>OQWM01001174.1_pt1 | contig 17964 bp, 24 predicted proteins | sample 1691531 | NCBI WGS metagenome assembly OQWM01 (sample SAMN03418257, study PRJEB22391) | human gut metagenome | biome: human-gut; feature: organic feature; material: feces | host: Homo sapiens | place: Tanzania | collected 2013-01
GCGTTCGGTTTCCAAGGCGTTGCGGCTGTTGGCGTAGTTGTTCAGCATACCGGCGGTGGTTGTCTCACTTGCACCGCCGTTAAGCCCCTGCGCGCTCAAAAGCTGATTCAGATTTCGTTGCTGCTGCATACGGTTGATGTACGTCTGCCGCAATGCCTCGTCAGCCGCGCTATTTACCTGACCGCGCCCATACTCGTAGTCGGTCTGCTGCTGTGCCGTGCCGCGCGCATAGGCTTCTTCGCGGGCTTTGCGCTGTGCCTCCTGCGCAGCCTTTAACTGTGCCTCCGCACGTTCCTGTGCCGCTTTGGCGCTTGCCTGAGCATCCGTCATGGCATTTTGCAGCTGCTGGATGTAACTCTGCATATAGCTGGTCTCCGTAGCAGCAGGTGCGGCAGATACAGCAGGTGCGGCAGATACAGCAGGTGCGGCAGAAACAGCAGGTGCGCTGCTGCTGTATCCGACACCGCTGCTGCCTGTGTTTTGTGGTGTAGCGGCAGGTTGCGCACCCGCATTGGCAGCTGTCGCCAACTGTCTGTTGTACTGCGTCGCTTGTACGGCGTTCGCCATAGGGTTAAATTTCTTGTTCGCATTCAGGCGCTGAATAGGTGTAGTTCTGTTGCCTTTGTTGGACAAGGTCGTGTAACTGGTCGTGCCGGGCTTCTGGTATACGTCGGTACTTTTCCCAAAGTTAAGTGGTTTCGGCATACTCCCGCCCCCTTATTCCGATTTTTTTGCCTGTTTTACGCACTGGTCGGCGTACACAGCACCCGCCGCGCAAAGCAAGCCCTGCACCAGCGCCGTAAACACAGCTTGTGCCACGTCCTGAGGTGCGGCAAGGGTAGTTGTCGCCAACACATACAGCCCCGCCAGCAGCACGCCAGCAGCCGCCAGCAGCGCGGGAATAAACTTGTCTTTGATAACTGCGCTCTGCTTGGCAGCGCAGCCCAGGAAAATCAGCACCGGAATCAGCACCAGCAGCTCAGGTTTGATGTAGTTCATGTAATCAATGTTCATCTTTTTTGCCCCTTTCAAATGAAAAACAGATACAAAAAATGCCGAAATTGAATTTGAGTTTGACTTTTCAGTCCGTTCAAGTTCAATTCAAATTTCAAATGGTGTCTTAGATCGCACGGAAAACGCACGAGTGCGTTTTAATCGTGTGCACTGCATTTCAGCAAGTTATTTTCCGTCCAAATCGTGCAGGCGCATTTCGTGGTTGTGCAAAATGTCGTCCTGCTCGGTGTTGTGTTCCCACAAGCGCTTGTGGGAGTTATGGTTGTCCGTTTCAAATTTTTCCATCTTGGCGGTCATATCGTTGGCGGCATTGCTCAACGCTTTCAGGTCGCCGCGCAAGCCCGTAATTTCCCGGCAAAGACTCAACATCGGTTTTGCCAGTGCCGCAACCAGACCCGCCAATACGACAATGACCGAAACTACCGTCCATTCCATCGGCATCACCCCTTGCTTACTTCCAGCTGCTTTTCCTCGCACAGTTCGCGCAGCGCGGCTTTGTCCTGCCCGGTGGCGCCGGCGATGACAAAAGGACCGTTGCTGTCCCAAACGCTGTCAGCAGCCTTGCCGTAGCCGTTCAGCCCTGCGCCCTTGATAATGGCGGGGTAATCCTTGTAAGCAAAATTGCAGTCGCAGTTTCCCGCAACGCCCGGCACCTTGCCGGTGCTGGTGTACTGCCACATTCCATAGCTGCCGGTGTAACCGCAGGCGGCGGCGTAGTGGGCAATCCACAAATCGTGCTTGGCAAGGCGGGACATATCAAGCTCAACGCGACTGTAATACAGGTAGGTGTATACCATCGCATAGCAGCCCCAGCTCTCGATTGTCTGCGCGGCGTACTCCACCAAATCGGTCAGCGCCGCCTTGCTCAGTGGTTTCAGCTTGTTTTCCTCGACATCCACCACAACAGGGTACTCAAACTGTTTGCCCGCAATTGCCTTTTTGAGCAGTGCCAGCTCCTTGTCGGCGTAGGCTTTGTCCTGCGCGTAGGTGTAGTAGTATACGCCCACAGGGATGCCCAGCCGCTTGCACTCGGCGTAGTTGCGCTCAAAATACGGGTCAATGTACAGACCCGTGCTGTTGGTGGACACAGCTTTTAGCATGGCGAACTTCACGCCGCCCGCTTTGGCTTTCGCCCAGTCGATGGTGCCCTGGTATTTGCTTGCGTCAATTCCAAAAATTTTCATAGTCTAGCCTCCCGGAAACTGTTTTTATTTGCTTGATTTTTTTCGTATCTGTTATGATTTTTTCCACGTTCACGCGATCCGGCGGTAACGGTAGGGGGCGATGTAGGGCTGCATATTGTTGTGTGGCTGATCCCCCCCTGCGTTCCCAGTACTTCTCATGTTATACAACCACCCGTCTTCGGCGGTCTTGTCTACACAAATATACCAGTGGTTACCGCTTGTATCACCGTTCTCGCTAGGTTGCCAAAAAACGGGATGGGAGTGATTTGGCATTTCACTTACAGACAGAGTGTGGGTCTTTTCGCCGCCCGTGCTGCCGACAGCGTACTCCGCGCCAGCGCCAACCGTTACCCGGTCGGTACCGTACCGTTCCCACGTGCCATAGCCAAAATAGGCGCGTACCTTTTCGGGCGTACTCAAATCCGGCGCACCGGTGATTCCAGTTGGGTCAAATTCAAAAATATACCCCACGGGGAGTTCTTGCGTTCCAGCCCCCATAAAATTACTCATGCCGCCACCCCGCTTTCGCCAATTTTACGCGGTGCGACGCCAAATATACACTGCCAAATAGGGGGGGGTATTGTTATGGGGTTTGTCGCCGCCGTATGGTTCGATTACGTTGTTAAGGTAGCTGTAAGTGTTTGACGCGGAAAAGGCTCCAGACGTATGACTAAAAGTGTGCTTGGCTGTTTCGTGATAAGTCCCATTGTAGGTCGAATACATGGAGTGTCCGTGATTTGGCATTTCATCGGTAGTCAGCTTGTGTTCAAACTCGCCGCCCGTGCTGCCCGGTGTGTGCGTGTCACCCGCGCCAAGCAAAAAGTGCTCCTTGATGCGCTCCCACGTCCCGCCGAAAAGTTTAGCGGGGTCTACGGCGTTGACGCTCATATAAATGCTGCCCACGGGGTAGATGTCGTCTACCGTCAGTGCAGCCCCCATAAAATTACTCATTGTTTGCCCCCTCTACAATCGCTTTATACTGCTCCTCGGTAATCAGCCCTTTGGCGGCGGCTTGAGCGACCATTGCCGCCGTCCACCAGCCTTTGGCGTGCCAAAGTTTAATTTTTTCGTACATTTCAGCCCTCCTCCGGCAGCATCGTGTCCGTCATCATCGCCGTGTAGGTCACCTGCGCCGCCATTTTCTCGGCGGCATCGCGGCGGGCAGCTTCCTCTTTGGCGGCTTTCTCGGCAGCTTTGGCAGCAGCTTCGGCGGCAGCTTTTTCGGCTTGTGCCTTTTCGGCAATCTCTGCAAGCTCCGCATCGGTGTAAAGCACGTACCGCTGTACTTCCTCGTATTCGTCCCACGCTTCCCGCGCGGGTGTGGTGATTTCCTGCCGCAGCCCCTCGGGGCAGTCGGCGGTTACCGTGTCCGCCATCACCTCATACCGCACGGACGCGGGTACAGCGTCGTGATGCACCGTCACGCGCTGCGCGGTTTCCAGCTTGCCGCGCGTAAGGTCGGGGTTTTGCAGTTCGGTCTCAAGGGCTGCATCGTAAATTTTCATATCACACCTCCAAGTACCACGTCACGTCCAAATCGCAATCCGGCTTTGTGTCGGTGGTGATTTTTACCGTGATGTTGCTTGCTGTCACCGTAAACTCCGCTTTAGCGCGGGCAATAGTTCCCAGATTGCGCCGTTTTATGGCATCGGTCGCGGCGTTGCCGGTCTGCGTCGTCAGCGGCGGCTGCACGTTTTTAATCGTAAACGCCCCGCTGTTGGTGACGGTCTTGCTCTGCGTATACTTGCCGGACGACGCCGTCCAGCCGCTTACGGAAAAGGTTGCCGTGCAGGTGCGGTACAGCCTGCCGCGCAGCTGCGAGGCAAAGCTGATCATATTCTCTTTGCTTGCGTATCCCATCGGCTACCTCCTTACACTTTAGACAAAATCTCCGTGATATCGGCGTTTGTCAGCGTGTCGATTTTGGTGGCGCTGTCGCCGACAAGTTCCAGCTTTCCGTCAATGAGCATATACTCATCGTACAGGTTGCTGCCGCTGCCGCTGGATTTTTTGATGAGGTAAATCACGTTGTCTGCGGCAGCGCTGGGGTCAGGCAGGGCGGTGACGATTTTCTTGGACACATGCCCGGCAGCGGAAATCTGCTGCCCGACATATGCGGTCGTGGCGTAGGTGCTGGCATCACCAAAAGCTTTCAGCTTTTTGTAATCGTCCGAACTCATCAAGCCGTTGTAGGAATCCGATACCACACCGTAGGTGGTGTTTTTCGGCACAGCAAAGGTGCCGTCCGCCTTAAAAAATTTCTCCTGGTCACCCGCCGCCGGGGCGGGAACATAACCTGCCGTGCCTGCCGCGCTAGCAGTGGCGCCCTTAAAAGGTGTCCAGGTGTTGGTGTCCTTCGTGGGCGGGGTGTAGCCGAGCGCGGCGGTCACGTTGGCTTTGGTCAGGCTCAGCGTGCCGTCGGTGTTGGTGATGTTGCTGCCGGTCTTTACACCGCCCAGCGTGGTACTGCTGGCGGTGGGCAGGGTGTAGTTATTGGCACCCGTTGCAATGCCGGACAGCTTGGTTTTCTCGGCGGTGGTGTAGTCGTTGGTGGACAAGCCTTTGCCGCTGACCTTGTCCACCTTATTGCCCAGCAGGGCGGTCACCTTCGTCATAAAGCCCTGCAAGGCAAACAGCAAGCCGTTACCGTCGAGAAGTTTGTTCATATCTACTGCCATTGGTTCAACCTCTTTTCTTAAAAATCAAGCATATTCAAAATTTCTTGGATTTCCAGATTGTTCAGCGTTTCCACCTCGCCTGTCTCGCCCTGCGGTCCGGGTGGCCCCGTAAACTTTCCGTTGTCGGCATCGTCGCGCACGCTCTGGGCGGTCTTTTCGGCGGTGCTGGCGGCGGCAAGAATCTGCTGCACCAAATCGGGAGTAGGGTCGGCAGCGTTCAGCCCCTCCGTGTTGTCGTGGTCTATGGCGGTATAATATAAATTGCGGCTGATCCGCTGCGCGTTTTTGCCAACGCCCACAAATACAATGGTTCCTTCTCCGCTTTCCTTTTCCACAGCTTCTGGCGGAACCTTGATAACGCCTTGTGCATCGGCGGTTCGCGTTACCGCCTTTCCGCTCGGTGCATTAAACGTAGCAGTAATGGCAAGGTCTTGCCACAACTCGTCCGTTGTTATGTGCAGTTCCTCTAAACCATAACTGTCAAAGGTGCCCAACATAATGTGCGCGGGCTTTACCGCGTAGCCATTCAGCTGTATTTCCTGTCGCTGCATAGGCTGTCCCTTCCTTAAATCGCGTTCAGTACCTGCGTTATCTCCTCATCGGTCAAGACAGGTACATTGCCAATTGCGGCGTTGTCTACGGCAGTGCGGATTTTATTGTCCGTTTCTGTCTTGGTGTAGGCACTCAGCTGTTGGGCGGTCACCTTATGCGGGTTGTCGGTCATTCTCTCGTGCGCTTGGATATAGCGCATAAGTGCCTCTAATACGCTCTGTATTGTCTTTTGCGTATCGTTCGGCAAGCCCTGCGGAACGACTGCCCCTACCTGCGCCGACGTCACATCGTGTGGGTTTTGTTTGTCCTGCTTGTGGCTGCGCATATACACAACAGCGGCATCCAATACAGCCTGTACCGTTTTTGCAGTATCCTGCGGCAGCGCATCAGGCACGGCGACACCAACTTTCTCTGCCGTAACCTTGTGCGGGTTATCCATGTCGGAAATATGATCGCTTGCCTGTTTTGCCAAAGCGTTCAAAACGTCTTGGATTGTTCCGGCCCCCTCACCCGGCAGCTCGGTCGGAAATGTCGCACCAATGCTGCTGGCAGCCGTGCCGCCGATCAGTGCATCCACCATTGCATTAAATGCCGGCACAATAACCTCTCTGGGAATCTCATCCAAAATCCGCTGCATCTCTGCGGTAGTCACACCGGGCGTATCGGGTTTGCCGATATTGCCCTTGCCTTTTAAATCGGCTTCGGTAATTTTCAAAAAAGCCAAACTATTTCACCCCTTAAAGTTCCCGTTTTCCACAAATTCCAAGGCAATTTGCATCAATCCAAACGGTTCAAACCTCTCACCGTTCTCTAAGCGGAACCGCGCCTTGTCAACCCGCTTAATGCTGATTTTGTTGTGCAGCGTGCGCGGCGTTTCATCGTTTGAGTAGGAAAACTTGCTGTATACAAGCTGCTCATAACTGAAATACCGCGCCTTGGTAAAGTTCTGCCAAATCCTGCCCCACAAACCGCGTTTCATTGCATAAACGGTAACGCTGGTGGCAACGCTTGGCTTCAATTGCAAGGCAAAGTATTTAAACCGCTTATTCTTGTAAAACAGGTTTCCGTACAAGTCCGGCGTTTCCCATCGTGCATAAATCGGCTTGCCGTCGTCTTGGTAGCTCTCAATGTTTTCCGGGTCACGGTAAAATCTGTATACCTTGCCCGTATCGGTGCCAAAATACAAATCGGTTCCGTCTGTCCACATCACGCGCGCCGGTATATTTGTCTCGTAAAAACAGGCATATTGCCGGTTGGAGTACGGCTCGTTTTTGTTTGATCCCAAATTCTGCTGCCCGTCCAGAATATACACAACGCCGTTCACGCAAAGCCAATACATATCCTTGTAAATGCAGGAAAATGCGTCCTGCTGTCCCGTTTCTGCGGTTAGTTTCCCGTTCATGTAGTAACTGCGGTTTTGGCTCAATCGTTCGCCGACCACGTCACTGGGCGTAATAGCAAAAACGCCGAGACTTGTCAAAAACACAGGCTCGTTGTCCAGGTAGGCAAAGCTGTACGGGGCAATCGCACCGGGACCTTGTATTGTGTTTGCAATTGGAAACGATGGTTCATTGTCTACAAGATTTCCACTGCGCACAATAACATTGCGGTCTGTTTCCTGCGCATCCTTATGCGCCGCCAAGCGGTTTTCCACGATGCTGTAACCCATTACGGCGCTTCTCGCCGTACCTAGTTTGCTATACCCCGTGTCCGGAAAATACGTCGCATCATACTGCCCACTGTACCAGTCCTGATTTTTGTAATCGGGGTTTCCCGTCAAAAACAATCGGTCTGCTGCACCGTTCACGCCAAACAAAACGCCAAATCTACAGTGGTTAATTCTGTCCGCGTACCCCTTCACGGTTCGTGCAGCCGTAATTTCAATATTGTCCTCACCCGTCACGGGGCTTTTTTCCGGTGGCGATGTAAAGTTTACGATGCCTTTTGTGGCATCGCAGCTGTAGTTCGTAACAGTCTGCCAGCTGCCATCACTGTTCAGCTTCCTCACCGTGACATTAGCGCTGTCCAGTCCGCTGAAACTCAAATGATAGGCCGTGCTGCTGCCGTCTCCGGCAAACAGTTCCCGGAACTTCGGCTGCAGCAAATTCAATGCCTCGTACTGTTCTCCGCCGCCAGCCGGTTTCTTGGCAATGGTAAGTGTCGGAACTTTCGCCGTGTTCTGCACAGGCTGCACAGTGTTTCCGTCATACACAAGCAGGCACTTGCCATCCGCAATATACAACTTGTCTTCCAGCTGCCACGCATTGCTGCGCGCATCAGCTAAATTCGTATACAACGTCGTTTCAGTATCCGGCAGCTTGTACAAGGCATTTCCCGCGTGGATCAGCACCGTCTTATTCAGCGCATAACAGCCGTTGATGCGTGCCGGGTAGCTGGCAAAGCGATAATACCCCATCCGCTTGCGCACCTTGCCTGGCTCGTCGCGTATCATATTCGGCGCGTCCGGGCTTTGGCTTTTGTTTACGTTTGTGGCATTGCTCGTGTAGTCAATGCCCAGCAACGTGTCAATCACAAGGCGACTTCTTGCAACCTGCGCCGGTATCGAAAACCTTGCCATTACCACCACCCCGTTTCACTAACAAAACGCTCTTTCGTGCTGTTACGGTTCGGATTTTTAAGGCGCTCAAACGCGGTCTCAAACTCGTTGCGGTAATAGGTGGCAATCGTAATGTCATCGTCCTTATACAGCTGGCTTGCCATATACAGCGGCATCAAAACGGCGGCATCGTCCGGCAGCTCGATCTTTTGCGTGTCGGGGGTGTCGGCGGTAAAGGTTCTCGGCTTGGCGTCGTAAAAAAACTCAAACTCGCCGTCCAGCTCTTTGTCAAACACAAGATATTTGCCGCCCACGATCTGCACGCCGCCTGTCAGCTGCGGCACATCATTTACCAGCTTGTACACCTCCAGCGGTTCAGCCCGCCAAAAGCTCGGTACTTCATAGTTCAGGTTTACGCTCAGCGCTTCCCCCGCCGTCTTGTCCACCGTGTAGCTCTTGCGCAGGTATCGCCCTGCCGTGCAAAGCATCTCCACAACTTCGTTGGCGGCTTGCGGCATCGCGTTTATATATTCCTTGGTTGCTTCATCGGGGGTGGAAATATCCGTGCCGTCGCTGGCAAACATCTTCTGCAAGGTTGCCAGCTTTACGTCATACCATGTCATAGCCGGTCACCTCCGTGTTTTGTTCCATGGGCATCGGCTGCGCCGCCTGTGCTCCCAGCAGCTTGTTGATAGCTTCCAGCACCGTTGCCGCGTAAGGGTATCCGGTACTCTTGTTCCATGTCCAGTAGATTCTGGCACTGTTCAAATCGCCAATGGGGCCAAACGCGCCCGCCTGGTAATCTACCTTTGCCATATCCCACAGCCGTTCGCGGTTGCTGGCAAGGTTCGACGCCGGGTCTACCTCAAAAATAAACTCGTCGTTCCAGTACAATTCCCCTGCCGCGTCCCGCTTCAAAAACTCGTAGCGGTCAAAGTGTCCAAACTGCTGTTCGCCGTCGGTATCGGTTTCTGTCACAGGGTACGGCTCGTCGGCATAGGCAAGCAAAAATTCAAACATCAGGCGGTACAGTCTGGCATAGGCGGAATTTTTCATTTCGCGCTTGCTTTGCAAGCGTCCCGCGCTCTGGTTCGCGCTGAACTGCTTTGCACTGCCGGAAACCGCGCTCGAATCGTACTTTCCCTGAAACGCATCGGTAATGCCAATGGTGGATTTCATCCACTGGTAATTCAGCTCCAGCATATTCTGATCGTTGCTCACGTTGGGCTGCACGTTAATAACATCGATCAGTGCTTTCTGGCTCGGGTCACGCAAACGCAGGATTTTTAGCTCACTGTCGCTCTTGTCAATGTCCACGCCGTCCGGCAAAGTCACATAGCTGCCGCCCTTCAGCAGCTTTTCCTGTATCTTCGTGCCGTACTTGTTGATCGCCTGCTGCTGGTCGGCAATAATATCCACGTCCGAAACGCCCAAAAACCGGCTTTCACTGCCCACGTTCACCCGCATAATTAGGGGGAACCCCATCGGCTTATACGCGGGTATTTCGGTATTCACCAGCGCCCCCGGCATCATAATGACCTCGCCGGTTTCCTCGTCGCGCTGTACGCTGCCGTCGGGGTTCACAATCGGCTCATCCTCGCCGTACTGCTGTGCGGGCAGCACCTCGCCGCTCGCTAAAGTGATATCCTGCATCAGCGTCACCGTCTGGCTCGGCTGCTGCTTAAACTTCTTTCCGCCGCAAACGCAGGTATCGCCCACGCGCTTGCGCCCGCATTTCACGCACACCTCGGCGGTTCTGGCGTAGTAGTCGGGGTGGTCTTCCAGCACCTGGTCACCTACCCAGCTGAACAAGCCCACCGTGCCGTGGTCGTGCTTGTAATACACAAGGTTCTGTGTCACTACGCCGCTGTGGGTCTCGGTATCGCCGCGCACTTCCGGCGTTTCCTCGGTGTCATCGGTCAGGGTAACGCCGTATTTGGCTTGCAATGCTTCCTTGCTTTTACTGATTTGCACAAATACATAGTCCATATCCTCCAGGCGGTAAATGCCCGGCTGCGGTATCACTTGGCGCGGGTGGCGCAAGCTCACCTCCACATCGCCCAACGTGCAGTGGTATCCCGCCGCCGGGTTCCACTCCACATGGTAAAAGTCGCCGCCCTGCACAGGCACGGTACGCTCGGCGCTGTCGTTCAGCTGCGTCATACTCATCCGGCGTATCTCGTTGCGCAAGGCGTTCTCAATGCGCTTGGCAAGCTCGGTGTCCTCAGCGTGTATCGCCGTCACCTTGGGCTGCGGCACGCTGGTATCTACCTGACTTTCAATCAGCTCATACACGGCATTGCGCACGTTGGTTGCCTGTTTCTTGCCGTTGATAATTTCGTGGCTGCCGTAGTACATCTTTTCGCGCTGGCGCATCTTGTTCAGTTCCGTGCTGTACGCAGACCTTGCCGACGCCAACCGCCCTTGCCATTTTTCCAGTTTCTCGTTTTTCTCGTCCTGTTTCTTCATATCGTCACTCCTGTGGGGTCACGCCCCCGCAAATGTGATAAAAAGCACCCGCCGATTGTGGCGGGCGCTTGCATTACTTAGCAGTTCGCTTTTTCCGAACTGCTGTCTCCTTCGTCTTTTCGGGAACGTTCTTCACGACTTCGCACTCATAGTTGCCGTCTGCCAGCACCCTGCAAACCACAAAGCGGAGCTTGCCGTCAATGAACGTGTCCCCGACCTTCAAGCCCTTCGGAATCATCGTTCCACCGCATCAGGTCAGGGCGGTACCGGCAGTGGCACCACCCATGATCACATGGCGCCAGTCGCCGAAACCGGCGCTGAAACGGCAGCGGCCGCTGCTGATCAGGTTATGGTTGTGTACGTCCTCCTGCTGTTTGATGGTCAGCGGGATGCGGTCATAGAACAAGCTGCCGTTCAGGTCTTGGCTTGCCTTGCTGGACATAATGATATACGGCTCGGTGCCGTCTGCGGCGATCCAGTGGGGATTCACCACAAGCTTCCAGATGCCCTTGTTCACGTTGACATCGTTGAAGCTGCTGCCCACCTGCTGGTCACTGTTGATGATCTTCTTCGCAAGGCGGATCAGGCGCCAGCAGTTGCCGGGAACCACCAGCGTATCAAACACATAGCCCATCTTCTGCCCGCTGGCGTTCATGAAGTTGAAGCCGATGTTTGCCAAACGATCCAGCATCACGTCATCATCGCCAAAGGCGTTGGTAAACACGTTGCTCTGTGCGGCAACACTGGTCAGACCGCTGTGGTCTTTGGCAAACAGCGCCTTGCCGTCTGCGGTGGTACGGTCAAAGCCGGTATGCCCGCCGTAGTCAAAGGTGGTTCCCTCACCGCACATAGCGGCAGTGGCAAACTCGGCACGGGTACGCTTGTAGGCGCGTACATAGTTCTTGGAACCTGCTGCCACGGGGTCGATCACGCCGTCCTCTCGTGCCTCGGCGGTGACCACAAACTCCTTCATAAAGGGGCTGTGGGTGATCAGCTTGGCGTTCACTTCCTGCAGGGTGTCAGGCTGCGCGTTCTCGCCTTCCTTGGTGTACATAAAGCTGCCGAAAGAACTCATGCCCATCGTCTTTTCACCAAAGCGCTTGCTGGTCTTCACCTGATACAGCGCCTTGACAAGGGCATCATCGTCGTTCTTCTCGTTGTCAGCGTCCTGCATATTCATGCGCACAAGGTGTGCCCATTCATTCCAGGTATCGTCGATCAGGTTGCTGGACTTACTAAAGATAACTGCCATAGATATTTCTCCTTACATCGTGTTGTTGTACAGTTTTGTGATCTCTTCCGTGCTTTTGCCGGGGAACTGGTCTTTCAGAATCCGCATCATACCCTCCGGCACCGGCACCATGCGGCTGTTTTCGGATTCTCCGCCGTGCGCCGCCAAATGGGTCTTGCCTTTTGCAGCATTGATAGCGGCTTGCTGTCCCGCCTCTCGGCTCTGCCGCGTTGCCTTGCCGTAATTCACAGCCTTGTATGCTGTTACCATATCAAGACCCTTGTCCCTGCAAAGTGCCACGATCTCGTCAAAGCCCTCCATCTTGGCAAGGTCTTGCTGCGTTTTCAGCGCGGGTTCCAGCCTTTGCAGCTCGGCAAAATCCCGGTCAAAGGCTTTCTGCGCCTCGTCGTTCACACGCGCGGCTTTCAGCTGCTCCATCTCGGCTTTCAGCTGTGCCTTTTCTGGGTCATTCTCCAAAATCTGCTGCAGGGCTGCACGCTGCTCTGCGTTCTGGTTCGCCGTCACCTGCTCAATCGCCTTTTGTCGGGCAATGCGGTTCTGTGCGTCCATTGCGTCAAAGTAGTCCTGCATTGTGTGGATATCCGCGCCCGTTTCGGGGTTCTTGTACCCGGCAAACCGTTGTGCAAACTGTCTGTCCACGCGCTGCTGTGCCTCTCGCTCGCTGCGCTGGCGGGCGATAGCCCAGACATTGTTGGGGATTTCCGGTTCCTGCTGCGTTTCTGCGGCAGTTTCCACACCGCTTTCCCCGCCACTTTCCACGTTGGTTTCCGCAGTTTCCGCAGTTTCCACGTTTTCTGTCGGGTTTTCTGTCATCTGGTCGGCTACGCCAGCGGTCACGCCGTTTTCAAAATCTTCCATAGGTTCCTCCACGTACAACGCCCGTCGGCTAAATTTGTATAGAGAGAGCGCTTATCCTTTCGGATAAGCGCTCTCTCTATCGTTTTCCTCTGCCGTGTCCTTCTCGCCAACAACCTGCCCAAACCGTGGGCATTGCTTGCTTCGGCAGATAAATTTCAGCACCTCTGTGCTGGAATCTGTGCGGCATTCCACGCCGCAAACCGGGCATCTCATGCAGGATTCCCCCATTTCTCAATCAGCATTTTTCTGTCCGCCGCACTGGCGTTTCGGTAATCCTCGTACATATCCTGCGTCCACTGCCGTCGCCGTATATTCTTCGGCTTCTTCGCAGGGGCTGTCCACCAAACGCAAAAATAGCGTAAAGCGTCAGGATAATGCGTCAGGTTATGCGGCGTTTTTGCGTATACATCGGCGTTTTTCTCGTCGCACTGTATCTTGGTCAGGCAATTCCACAATTCCCCCGGCTTATAAAACCGCAGCCACGGCGTGTGGGTCTTTTCATCGTCCGATAACCACTGTTTCATTGCCGCGCACCCGGCAGGGAAATCCCGGCTGCTCTGCACAAGCGGCAACCGCGCTTCACTGAACAGCTGCGCACGGCTCTTTCCGCTTTCCTGACTGCGGTTCCACAGGTCAGGCGGGGCAAGGTACATATCAATTTCCTCTCCCTCACTGCGCCGCAAAATCAGCTCTGCCGCCTCGCCAATAGTTTTGTTTGACCCGCCGTCCACACGGTACACAGTGGCGTGGTTGTCCTCGTCCACCGCGATCCATATCGCAGCCAGCATATCCAGACCATAGTCGATTGCCACATACCGCCGCAAGTTCCCTGTAGGCGGCGTGTCAACAACGTGCTTGTCGTATTGCAGCTCGGCAAAAAATCGCCCGCCCGGCGCACTCAGCGCTTCTTCTTCGGTCGCGGGGTATTCCTGCATCGCCGCCGCCTCGCCCATCGCAGCCACCGTCTTGGCGTACCATTCCCGCGTTCTGCGCGGGTCGGTATTCCACGGCAAAAACAGCTTGTAAAAGCCGTTGCCGGGGTTCGTGTAAATTTCCTCAAACAGTGTTCCCAGTTCAATGGTACTCAGCCCAATCACCCGCCCGCCGAACGGTCGGTTAATGGTCGGGTACGCCGCTTTCCAAATCTGCCTTGCCCATTGCTGGAACGCCCATTCGTCAATTACCAGCAAGTCGCACGTCAAAGAACGTCCGGCACTTGGGCTGGCAGGCAGCGCCTTAAACACGCCGTCCGGCTTGTCAGGCCAGTGTATCTGTATCGATAGCGCGCTCTTGTAAAACACAGGCCCTGTCCAGCCCGCAATCGTTCCCGTCGGGGTCTTTACCTCGCGGATCAGCGCGGGCATATGCCGCAGCATCACAGCCAAACGCCGCACCAGTTCCATAGCGTAGTCTTCGCTTTGGCTCAAGCCAATCGCCGTGCGCCCGCTGTTCAGCGCCAAAAGCCGCGCCACCTCAGCCAGCGCCAGCCAGGTAAACCCAAGCTGTCGGGCTTTCAGCACGCACACCAGCCGTTCCTTGGCAAACACCTGCAAGGCTTTCTTCTGACCTTCCCACAGCTTAAACGGCTGTATCAGCTCCGGCGCGTCGTGGTCTTCAATGTGGCAGTACGTTTCGCAAAAATACACCGGGTCTTCCCGGCACTTCTGCCGTTCCAGCTCTCGTATATCTTCCAGCGTCAAACGCACCGCCCCTTTCTCTCAAAATTCCCCAAACCCGCCCTGTCGGTGTATGCTGTGCCGACCTCACCCGTTGCGGGCAGCAACTCCGCAACGCTTTTTCATTCCCTGTATTGTCCGCACAGGGCTGGCGGGCGTCATTTGTATACCGCACAGTCTTGCGGTGTTCGGCAGCATTTATACCCGCGCCCCTATCCGCGGTTGAAGTTTGTTTTCGCACTTCACTGTGCGGGCAAACTTTTTCAGGCTCTCGAAGTCCCGTTGCGGTCTGCCATCGCGCCGCGCTCCCGATCGGCTTGCCGCTTTGCTTACAGCGTTTAGGTTGACTATCGCGTTTCCTGCGCAGGGCTTTCACCGGTGGGAGCAACCCAGCATTAGTGCAATCAACCGGATTTGAACCAGTAACTCACGCTCGAGCCGTGGCTTTTCCAATTAAGCTATGATTGCATATAAAAACCCCGCAGGTTGCGCACTGTAAGTAGGCTCGCGGGGGTTGCCTAACGGGGAACACAATTGCCGCGTCCGACCCTGCTACCTTTACCCGTATCATCGGCGTTGGAGCTATACGCAGGTCTTGCACCCGCACGCCCTTGCCCGTTTCGGCTGGCTGTATAGCAAATAAAAAAGCGCCCTGCATTTCTGCAAAGCGCTTGTATTGTGGTCGCTGGGTCTTGAAGCGGACGACCCTAATCCCCATAGTCAGTAGGAGGTACTGTCTCCCGCACCGTGATACCCATAATTTCAAAATATTATTTTCTTAGGGAACCTGTCTGTTTTTCCGACACGTTCCCGCATAGGGGGGGATGTTTTTTATTTTTTTTGTGGTGGGACGGCTGACATATTCGTACTGTTCCCGCGCTTATACTACCCCCGGTGTTCCCTTCATAGGGGGGGACTACCCTGCCTGCCGGTGCCGTTTTCCGCTTTCCTGCGCCGCAAAAAAACAGCCAGCAACACAGCCCCACGCTCTTTATGCCGTTCCCCGTTTTCGGTTTCCGGCAAACAGTGCAGACCTGCCGCCCTTTTCCTATGCTATTTCGCTAAATACTTATTTAGTGAAACTGTATATTACGATATATCGTTCTTTTCCATTCTCTCGGCGACTCGCTGCATCAAAAGTCTATCCTCATCGGTCAAAACCTCGCCCACCTGCTGCACCTGATCTACTGGCTTATCCCCTGCGGAATCCCGGACAAACACCGCCGCCTTTACATCTCCCGCCTTGGCTTTGGCTGCCATTGCTACCGCGATGCTCTCATATACAGTGATGCCTCTCCCTCTCTGCTCTGCCATCTCCTGCACAGTTGCCGCTAGCTCCTGATCCTCCAGCCCCTGCACGGTGTCCGGCTGCTCTAGCAGATCGGCGTATATCTCCCGTATGGTGCGCCGCTTGGCTTGGCTCTCTGCGCTGGCTCTCGCTCCTGCCTGCTGTACCTCTCTGCGCTTGGCTGGCTCCATATCCTTAAGGGATTTAGTCGGGCGCAGATTGGCGATGCTCGCCGCGCTCATCCGATTGCCTCGCTTGTCCACCAGCTCGCCGCGCTCTGCCTGCTCTAATGCTCGCCGCACGCCCTGCTGTACCTTATCCTCTGCCATATGTTGCCGCCTCCTTGGTACAAAAAAAGCGCCCCGCCAAATGGCAGGACACTAAACAAAATACTGTATAATGAGCGAGCGGCGCCGGAGAGCTGTTTTGTGAGCTCTCCGCGCTCGTCGCTCATTATACACATTTTAGCATGCAAGTGCGATTTTGTCAAGCGGGATTTTGCGCACAGTGCCGCTATTTTTGACGCTCTCGCTGCATCCTCTCCGTACAAGCCTGCATTATATAGCCCTGGACGCTCTGCCCCGCTGCTGCTGCCGCCTCCCGGACTGCTGCGCCGTCCTCTTTGCTCGGGCGAATCGTTATGCTGTCCTTGCTCTGATTATATTTTACGCTTGCCTTAATCTGTGCCGGTGATGCCATTTTATCGCCTCCTTATATACTATAGTATACACGTTTTTGCCGTGTCAGTCAACTTATACAAGTTGCACAAAATAAGTCGACTTACATTGTGCAAACACACAAACTATAAGTAGACTTATTGACAAATACTATAAGTCGACTTATAATACAGACACAGAAACGAAATACAGCCGCCGACCGGTGGAGCCGTCGCCCAGAAGGGCGGCGGGTTGCAAGCCGGGGAAGGCGGCAGACAAACAGAAGGGAGAAAAAACAATGACCTATCACAAAATCCGCAACGTTGAAAAAACCGTTTGCACCTCCGAACAGGTGATCGCCTATAATATCGCCTTCCGGATCTGGATAAACCGCGGCGACGACATCGCCGCCCTCCCCACTGCCGCAGCGCAGGATGAGGCAGAAAAGCGGCTAATCAGGCTCTACATCGGCGACCTGATCGAGAAGGGCAGCCGCTACAATATCGATGCCGTTTTCTGTGCGTTGAACGCCGGCCTTCACGATTATCTTTTTGGCGATTATCACATCATTAGTTCTTACACCGACGTCGGCCGCGCATTCCCGGCAAACTACCTCTAACCCCTGCTGACACTCTCGCAGGGCTGCACAGCTTAAAGCAGCCCCGCCCCATATCCCAAAACAGAAAAGGAGTACAACATAATGGAAAGAATCAAGAATGTTTTCGTTCCTTCCCCCTACTGTGATTTGGCGCTTCTGCCCTGCCCGTTCTGCGGTGAGGACCGCATCCGCTATGAACAGTACGAAACACTGACAGGCGACCGCTGGCGCGTCTGCTGCAACAACTGCAACGCCACTGTAGACCCGGGATGGGCAACGCAGAGAATCGACGTCGCCGACCACTGGAACCACAGAGTTTGAAAGGAGCTAACAACCATGATCACCGGAATTAAAAACATCGACCACCGCGCCGCCACCCGCACCCTGTACGAGCTGGACGGCACCACACCGCGCGGCGAGCGCATCGGCGTGGAGTTTACCGCCTGTACCAACGACGGCAGCAAGCACAGCCTGCCAAACATCTGGCACAAGGCAGGATATACCCCCGCCCCCCCTGCCCTCGTATTGGGCTGTTGACGTGTACGCCACCGACTCCGCAGGATGCTGGGGACGCTACAACCCCACCGAAAAACGCCACCCCACCGAACCGCGAATGGTGCTTGACTTTGATTGGATGCTACCCGCCACCCCTGCCAACCGTGACAAGATTCTGGCGGAAATCATCCGCCGCGCAAACACTACCGATTAAGCCTTGCACCTTTTGACATAAATATTATTTTAATGTAAAATAGTATTGACATTAAATAATATCTGCGCTATAATATAGACAAGATAAGAAACACCCCACACAAACAAAAAGGAGCAACAGAAATGAAAAAATCAAACATCAACCACAACAAGGAGGTATGTATGAGCTGGGCATATATTCCGGCAGAGACCGGCAGCAGAATCCAGAAAATCTGTTCTAAATATTTCTCGCTTGACAAAAACTGCGATGGCTGCCCTCTGAAGGAGCCGTGCAGCTATGAGAACGCGCCGGACAAAAGCGACGAGGAGAACTGCCGCATCTTTGAAACGAGCATGGCTGCCAAGATGGACGAGGTCGAGAAAGACTGACTCCCCATTACCCGCAAGACCGACGCATAAAACGCGCCGCCGGTGCAAGCCCGGCCGCCGCCACAACAGCGGGTGGCTTTGTAGTCGGAGCGGAGGCCGCCCGGC
>OQWM01001176.1_pt1 | contig 17951 bp, 15 predicted proteins | sample 1691531 | NCBI WGS metagenome assembly OQWM01 (sample SAMN03418257, study PRJEB22391) | human gut metagenome | biome: human-gut; feature: organic feature; material: feces | host: Homo sapiens | place: Tanzania | collected 2013-01
AGCGTATTTCCACTTCCTCGGTCAGCGTCAGCTTGTATTGCTGATTGAAAATCCGTTGTAATTCGCTCTGTACCTCGGCGCGGGTGTAGCTTTGGTATTTTGCGGTCAGATAGGACGCTAATTCGTGGGGGTTATGCCCGATATTTGCAAGGTCATAGCGGTACTCGTCATAGCCGGGGTGGGTGCTTTCGATAGCGTCAATCTCGTTTTGCAGCCCGCTTTCCAGTCCGGCATAGGCATTTTCCACTTCCACAAGGTCGCTGTCCTCGGAGGTATAAGACGTTCCAAGCACGCCGTTTAACGTGCCGGAAAACATTGCACCACAAGAGGACAGCCCGGACAGAAGCATAATGAAAAGTAGCAGCGCCCCGACAGCGATTGCCACGCCCGCCGGGTGTCTTGCCACAAACGCCGCTGTCTGCTTCGTTTTCTCGGCGGCTTTGGCTGCCGCTTTGAGGGTGCGTTCCGCTGCGCCCTTGATACCCTTTGCAGTATTGCGGGCTTCCTTTGCATACTGCTTTTTAATCTGCTGTTTCTGCCAAAAACGGGAAATAGGGTTAGAGGTAAGCTGTGGGTTATCATGCAGGGTCTTATGATACTGAAAATCCACGTTTGCCTTGAAAGCAGCTTTTTCAGCCTTTGCCGCTTCCCGGTAGGGTTTCAGCTTATGGCTGCGGTAGCCCTGCTTGATTTTCCGCGCCCCGTACTTCAATCCCCGTTCTGCGGCTTCCTCGCTCTTGTGTGCGCCCTCCACGCCGGAATTATCCTTTTCGACAGAATGGATTTTGTTATGTACCAAAATCCCGGCTTCCTGTGTGGGGCGGGATAGCGGGTTGTGCTTCTCCTTAAATCCGGGCGGCTTGTCCTTTTCCTCAAAGTGCAGGCGGGTCTTGCCTTTCCCGGTGGTTTCGTCAAAGGTGCGCTCTTTTACCAGTTTCTTTTCTTTGGGGATAGCTGCCTTTGCCTTATCCAAGCGGTCGGCGGCTTTGTCGGATTTCTTGATATACTTTTCAAGCTCCGGGGCAGCGCGTTCCTCGTCGGTAAATTGCAGCCGGGAAGATTTCGTCCCGGCGGTAGCTTCCGCCTGTGCCTTTCGTACCGCTTTTTTAGACGCTTTGCGGGTATGGGCGGCTTCGATATGCTCCATGACGCGCTCCGTTTTGCCTGTGTCCGCTTTGGGGGCAGCTCCCGGCACATGGGGCAAGGGAGAAGTCGGGGAAGCTGCACCTTGTAGCTGTGCTGCCTGTTGCTCCGGGGATTTCTGAAAATCCGCGTCCTGCGTCCGCTTGCTGATACGTTCCGTGTCTCCCGTGGTCTGATTTTCTGCGATAGCCCCGTCGCGGGTCATTTTCTGCGTGATTTTATCACGGGGCTTTAATGGGTCTTTCAAGTGTTACCACCTCCAATCCGCGCCCCTGCAAGGGCGCAATACTCGGCGTTCAGTTCAATGCCGATATAGCGGCGGTCAAGGCTTTTCGCTGCAAGCCCGGTGGTGCCGCTTCCAAAAAACGGGTCAAGGACAACGCCGCCTGCCGGACAGCCCGCCAGTATGCACGTTTCCGCGAGCTTCGGGGGATAGGCGGCAAAATGCCCGCCCTTATACGGTACGGTATTGATAAGCCAAACGTCCCGCTTGTTCCTTGTGGTCGGCATAAGGGCGTCGTCATAATAGCCGCCGCTGCGGGGCTGATTGATACCCTGCACCTTGCCCTGTCCCGGTACTTCCTCGGCGTATTTGTGTCCTGCGCCGCGTCCCTGTCGGTACCGCGCAGCCGTTCCCGGCGCGATCGGCTCCGCAATGGCGGCAGCGTCATAGTAGTATTTCTTTGATTTCGTCAGTAAAAAGATATGCTCATAGCAGCGGCTCGGTCGGTCGCGGCAGCTCTCCGGCATAGGATTTTCTTTCAGCCAGATAATATCGCTGCGTAAATACCACCCGTCAGAGCGCAGGGCAAAAGCTAAAAGCCACGGAATACCGATTAAGTCCTTTTGCTTGCAGCCCGCTTTCATGCCTGTGCCGCAGTAGGTATCTGCGATATTCAGCCAAAACGTCCCGTCGTCTTTGAGTACCCGGCGCAGCTCCCGGAATACTTCTACAAGCCTGTCAATGTACTGCTCCGGCGTGTCCTCCCGTCCAATCTGTGCGTCAAGCCCGTAGTCCCTAAGTCCATAGTAGGGCGGGCTTGTGACGCAGCAGTTCACGCTTTCGCTCGGCAGCTCCCGCAGGGCATAGAGGGCTTCACGGTTGATGATTACGTCCGTTTTCATGGCTTGCTCACTTCCTCCGGCTTTGTCGTAAGCAGACGGTAAAGCTCGGTGTCCGTCGGGAAGCGGTCAATGAACGGCAGCACCACGTTTCCGTAAAAGATAAGCCCCTCGCCCGCTTCGGTGTGGGTTACATACTTCATCTGCTGCGGGGAGATGTTAAGCTGCTTTGCAAGGATAGCCCGGTCGCCCTGTGCCTGATTGAGCATGAGGACAAAATCGGAGTTTTCAAAGATATTCTCGACTTCGCGGCTTGATAAAAGGTCTTTGACGTTCTGTGTGATTGCCGTCGGTATGCCGCCCCATTTACGAAAACGCTTCCAAATCTCCACGGAATAGGCTGCGGTCTGTTCCTCTTTCAAAAGCAAATGAAACTCGTCCATATAGTAACGGGTCGCCTTTTTCTCGGCGCGGTTTACGGTAACGCGGTTCCACACCTGGTCTTGCACAATGAGCATACCTAATTTTTTGAGCTGCTTTCCAAGCTGCTTAATATCAAAGCAGACAAGGCGGTTAGAAAGCTCTACATTCGTTCTGTGGTTAAAGACGTTCAGACTTCCCGAAACATAAAGCTCCAATGCCGCCGCAATGCGGGCAGCTTCCGGCTCCGGCTGTTTCAGCAGTTCGTTGTAGAGGTCGCCCAAAATCGGCATTTTTGCCGGGTCGGGGTCTGCAAGGAAAGGTCGGTACACATTCCTAACGGCGCGGTCAATGACGGTCTTTTCCACGGGCTGCAAGCCCTCTTTGCCGCCGATAACAAGCTCGCAGAGGGAAAGGATAAAGTCGGATTTCAAGGCAAGCGGGTTGTCGTCCTCGGAGTAGTTGAGGTTAATATCCATAGGGTTCACATACTGGGGCTTACCGTCCATGCCTTTTCCGGCAGGCGACAGGCGTATCACTTGCCCGCCCAAACGCTGCACAAGGGAAAAATATTCTGCTTCCGGGTCGCAGATAATAATATCGTCGTCAGTAATGAGAAAGGCGTTTGTCATTTCCCGTTTTGCCGCAAAGGATTTACCGCTTCCCGGTGTTCCGAGGATAAGCCCGTTGGGATTTTTCAGTTGCTTGCGGTCGCAGAGTATCATGTTATTTGACAGCGCATTTAAGCCGTAGTAAAGGGCTGCGCCCCGCTGAAAAAGCTCCTGCGTGATGAACGGGATAAAAATAGCGGTGCTTGATGTGGTAAGTCCTCTTTGAATGGGGATAAGGTTCTCCCCAAGCGGGATAGAGGACATAAAGCCCGCTTCCTGCAAATAGTCAAGGCGGGTCAGAGCGCAGTTGTTTTTCTGTGCAAAGCCCGCCGTAGCAAATACGTCATTATCTAGTTTCCGTTTTGTGTCTGCCATGTTTACCACAAGGAACGTCAGCAGAAACATTCGCTCGTTGCGGCTCTGTAAATCCTGCAACAGATTTTTTGCTTCGCTGCCGAAAGTAGCAAGGTCGGACGGAATTATATCCATGTCATACCCGCTGCGTACCGCTTTTTTCTGTTCCTCAATCTTCATCTTGTCGAGGTCGGTTATCTTGCGCTTGATAGTCTTGATTGCTTCGCTCTGGTCGATACTGCGGATATGCAGATTGACGATTATCCCGTTTTCAAGGTCGAGAATGTCCGAAAGCATACGGTCATTCAGCTCCGGCGCAAGGATTTCAAGGAACGATACCGCACCGAGCTTACGCCCCATGCGAAACGTCCTGCCGTCGCCAAAACGGAACGAGGACGGGGCGATAAAGTCCTTTGTAGAAAGCCCCGACGGTACAAGCCAGTCCCAAGAGAAGCGGAACGGCTCGCCCTCCGGGTGGAAAATCCCATGCAGTACGTTCAAGCGTTCCTGTCCGTTCATGGGGCGGGCTGTTACGCCAAGCACCTTAAAATTATTGAGTACGTCGGTTTCGATACGGGAAAGGCGGGCTTTTGCCGCCGCAAGATTGTCCGCTTCAATGGAAAAGGTAATGTACTTGCACTTTTCCAGTCCGTTGTTGCCTTTTTCAAGCTGATTTTTCAGCATATCCGCGTACTCCCTGCGGATAGAGTTAAAAGCGTCGTCCTGCGCCGGAATTTCGATAGCCGCCTGTGCCTTTTCCTTTCTTGCGCCCTGATTGATGAAAGAGAGCTGCACCGAAACGGAAGCGTCAAAGTAGTTGAGAAAATCGCACCAGTTTTCAAAAATGGCGGTCTTATCATCTGCCTGTGCAAGCTGATAGTTAATATCTTCAAAGACAAGGCTTTTCGAGTATTTCTTTTCCGTTACCCTGCAAATCCCGTCCGGGTACATCTGCAAGTAGGGAATGGTCTGCTGCGCGGTGTGGGGCTTCCCGTCGCCCTTTGCCGCCTGTATCACGGCGGCGATTTCTTTCTTTTCTGCGCGGGTCAGCTTACGCTTCACGGGATTTTTTACCGCGCGGGTCATGGTTTTTCGTTCTGCCATTGACAATAGCCGATACCTCCTTTTCCAGTTTTCGTTGTTTTTCTATGACGGCATAAAAATTTTCCGTCTGATAGGGGCGTTCCTTTGGTCGGATAAACTTTGTCTGAATGACGTTCTTTATCACGACTTCAAGGGGCTGCCCGTGTTTTTCATACATTGCCAAGAGGAAGCAGGGAAGCATAACGACAATCATTGCAAATGCCGCCATGCTTGTTCCCGCGCTGTCTTTGAGCAAAAAGAAAAGCGGTAGTCCCATAGCGAGGGCTGCCGCAAAACATATAATCTGCCGCTTTGTCAGATTAAAAGCGACTTTCGTTTTGATTTTTGATAAGTCTTTGGGTACGGGTACATACGCCAAGTGAAAACCTCCTTTCGGTCTTTAGTGGGCGTTAAATATTGACTTCGCAAGTGCGCCTGTTTTGAATAGGGAGAAGCACAAAATCACGGTGTAGGCTGCAAGGGAGAAAATCGCGCTGTGCAGGTTGTCCGCTACAATCATGCTGCCAACCAAAACCGCATAAATGCCGACGCATATCATTATGAGGAAGCCTTGAAAACCGAGGGCGAACAGGGCTTTTAAGTAGTTGTTGCCTATCTGTCCCCACTCTCTGTTGGTCATAGTTGCAAACGGGATAGGCGATACCGAACAGTAAAGGTAAATTTCTATCATTCTGCCGTACAGGATAACCGTGATAAGCACCGACATGATTTTCATGCAAAGGCTCACAAGGCTTGTTTCCATAACGAGCAAAAGCAGTTCGGGGATTTCCATAGCGTCAAGTCCGGCTTGCATGGACGAGAGGGCGGCGTCAACGTCGATATTCGTATCGCCGCCGATCACGCCCGCCGCGCCGGAAACAACGTGCTGCGCCATATCGAACACCGCCATAGTGATAGTAAAGGTGTGGGTAACGAGATACACCGCTACCCACGCCTTGAAAAACCACTTAAAGAACATGAACGTGTCAATATCGTGCATATTGTTCTTTTCCGTTACCATGCTGATAAGCTCCACGCATAGAACGTAGGTAATGACAAGCCCCGCAATGGGTACAATCACATTTTCCGACAAGCTCTGTATCATGGAAAATATGCCTGCGTTCCACCCCTGCGGGGTTTGTCCTACCTCTGCGGCGATAGTTCCGACTTTTTCGTTTACGTCCCCGAACATAGTTGACAGATTACCGTTAATGGCTCCAATGAGGATTTCCTTTATCCATTCGTTAATCGCGTCAAGTATGCTCTGCATAAGCTAACCCCGCCGCTTAACCGAACAGGCCGGAAAGCAGAGGTACAAGGGTGCCGCCGATAAGGGCAACGCCGCCGCCCGCCATGAGCTGTTTCATGCCCTGGCTTTTCGCGCCCGGATTGTCGTTTCCGTAGCCCTCCAAGAGGTTGATAACGCCCCAAATGCCAAGACCTGCTCCGAGAGCGATAACGAGTGTCTGTAAAACGCCTACTGCGCTGTTGAAAAATGCCATAATATAACTCCTTTCTGCCGCTGTGCGGCTGCCCGAAAAAGGGCATAAAAAACGGCGGTCAGTTTTCGATAACTGCCGCGGTCATAAGTCCCCGCGCTGCGTTTGTTGCTGCGGCGCGGCGGTATTCAGTTGTAAGGGTGCGGCTTCCTGCCGCGATACGCGCAAGGAGTAGGGGCGCGTACCATGTAGCCCGTGTTTATTGTTTTTACTTTAAGCTCCCTCCTTTTCAAAAAGTGGTGTGTAGACAGGCATAATGCCGTACTGCCGTTCCCGGACAGCTTCGATATACTTGATATAGGAAATACCTGCCTGTCTTGTCCTGCGTTCCTGTTCCCGCTGCATTTCCTCGGCTGCTTCCACAAGCCCGCTGATAGCCCGGATTAGCTGCTGTTTTGCCTTTTTCTTTCTGATACGCTTATTCATTCTGTATCCTCCTGCAAATCTGCTTCGTCAACTTCGTAATAGTCAAATACCTCGTCCGGCTTTACGATTGCAGGACGGCGGCGCAAGTGCTTTTCCATGTCAAAGGCATTTTTCTTGTCAAAGTCGGAAAGGTACTTGTACTTCGGGTGTTTGGTAATATCGTATTTTTCGGAGAAGAACGGGCGCACCCCGCGTAGCTGCAAGATACATTTCCCGCCGTCCATGACCGCAATTTCATCTTCGCTCATAAGCTGCTTGCCTAACTTCTGATAGTTCAGCCCGTGGGAAAGCTCCCGTCCTCTTGTTTCGGAAGTGTTGAAGCTGTCAATGGTTTCTTTCCCCAAGATTTCCGACATTTCTTTAAGGGTCGTTTTCTCCTTGCCGCCCAAGAACAGGGTCGTATCGCAGTTGCCGACAATGGTATCGGCGTTGTCCTTGTAGATAGCCTTTAGCTGCGACTGGCTCTGCAAGATGATGGACGCGGAGATTTCGCGGCTCCTTATCGTGGCAATGAGTTTTTCAAACTTCGGTATCTGCCCGATATTTGCAAACTCGTCAAGCAGACAGCGCACATGAACAGGTAGCCGCCCGCCGTACACATCATCTGCCTTGTCACAAAGCAGATTGAAAAGCTGTGTGTAAAGGATTGATACAACAAAGTTAAAGGTGTCGTCGGTGTCGGAGATAATAACAAAAAGCGCGGTCTTTCGGTCGCCTAAGGTGTCAAGCTCCATTTCGTCGGTTTCCATCAGCTCGCGCAGTTCCCGAATGTCAAAGGGGGCAAGACGCGCACCGCAGGAAATGAGGATAGAGCTTCTTGTTTTTCCGGCAGACAGCAAAAACTTCTTGTACTGGCGCACCGCAAAATGTTCCGGGTCTTTTTCCTCCAAGCGTTCAAACATGAGGTCAACGGGGGATTGAAATTCCGGGTCGTCCTCGCGGGCTTCCGACGCATTTATCATTTCAAGCAGCGTCGTAAAGTTTTTCTCATTCTCCGGGGCTTCGTACCAGATGTAGCCGATAAGGGCGCAGTAAAAAAGCCGTTCCGATTTCACCCAAAAATCCTCGCCGGATTTTTCCCCGTCGCCTTTGGTGTTGGCGATAATGGTATTTACCAGTTTCAAAATATCCTTTTCGCTGCGCAGATAGGCAAAGGGATTGTACCGCATGGATTTCTTGAAATTGATGGTGTTTAGCACCTTGATTTTGTACCCGCCCCGCTGCAAGAGCTTCCCGCACTCGATTAAAACCGTTCCTTTCGGGTCAGTGACTACATAGCTGCTGTGCATTTGCATTAAGTTGGGCTTTACAAAAAACCTCGTTTTGCCGCTGCCGGAGCCGCCGATTACAAGTACGTTTTTGTTTCGTGCATATTTCGGGTGCTTCGGGCGGCTACTCATCATCAGCCTTTCGGTCTGCGTCAGCAGCACGTTATTTTCAAACATGGGGTCGATATATGGCTTTATATCCTCGGCATTGCCCCAACGTGCAGAGCCGTACTCCATGCCCTTACGGTATTTCTTTGCGTTCTTGCCTTTCACATAGACCGCAAGCCGGATAACGACAGCCCCGACAATGCCGATAAGCAAATCCATAGGGGCAAAACTCGGCAGGGCATTTGAAAAGGCGGCAGAAAAGCCGCTGCCAATGGAAAGCAGCTTGCCGGAGAGGTCAGCCCCCGGCGAGAGCCGCACCGCCTGTCCGACTTTATCAAAGAGATACACAAAGAGCAGATAGGGGGCGTTTAGGATAAGCAGCTTCTTGATATTCGGCTTCATAGCGATACCTCCCTGTCCTTGTGTTTTGTCTTTTGACGGTTCGCGTTAAGCTGCTTTGCTGCTTCCCGGAATGTGGCAAGTGCCTTTCGGATAGAGGGCTTTTGCTCCTGTGTCAGCTTCTTTGCGGAAAACTCCTTAAAGGCTGCGGTCAGAGCGTCCGCGTCCCGCCCTTTGAAAAAGACGAGATAACGGGGCGGCGTTTCGGTGCTGTCTTTCTTTAGGGCAAAGTCGATACCGTATTTTTTTGCCGTCTGCTCAAAGGCTTTGATATTGCCCTCGGTTATCTCAATGTTGGATAGCCCCGCGTTCTGCTTCGCAAGCTGCTTTAGGGTCTGCTTCCCGTGGGGCTGTTTTTCCTGCTGCTTTTTTGCCTGTGCAAGCATGGCTTTGATTGCCTTTTGCAGCATTTCAGCGGTCAGCTTTGCTCCCTTGACAGAGAGCGCAACCACTTTTTCGTTGATTTCATCTTGCAATGTTTACCGTCCTCCTTTCCCGGTAGTAGTGATAGTGTTAAGGTGGTACGCCGCTTTTGGGCGTGAAAAAAGGGCGTCCGTTCTTCACGCCGCCCCGTTAAATCCGCACCCGCAGCCCGTTCAAGTCCTCGGCGCGGATACCTACAAGATACCAGTTGTCCCCGTACTCAATCCGGGTCGGCTTCCATTTGCCGCCTGTGAATACGTCCATGCACTCGCCGCAATGCAAGCCGCCGTAATAGTCGGCAATATCAAAGCGAATGTCGTAGCGGTCAGCGGTTTCGTCAAAAATCAAAGCTCCTGTTTTCTGTGCCATGTGGTAAATCCTCCTTTTTTCGTTTACAGGCTTTCGCCCTCGTTGTAGGTGTAATAGTCCGGGTCGCCGTACTTCGGCTTCCTCGGTGCAAGTGCGCCGCTTGCCATATCGTGAGCGACAAGGGAAGTATAGTAGCTGTCAATGGTAGACGGGGCATTGAAAAGCACCGCCTTTAGGTACTGCTTGATGTTGCGGATTTTGGTGGTGTTCTCCTGCATACAGTCAAGCACAAAGCGGATATGTTCGCTGTTCAGCTTCATAAACTTTGACTTCACAAGCTCGGCGGGGTAATCGTCCCCGGCAATACGGATTTTCTTTCTTGACGTACAGACCGTTTCAAGGATAATGTCAACAATCTCATTCAGACGGTCATGGTCAAACTTCATATCCTGCAAGAGAATGTCATACTCGATATTGTCCTTGATGATTTCCTCATACACTCTGTAAGCGTCGTTCCTTTCCGTTCTTTTCCGTTCCGGCGGCTGTGCCGCTTCGTCCTCGCCATAAGGCAAGGGATTTAGGGAATGGATAGGAATGGAATGGGTAATTGATAAATCCGTATTTGATTTTTCTTTTTTTGGTAAGTTAGTTCTTGATATATCTTTATTTAATTGCGTTGGATTTTCCGACGTCGGATTATCCGTTGTCGGATTTTCCAATATCGGGTTATCCGCTGTTGGATTTTCCAATACCGGGCAATCCAATTCCGGCGGCTGCGGCTGTTCGTAAATGGTGTACTCGATAGCGGTCATTTTGCCTTTCTCGTCGCGTCCCTGCCGCCTTGTGATATATCCGGCTTTTTCAAGCTCCCAAACGGCGGTACGGATAGCGTCGATACTTTCCCGGTTGATGTAGGACAGCCCCGCAAGGGTGTAGTCCCAATCCTCCGGCAAGGACAGCATTTGAGATAACAGCCCCTTTGCCTTTAAGGAAAGCTCCTTATTGCGTAAGTGGTGGTTGCTCATTACGGTGTAGCCCGTCGTTCTTTCCACACGGAAAACTGCCATAGCTTCATCACTCCTTTGCTGTGGATTTGTTACGCAGTAGAACGGCGATTTTGAGGGAAAAGGTATAAATCCCTTACCGCACGAAAAACGCGCCCGCAAAACCGCATAAATCAAGGCTTTTTCTGCTCCTACTGCGTAACATGAGGGCATAAAAATAGCGGCGTTCCTGTTCTCCCGGTGTGGGAGTAAGAAACGCCGCCTGTGCGGGTCTGTATTTAATTGTCGTCGGCGATTATGTCCTGCATGACTTCGCCAAAGTCAGCCGTAAGGGAAAACAGGAAGTATTCCAATACGTCGGGGTCTGCGCCCATAGGCTCGGCTTCCTCAGAAAAGGGCAAGCCCATAAGCCCGTACAGCAGCTTGACAACCTTAAAAAGTTTTTCCCTGTCTGCGGGGGTGTTCATGGTTACAAATACGTCCGTCAAGCGGTTAATGGTTTCCATGTCGCCGCCTGTCGTTACCCATACCATTTCCGCGAACGGCTGCGTGATTGCTCCGGCTACAAGGTTGATTTTATCCTTGTTGATTTCGCCGGACGGGAGTATAATACCCTTGTCTAAAAGTACGTTTTTCATGTCGTCCTCCTATAATTTGTGGTGCCAAAATGGTGCCCGGTCTTACAAAATCATCTTATACGAAGATATGGCAAGATAAATGACGATATGCAGAAAACCTTGATTTTAAGCCATTTTCACAAGGTTTTATAAACACTTGCGCGGGCTTATAAGAAGATTTCCGTCTATCAAATCAATAAAAAATCCCTTTACGGCAAGAAACCGTAAAGGGTGTGGGGCGAGTATTATTTTTTATCTTTGGTGTTCATCAATGTTTCGAGAGGAAGAAATCTGAGAATTTAATGCCTCAGCCTTTTGTGCTGCACCAGCGATGCGTTCCTCAAGAGTGGTTTTCTCATGCTGTTCTTGCGGCAGCAGTTCCATATAATGATCTAAGCGCTGATCCACCAAATCAGCAACAAAATCTGCAAAGGGAGCCAAGTCATTTTCCAGCGCGTATTTCTCTAAAAAAGAAAAATAAGTCAGTCGCTGCTCTTTGGATATGGTAATGGGCGGAAACCCGGCCAACATAAGCTGGTAGTTCATAATCAAGCGCGAGGTTCGCCCATTACCGTCCGGAAAGGGGTGGATTTTTACAAATTCCGCGTGTGTCCAAGCCGCGTATTCGATCGGATTCAGTGCGGTTTGTTTCCAAGACAAATCGGCGTAAAAATCCTTGATTTGCTGATACATTTCGTAAGGCGCTGGTGGGGTATGCTGCGCGCCGGAAATATAGACATTAAAATCCCGGTAGATACCACCTTGAAAAATATTCCGCATCAGAATCTCGTGAATATCCTTCACGATGGATTCCTCTAAAGGCTTGCTTTGGGCAATTTGTTTCTTTACAAATTGAAAAGCAGCCTTGTGGTTTACAACTTCGTATATTTCCCGCAGCTTCTTACCACCGACAGAAACGCCATCCTCTAAGACTACCTTGGTTTCCATTAGGGTCAGTGTATTGCCTTCAATGGCAGTGGTATCGTGGGTATATTGAACCTCAAACGCCTGTTCGTAGGATGATAGCGCAAATGGAGAACACGCATGGCTGTGTTCCTTGTAGGTATTTAGTTTTTGTAAAATCGCAGGATAGTCCATCGTGCGTATCCTCCTATTGTTTCTTATCTTTGGGATTCAGGGGCATCTTGTGCAAGGGCGGTTTTGTCTGCGTTCAGCTCGGCGGCTCGCTGCGTTGCATGGGCAATACGCTGGTTCAAGGTTGGTGTGCTTTCCAAGCTCTTTGCACGTTCCCATACCGGCAGAATAATTCTTTCATACCGTTGATCCAACATATAGTTGTAAAATTCCCGCTCGGTATTGGTAAGAGAAGGAGTTTCATTCACAACCGAATGAATTTTTTGCATATCAATGTGAGATGCTACCCTGCGAATGGCAGCAAGACACGCCGGTTCCTCTGCTTCGGAAAGAAATGCCATATAGTTGATTTTCTTCCCGTTTACCTTTATAGCAGAATTGGGAAAAACAAACAAACGATCTTCTGTCATTTGGGGATTGTGCATTATTTCAATCATTCCTGCCTCGGGCATTCTGGGATAGAGGCTAGAACCGCAATCAAACAGAGGTGCAATTTTTACTTCCCCCGTAGATTCTTTTACTAGAAATCCCCAATTTCCGTTATGTCGGTCAAAATTTCCGATGAATGCATCCGCGACAAACATATCCCAAAAGAAATTCAGCAAATCCTCGGATGAAATAACCTCTTGTGATTCTATAGCTGCTAAAACATCGGATAATTCAATGCCATATCCGGCTTGCTCGCTTGTTATAACCGAATTTTTCAGGCTTGCAAAATCCCGCAGCTGGAATCCGGTGGTTTCCATATCTTTACAAGCGACCACTCGCTTCCCATTGTACTGCCCCAAAAGAGTTTCTTGTGCGGGAATCCCCATAACGTTCAAAATATGGCATCCCAAGTATTCACTAATGCAACTATTGGTGTAGCTTAAAAGTCCTGCCTTGTCAGGGTGAGAGGGAAACTTTAGCATATAACGCTCATCTTGGTACATGACGCAGATTTTGTTTCCATTTGCACCCCCGTACCATTTCAACTGATTGACGGCGCAATCCGAAAAATCTATTAGCTTGCTCACCATACTCTCCTTATAAATACTTTTCTCTCAGCGCAGCAGCCTGTTCCCGTGAGATTTCGTTGTCCCACATGGCTGAATTGATAGAACCGTCCAGTTCATCCAGCAGACAATCATAATAATGTGGGAGTTTTTCCTGCTTTCTCGCTTCCTCCAGCGCCTCAATATCGTGCTTCAGATAGGGAGGTAATGTCATTTCCCAATTGAAATCCATTGTGCGAACTCCTTTGTCATGTACGGAAAGCCTTGTACATCTATTATACCGAATCTTACCCCAAAAAGCAACGAAAAAGCAATGTCGGCAGTCAAAAACCAACGTAGCTAAAGTAATGGCAGGGTCGGCTGGTCATAAACCCATTGGAAAGGTTCAGCCCCACACCGTACCCGGCAGCGCACTCGATCCATGCATTGCTGCCCACGTACATCTGCACATGACCTTGGGTACCGCCGCTGGCATAGACTACCCGCAGATCACCCGGCTGGATTTGAGAGGGAGAAATCTCTGCAAGGTCGCCTGCACCTGCATAGTTGGCTGTGGTTTTGGCGGAGAACGGCAGACCCAGTGACCAGTAGCAGTATTGGATAAAGCTGGAACAATCCAGGTTGCTGCCCACAATCGCTGCCCCGGCACTGCCGCGTAAGCTCGTGGGCTGCCCGTAGCTGAATCGCCCTTGGCAGGTCAGGGCAAAGCCCACGATCTGGGCGCGGGGGCTGCCATCAATAAGACCCAGTGCCTGCAATATAGCAGCCAGTTCTTCGTCCGTCAGGCGCGTGCCTACGGTGCGGCACTTTATGCCGTCTGTCACATGGTACAAATCCTCCCAGTCCATTTTGTAGAGTAATTCAGCCCATTCAATGGCATCTGCGTCCCAGCCGGTAAAACCAGCTTCCGGCTGCGGCAGGGTCACGGTTTTGGTATACCGCTGTGTTGTGTTTGTGGTGTAGCTGGCCCCGTCCTGGGAAAGTTTGCGCACGGTGCGGGTCAAGCTGCCGCCGTTGGAGACAGCTGCCAGGGCCTGCAGGTTTCCGCTGCCGCCTGCATCCCCGTCAGGCTCGGAGGTTTCCGGCTCGGCGTAGCTGTCGCAGCCAACCATGTAGATCGTGCAGTCCAGGTCATAATGGCCATACCGGCTGTCCTGCAGCTCCCCGGGGCACCAGGCCACGGGGGTGGCGTTGGAAAAGGTCACGGTGTAGGTATCGGTCACGGCATTGTAGCCGGAGCCGGTGACCACATCAAAGGTGGCGCTGTAACTGCCGGGGGAGATAAACCAGCCGTCCGGGTCACCGGTATACAGGTTCGTATCCCCCAAAATAAGAGAACCATAGCAGTCTGCCGCTTGGACGCTGCTGCCGATCACGGCGGCACCGGCAGGCAGGGCAGTCAGCTCGGATTCTGCAGCACCGGCAGGCAGCTGCACCGGGAAGTACACCGTTACCGTATGGCTGCCGTTCGGTACCCAGCGGTCCAGGCGCTGCCCCTCAATGTGGCCAACCTCCCACTGCCAGCGGCGGCCTACCCAATGCCCGCACTCGGCTGTACCCTCGTGGCAGAAATGGGTCTCTGCCATGTAGTCCTGTATAGTCACGGTCTCGCCCTCGCTGCGCCAGCCCTGCACACATCCGCCGTAAGACAGGCAGCTGTAGGGGGCAGATTCCTGGGCAGTTACATCCAGCCCGTAGGCTATCAACATCCGGCAGTAGTCAAAGAACGTACCGTCAAAAAGGGAAAAAGTTGAGCTTGGCGGCCAGTCCTGTTGGAAGTATACACTGGCCATGGAGATGATTTCGGCAGTATCGTTGGAAATACCGTTGGCATAATTCCAGGTCACGCCATGCTGCAGGTTGTTGCTGGTCTTGCCGTCCAGCGTGGTATAACCGTAAGGGTTACCGTTGGGGTCACGCTCAGAACGGAAAGCATTGTAGATATCCTCGGTTATTGCCTCGTTGCGGTATTGATTCAGGTAATTGACCAGCTTGCCCACATCCTCGGTATTGTGGGCTGCCAATACACTGGTGGATACAGCGGCAGAGACTATGCTAATGGCATTGACCAGCAGCAGGGACAGCACCACCAGGGCAGCAATACCGCCCAAAAGCAGGCTGCGGCCCAGGTTTTGGGCAAAGCCCCGTATGATGCGGACGAGAATCTGCCCGCCATGCACAATGGCTCCGGCTCCGTCCTTGATTGTCATAGCGGTATCGGCGGAAAAGTCGTCGGATTCCACGCGGAATTGCCGGACCTGGCTTGCACCTAGCCTGGCTGTACTGCGCAGCACATTGCCGCCGCTGCGCAGGAACTGCTTGCCGACAACAGTCCTGCCGTAGGCAACGGCCTGCTTGGCGTCCATAACGCCGCTGCGCATATCCCGCACCAGCGGAACAGCTGCCTTGCCCAAATACACAACGGTCTTGCCGGTCTCCACCACAGCGGTGGCCTCGGCCATGGCCCCGGCACGGGCAGACTGCAAACCGGCAGACTTGGTGGATTCCCCCTCAAAGTCATTGGAAGAAACGGATTGTACCATGGTGCCGGTCACAGTGTCCGTCACGTCCAACAGGAAATCGGCAGCATTGCGGCGCTTGCGTTTTTGGGCCAAAAAGGCATCCGTGCGGCGTACCGGTTCTTGCGGAGGATCCGTTGCAGCAAAATCCGCTGTATTTTCGGGGGTGGCCACGTTGATCATCTGCCCATAGGGGGCAAGGTCTTTCGGGTCTGCATCGGCAGTAAGAACCGGCGCAACGGGCGGCGGCAACTTCGGACCAATTTGGTCCGAAGTTCCGGGAACGACCTCGGCTTGGAAATATGTCTCAATTTGGCCCGGATTTTCGGGGATACCCTCTGCTGAAAAATGCGGGCCAATTTGGCACGAATTTTCAGGGGGTGTATGTTCATTTGCTAACTTCGGCTCAAATTGAGCCGAAGTTCCAGCTTCTACAGGAACCTGCCTGGGTTTTGCCTCGTCTAACTTCCGGACAATTTGTCCGGAAGTTCCGCGTCCCTCATTCGGTATCTGCTGCGTGGACAACTTCGCGACAATTTGTCGGGAAGTTACCCTTGTCCGCTGCGGCTGCCGTGTGGGGTAGCTCGGCGCGTCCCAGGATGTGTCAGGCGCGGTGTTTCGCACCCGCTGCCGGGCGTCCTCCCGGAAATGGATTCCTTTCTTTAAGGTATCGCGCACATCTTCGGTGGTTTTGTACGTAGGATTGTTCTCAACAAAATGAAAAGAGCCGTCCATATCGTTATACCCTCGTCATGGTCTTGGCGCTGTTGGGGTTCGTGTCCATAAGCTTGTACAGCTCGGTGTCGGTGGGGAAGTCGTTCACAAAAGGCACCACGGCATTACCGGCAATCAGCAGGCCGCTGCCTGCGTTGACATTGGTAATGTAATCCAGCTCTTCCGGGCTTATCTTCAGCAACTTGCCCAGCTGCTGGGCATCCAAAGGTGCCTGGTTCAGCAGCTTGATGTACTGGCAGTCAGAAAGCATACGGCGGGCATCTTCGTCCAGAAGAATGGATTCCACGTGCTGGGTAATGCTGGTCAGGATAGCACCCCACTTGCGGGCGCGACCCGAAATCTCGAAGTAGTAGTTCATACATTCCTTGTCGCGCAAAAGCAGCTGAAATTCGTCCGTGTAAATCCAGGTGCGGCGGCCTGTGGTCCGGTTCAGGGTGATGCGGTTCCAAATTTGATCTAAAACTACGGTCATGCCCAGGGTCTGCAGGGGCTTGCCCAGCTTGACCGTGTTAAAGCATACCAACCGGCTGCTCATATCCACGTTGGTGTGGTGGGCAAATACGTCCATAGAGCCGTCTACATAGATCGACAGCGCCGTGGCAATGTCCCCGGCACCAGGCCCCTGAGCGGTGAGATTGTCGTAAAAATCCTGCAGGCAGGGCATCTCCTGCTTAGAGGGGCTATTGAAATACTTGGCATAGGTCAGCCGAGCGGCACGGTCGATGTAAGTACGCTCGGCAGCAGAGATGCCCCCGCCGCCCACCACGAGTTCGCAGAAGGTCTGCAGAAATTGGGATTTGAGGATAAGGGGATTGTCTGCATCGGCGTAATCCTCGGTAATGTCCATGGGGTTCAAGTGAGCCGTGCTGCCGGAGGATATCTCCACCACCTGGCCGCCCAGGGCCTGCACCAGTGGGGTGTATTCACCCTCGGGGTCGATGATGACGATATCGTCCTGTGTGCCCAGCATGACCTGGGCAATCTCCAACTTGACAGCCAGCGACTTGCCAGACCCGGGCTGTCCCAATACCATACCGGCAGGGGAGGCCAGGTCCTTGCGGCGGAACATCAGCAGGGACTTGCTGCGAGCATTTAACCCCAAAAAGAAACCACCCGGCTCGAACAGCTCCTGGGTGGTAAAGGGGATAAAGATCGCTGTCTGCGCTGTGGTCAGGGTACGCTCAATGCCGATGCACTTTCTGCCGATCGGCAAAATGCTGTTCATCGCCTCGCGCTGCTCAAAGGGTAAGGTATCTGCCCGGCAGGTCTTTTTCTGCACCGTGGACATGATCTGCTTGATGCGGCTGTCCAGCTCGGCATTGGTGTCGGCGCTGGTGTGAATCATCAGGCAGGTTTTGAATAGCTTTTGGTTCCGATTCATCAGCTCGTCCAACAGCTCTTCCGCGTTCTTAATGTTCTCGCTCAATTCATAACGCACACCCATGGCGGCGGGCAGGTGCTGACGCACGGCCCGCACCATGCCGTCAGATTCTTCCTGACGCATAAAAGCCAGTTTGGTCTTGACCAATTCTACAGCCTCGTGCTGCTCCATGGCGTCTACATGTAAAGCGACAACTAAATCAAAGGGAAGCTCTGCCAGCAGGGATAACAGATCATCTGTCATTTCAGGGGCAAGGTCCCGCAGGAAAATCGTCTTGCCGATTTTATCCCCGAAGGCATACCGGTCACGGTACACCGCGCGGGAATCGTCGTGCGGGGGCTGCCAGTCAAAGGAGGACGGTGCTACAAAATCCTTGGCGGTCAGATTCTTTTCCGCCAGCAGCCAGTCATAGTCAAAGTGTAGCGGCACGCCGGGCCGCACAATGCCGTTGATCATCGCCAGGCGCTGCTTGCCGGTCAGAGTGGTGGCCGTGCTAACCT
>OQWM01001179.1_pt1 | contig 17931 bp, 15 predicted proteins | sample 1691531 | NCBI WGS metagenome assembly OQWM01 (sample SAMN03418257, study PRJEB22391) | human gut metagenome | biome: human-gut; feature: organic feature; material: feces | host: Homo sapiens | place: Tanzania | collected 2013-01
TTTCGTAAAAAAAACTTAACCTTCCGCATGCCGCCGAAAGCCACCTTGAAGCATCTTTCTGGTAAGGAGGTGGGCCGTTGATGTCAGGGGGAGTCCGTCGCCAGTCTCACGAAGGTGTCGCCGGCTATCCTTGTTTGATGGACTACTATGTCAAATTGCACGTAAGATAAGGAACCGCCGTATGCGGAACCGCACGTACGGTGGTGTGAGAGGTCGGAAAACGAAAGTAGGAAGAAAACCACTTCGTTTTCCTACTACTCGATTTGTGTGTCGGGCATTGCGAAAGCATGTGATCCGCATGGTGGGCTTATCAGGTGACTAATAATTGAAATAAGTGCAGAGTCCGTAGTAGGAGATATAGTTGGAATATCGTTCCTCATAGAAAACCTTCCAACCGCTGTTGATTCTATAAGTCGCGGCTCTGTCCAGTCCTTTTGTGTTGTACACGGTAGAGGCTCGGAAGTCACCGTTGTCGCGGCTGCGGTAAATATGAAGCTTTGCCGCGGTTTGCTCCGGCTCGTAGATGCCTGATACAGTCTTAACATACTCATATTCCCGTGTCATCCCATTTTTTTGAGCGGAATTCACGGATGAGCTGTAGTTCGGATGGTTGTTTTGTCCCGAACCGCCTATGGCAGCCACACATTGCTCATTCTGGATGCCGCTGCCTGTGTCCAACAGCCCGGAATCCATAATTTCATTGGCGGCAATCATGGTCGCTGCTATGCCTTTAGCCAGGCCGTTGACGATTGCGGCTCCGACATTTGATTTCTTGGAGAATGTCCCGGAATCATACAATGAGCACATCTCCGCTGCCGGGAGATAGCCTTTGTCCGCAAGCTCTTCAAAGGCAGGAAATGCTTTTGACTCCCCGCGGCTTTCAAAAATCGAGAGATTGTTCACGCCTTGGTACATCTGTTTCATGTCGTAAACAAATTCCCCCGGCAGGTATCCGGCGGACATCGCCTGACGGTAAAGTTCTGTTGCAGATTTGTCATCACCAGTCTCCTCATACACACCGGCCAACGCATACATTGATGGAGTATGACCGAGAGTGCAGTTCTTGTCCAACAGTTCTTTAGCCTTGTCATAATCATGCTTGAAAATTGAACGTAAGGCTTCATAATAACCTGTCTGAATATCTGCTGATACATCGTTTGTCCTGTTGTAGGATACTGCATATATCCTTTCATAGTTTCTTTCCTTGCATCGTATGATATTCAGTTCAGGGTCATCATAATTCAATGCATAGTAGTAACAAGCTTTGTCCACATCAACCGGAGTTCCAATACCTACAAGATAGCAGGTCGCTATTATGCCATTGAATATAGGGCTGATATTCTGGGCCTGGCGGTACAGGTCGAAAGCTTTTGCGTCATTATTTTCCACACCATCACCGTACAAGTAGGCATTAGCAAGGTCAATGATGAATGTGAGACGGTCAGGAACTGTAAGCTGTGACTCAGATGGATCGCTTAATGCGTCTTCGAGTATTTTTGCACCGCGCGCCTTGAGGTGATCAGGGTTGTACCCAGCCATCAGGCAGCGGCCGTAGTATGCGGAACAATACAGTTTCCATGACGGTTCGCGAGTGCAGGCCTCTGCATAAGATTCCGTAATCCGACTCAATCTTTTCGGCTTGTACTTGGAAGATATAATGGCATTATGGTACTTGAACATAAAATTATGAACCGCCGCAGGGTACTCGTCGTCAGTGATAATGTCATCTACACCATATACGACAGGCTTGTCAAAAACCTGAGCGTCCGCGCGAATTGGCGTGATTGTCAAAGCGGTTATGACCAGCAGGACAGAACTTGTGGCGGCGAACAGTGCCTTACAGTATTTATTGGTTTCCATCAATCGTGTTTTTGTCAAGATAGTCATTTTTCTTAGATCTGCAAAACTGGTGTCGTGAGTGAGTCCTCATGCCGGAAATTGGTCGCAGAGAATCCGGCGGAGGACGGAGGCGAGAGGATTGGGGGCTTCCGGACCTCAAGATGCACGTCAAGAGTGAGGCTCGGAAGAGTGACGGGAATAATGGTGAGATCCAGCGGTACGGCAGGACGCGGGAGCAGGCCGATGATGTCAGGGGAGTTCATCACCAGCTTCAAGATGGTCTCGGCTGAATTCGACACGACAGCCATGCGGGCCTTCAGGTACAATGGCAGGATCTCTGAATATATCTACGGAACCGCAAGCCTGGCGCTCTGCGGAAGATCTAACATCTTATGTAGGCTCGGAAGTTGAGAACTATGGAGAGGTTGTTGTGACGGACGATAAGAACATATGCGCTGCCGGATATGCGAGCTACTGTCTTACTCCAGACGGCAAATTGACATTATGTCCGTCTTTCCCCTCTGTGATAGGTGATCTTAAGATGTCCAGTTTTATTGATGTGTTGAATAGTCCGCACCTTGCTTTTTGGAAAAAAGCGAAGCACATCAATCACGCTTCAACTCTCCCGTGGATTTTTTCAGTTCGAGAGTTCGTGTTTCGTCTTTCTTGATGAGTTCTTGTATTTCGGCATTAGTCATAATCGTCGTCACCTTTGTCTTTGCATATTTATGAAAAGTTATTGAAGATTTGGGACTTGGAACAAATCTATTTCTTTAGGAGTCTTTTCCACCTCCTATCCGTAGTTGGTAAAGTGGGACGGAAGTTTGAATATACCCATGCAGATTTTTGGCGGCATCTCATCTGGATTCCGGATAAAATGACTACCTTGCGAAAAATACTGCGGTTTCAATGACTGATAAGGAACGTGACGAACTCAAAGAGGTGATCAGGAAAGATTACCCGGGAATCTCGGAGGCGGAAATCTCATTTATGGTTTCGTTCTTCGAAATGATGCAGGCTAAGACAGCGGCATATTCAACTGTGGGTGCCAGTGAGACGGCCACTTCAAACACTAAGAATAGCCAAGGGACTGGAAATGCCGGAGGAGCCAAAGGCAAGAAAAAATCAAAGGCCGACCGGCTGGTGGACTCAAGCAAACCATCGAAGACTTACATCTTATACGCTTCCATCGAACAATGTCCTGTCAAGGTGTTCAGACGGATAAAAGTGCCGTCAAACCTTTGGCTTGGGAATCTTGGAAAGATATTCATCACTGCGTTCGGTTGGGCCGGTTATCATCTCTCACAATTCACCAAAGGCGATGTGTACTATACGTCCAGAGACAACATTGATGAAAGAGATAGTTTCAATTTTGGTTGTAGAAACAGGCATATTGACGAGATGACCGTCACCGTCGCGGATGTTCTGCCGCAAAAAGGCAGCACAATCTCTTTTGAATATGATTTCGGAGATGGCTGGATCCACAATGTCAGGGTCTCATCGGTCAGTGACGAGCCTCTCCGGGGCGAGGATATATGTGTGACATCAGGCAAAGGAGCCTGCCCACCGGAAGATGTCGGGGGTGTGTGGGGCTATGCGCAAATGCTTGACATCCTGTCCGGGAAGGTTGATGACCCGGAGGAGAAGGCCTCATACGAGGAATGGCTCGGACTTCAGGAAGGAGAGACCTATGATCCTGAGGAATTTGATTTGGAGATCGCAAACGAGGATGTCGAAGACCTTGTCGCCTTGATCCTCAAAGGCAAGGAAGACTCTCGATAGAATCAATGGATCAGGAACGTATTAGGTTGGTTTTTAAGCCGGATACTGGTCACAAAGAATGCGGTGGAGTGCTGTTGCGATGTGATTGGATGGCTCGAGGGCTTCTAAATGAACGTCAAGGGTGAGGTCAGGAAGAGAGACGGGAAGCGTGATGAGGTCCTGGCGTGTGGCAGGATGGGGGAGCAGGCCGATGATGTCTGGGGAATCTGCGACCAACTTCACGATGGCTTCGGCAGAATCCGACACGACTGCCACGCGCGCCTTCAAATCAAGCGGCAAAATCTCTGAATATATCTTCGGAACCGCAAGCCTGGCGCTCTGCGGAAGGGCTTTCAAATCAGTGATTTTTGAATATGCCGGGTTGGAACTGACCACCGAGGCTGTCACACTGAATACGTATGTGCCGATGTCCTCGAATGACGGTTCGGTCACGTGCTTTTTGGCATAGAACCTTATGTCTGAATCGTCACAAGAAGATTTGCCGTGGATTGTGAATGTCAAGGATGAATTGAACGTCAGGAGTTTAGAAAGTGCTTTGGGTAGAATATGGCTGGCGATGAAGCCGTCGGCGGAGATTCTGACGGGTTTGTTTGCGGTGATCTTGCCTGTGGGGCCGAACAGTTGTCCTGCGGCGGAGTACCAGTAGAGGATCTTTTCCGCATATTCCTTGAAAATGATTCCGGCCGCTGTCAGGGTCACCGAGCCGCGGCCTCTGGTGAAAAGCTCCGCACCCAGATTCTTTTCCAGTTCGGCAATGTTCTGACTCACGGCTGGTTGGGTGATGCCAAGCGCCTTGGCGGCGATGGTGAAACTGCCGTTTTCGGCCACGGCCATAAAGACCTTCAACTTGAAATCCTCTAACATAGTTATTTTGCTTTTCACCTTGCAAATATAACGTTTTTTGCCCCAATTTTTACCGATGTCGATATATTCAATAATTAATTATCGAAAATCGAATATTATATTTGGAATAACGAATATTTTGATGTAAGTTTGCTGTGTTGAAAATTGAATGATATGTCTATAATAGTCAATGTTGATGTGATGCTGGCGAAGAGAAAGATGTCTTCCGCCGCGCTTGCCGAGAAGGTTGGGATCACTCCGGCGAACCTTTCCATCCTGAAGACGGGGAAGGCCAAGGCCGTCAGATTTTCCACGTTGGAGGCGATCTGCCGGGCTTTGGAGTGCCAGCCCGGAGATGTCCTTGAATATTCCGATGAACAATAATAATCCTAATATAGAGTTGATTATGAAAAAATTTTTGATTTTCGTCTCTGCCTTTGTACTGTCCGCTTCGGCGTTCATCGCTCAGGCTCAGATGCAGCAGCTTCCGAATGACCCTGCGGTCAAGGTCGGCAAGCTGGAGAACGGTCTGACCTATTACATCAGACACAATGACAAGCCGGCCGGCAGGGCTGAGTTCTATCTCGCCACCAATGTCGGAGCGATTCAGGAGACTCCCGACCAGGATGGTCTCGCGCACTTCCTTGAGCATATGTGCTTCAACGGCACGAAGAATTTCCCTGACAAGGGCATTCTGAACTGGCTGCAGAGCATCGGAGCCTCTTTCGGAGGCAATGTCAACGCCGCCACAGGCATTGACCAGACCACCTACATGCTCAATAATATTCCTTTGGTGAGGGAGTCGGTCGTGGACACCTGTCTTCTGATCCTGCACGACTACTCGCATTTCGTGACGAACGATCCTGCCGAGATCGACAAGGAGCGTCCGGTGATCATCGAGGAGAGACGTTCCCGCAGGAACGCAGGCTGGAGGACTTTCGAGAAGTCTCTTCCTTACCTCTATGGCGACACAAAGTACGCCACCTGTACCCTGATCGGAAGCAAGGAGAACCTTGAGACATTCAAGCCTGAGAGCCTTGTGAACTTCTACAAGACGTGGTATCGTCCTGATATGCAGGCAGTCATCGTTGTGGGTGATGTTGACGTGGATGCAGTCGAGGGAAAGATCAAGTCGATATTCGCTGACATTCCGGCCGCCGTCAACCCTAAGGCTAAGGAGAAGATTCAGTTCAAGGAGTTCACCGAGCCGCGTGTGGCTGTCATCACTGATCCTGAGACCACTTCATCGTCCGTTGAGATGGTTTGGGAAAGCGAGGCAAGGGACGAGGCTCTCAATTCCACTTCCGCTGGTCTTATGATGGATCTGATAGAAAGCGTTGTTCAGTCCGTAATGAGCGAGCGTTTTGATGACATCACCTCCAAGGCTGACGCGCCATACCTCTACGGTAGTTTCGGTTTCGGGAAACTTTGCGAGGTCATCGAAGGCGCTGATGCCAATGTCGCCCTGAAGGAAGACAACATTCTTGGCGGATTCAAGGCTTTCGTGACCGAGCTTGAAAGAATGAAGAGATACGGCTTGACTGAAGCCGAGGTAGGCAGGGCCAAGGACAAGATCATCGCTGTTTATGAGAAGGCGGCCAACAGCGCCGAGACCAGAAAGAACAGCGAGTTCGTCAACCCTCTGATCAACAACTTCTTTGGTAACTATGCGTATATGGAGCCGGCCACCAAGCTTGAGTTGGTGAAGGCCATATTGGCTCAACTTAACGCACAGGTGATGAACCAGGTCCTTGCACAGGCTTTCACCGGAGAGAACAGTCTCGTAGTCATCTACAGCGGTCCTGAGAAGGAAGGCATCGCCACACCTACCGCAGAGCAGTTGCTTCAGGTGGTCGAGGATGTGAAGAAATCCGAGATCGAGGCACCGGCTGAGGAAAAGGCCAGTGAGCCGCTTATGGATCCTTCCTCATTGGTGGGCGCAAAGGTGAAGAAAACCAAAACGACACTCTATGGCGCGACAGAATGGACTCTTTCCAATGGCGTGAAGGTCGTTGTGCTGCCTACAGACTACAAGAAGGATCAGATCCTGTTCTCGCTCTACAAGAACGGTGGCGAAAGTCTTATCGCTACCGAGGATCTTCCTTCATTCGACGGCAGCATCTACAGTGTGTTCCAGAACGCTCAAGGTTTGTCAAAATTCAAGGGAACAGAACTTTCCAAGATGCTTTCCGGAAAGATGGTGAGTGTCAGTCCTTTCATAGATGATCTTTATAACGGAATCTCCGGAAACTCTTCCGTGAAGGATCTTGAGACAGCGTTCCAGCTTCTCTACCTTGAGTTTATGGAGCCTCGCTTCGATCAGGAGGAATTTGACAACGCCATCGCCCAGATCAAGGCCGTTCTTCCTAATCTCGTGAACACACCTAACTTCGCTTTCCAGAAGAGATTCAACAAGGTTCTCTACAACGACAACCCAAGAAATGAGGTGCTTTCTATGGAGAAACTTGAGAAGGTCAACCTCCAGACCATCGAGAAGAACTATCGCAAGCTCTTCGCTGACGCCGCCGGTGCGGTGATGGTTATTGTCGGTGATGTCAATCTTGACACCCTCAAACCTTTGGTAGAGAAATATATCGGATCTCTTCCAAAGGGCAAGAAAGCCGCCAAGTGGGCTGATGTGCAGCCGCAGCTTGTCAAGGGCAAGGTCGTGGATGTCTTCGACCAGAAGATGGAGACTCCGCTGACAACCGTCCTTCAGGTCTATAGCGACTACCGTCCGTTCACCGTCAAGGAGCAGACTCTTGCCAGCGCTGTCAGCTACATCCTCGACCAGATCTACACCGACACTCTCCGTGAGGACGAAGGCGGTACTTATGGTGCGTCCACCGTGGCTAATGCCCGCAAGGATCCTAACGGGAGGTATCTTCTTCAGGTTTACTTCAACTGCAAGCCAGCCCTTGCCGAGAAGCTCAGGGCTCTGGCTCAGGACGGTTTCAGGAAACTCGCCGAGGAAGGCCCGACCGATGAGCAATTTACAAGGACAGTCGAGCATTTCAAGAAGAATGTCCCTGAGAGCCGGATCAACAACTCCTACTGGCTGTCAGACCTGCTCCGCTATTTCCGCAACGGCTATGACTACGACAAGGAGTGGGAGGCCGCGGTAGGTGGCCTGACCAAGGAGTCCATCCGTGACGCCGCCGCCAGACTCTACAACTCCGGCAACTTCGTCGAGGTAGTCATGATGCCAGGCGAGACCACCGAAGCTGAGTAGTTTTACGAATATATTCCCGGACTTTCGTCCGGCTATAAAAATAGAGCCATCCCCGATTTGAGGATGGCTTTATTTTGTTTGTTATTGTGCTTTCGGTGCCGCTAAAGTTCCTTAAGGAAGCGGGCCATAGCGCTGAGGAAGTCGTTTCTATATTCCTGAATAGGGTCGTTGCAGTACTTGGCGTTGCGGAAGCCGTAGCCGTGGCCGCCGCCAGGGAAGGCGTGCATCTCGCAAGGGACACCGTTCTTCACGAGGGCGTTGAAATAGCGGACCTCGTTCTCCGGCGGAACACCATAGTCGTTGGAACTGAATATGATGAAGGTCTTAGGCGTGTCCGCGCTGACCTGCTTGTCCAATGAATATCTTTCCTTGAGGGCCTCGAATTTCTTCTTGCCGGTATCCCAGCTTTCGAAATCCTTACCTTTCCTGTTGTACCAGCCTTTCTCCGTTCCTATGAGGTTGTTGAAACTGCCTTCGTGACCGACTCCAGGCTCGGAGGAGATCACCGGATAGACAAGGATTGAGAAGTCCGGTCTGGTCTCGGCGTCGATGTACTGTGTTGAGGCTGTTGCGGCCAGATGTCCACCGGCTGAGAATCCCATCACACCGATCTGCTTCACGCCCCACTCCGGAGCGTAGTGGCGGCAATAACGGAACACGTTCTGCACATCGTTCAGCGGCACGTTCCAGTGGCCGTATGGCAGACGGTACTTGAGCACGGCTGCACTGATGCCCTGACTGTTAAGCCATTCCGCGGCGTATTGTCCCTCGTGCACGTAAGCTGTGAACCAATAGGCTCCGCCTGGGCAGATGATGACCATCTTGCCGTTCGGATTCTTTGCCAGATAAAGTTCGAACCTCGCGCTGTCACCGGTGAATTTCAGATTCATATCCTTGGTCAGTTCCTCCGACTTAGTGCAGCCGTTGGACTCTCCAGGGCCGAGTGTTATGCCCTCGATTCCCTTATCAACATTCTGTCCTTCCGGGTACAGATAGACAACCTTGTCCGGCTTGCGTGTGAACTGCTCTCTGGCGACTTTAGGCAGCTCCTTCTTGCCGTTCACGCTTTCAAGCTGCTGGCCGAGCCATCTTTCCAGAGCCGCTGAGAACTCAGGCCTGCACGATCCCAGATTGTCCTTGCAGACCTTTGGGTCAAGGCCGATGCTCAGATCAGTGAATCCCCAGCCGTGACCTCCTTTCGGATAAATATGAAGCTCAGCAGGAACCTTGTTCCTGACGAGAGCCTGATAGAATTTCACGGAACTTACAACCGGTACGGTCTTGTCGTAGGTGCTGACGCCGATGAAAGTCGGGGGAGTGGTAGGGGTGACATCACGATAGGTGGTGTACATTCTCTTCAGCCCGTCATATTCATTCAAGCCATTGTACCATTGGCCGAAAGGTTTGTCCTCCCTGTCGGTCCACGACGCTTCGCCGCCGAGAAGATTGTCAACCGATCCTTTGTGTGTGGCATTCTCGTCCATCAGGATAACAGGGTAGAGGAGTACCGCGAAGTCCGGCCTTGTCGTGGAGTCAACGTACATAGTCTCGGCAGTGCTGGCGAGATGTCCTCCAGCCGAGAATCCCATCACACCGATCTGCTTTATTCCCCAGTCCTCTGAATGATGCCTGCAATAACGGAATGCGTTCTGCACATCCTGAAGCGGAACCTCACGATGCCCGCCAGGAAGGCGATATTTCAATACGGCGCAGGCGATACCTCTGTCATTCAGCCATTTCGCGGCGTATGATCCCTCGTTCCAAGTGGAAATGCCGGCGTACCCACCGCCTGGACAAGCGATGACCATCTGTCCGTTCGGTTTTTCAGGCAAGAATATGTCAATACGCGCGCTGTCCGTCACATTGGAGACGAATCCCCAGCCGCCGGCCACCTCCGCTCCTTCCAGACCGCTTGAGACTAGCGGCCCTTGGGTCACAGCCACACCGTTCTCGACTATCCCTTGGTCCACTCCCTGTCCCTTCGGATAGAGGTAAACGGTTTTTGTGGGAGCATATTCAATGCCCGGCGTGTTCTTGGCCTTCAATTTTTCCTCGACAGGGGAAGTCCTTGCCAACGGATTGACATTCACCGCCGTCCCGTCAAGGACCAGCTGGCTTTTCTTCGCCTTTTTCTGCGCCGAAGCATCCGTCCCTGCGCAGACAACAGCCGCCACCATAGCGGCCAGAAGAAATGTTCTTTTCATATTATCTGTCTTTAGTGTCCTTTTTATGAATATGTCTGCAAATATAACGAAAAGGAGCGGCTTTTTATGGCCGCTCCTTGAAAGATAACTATTTGATTAGTGGTGTTCACTCGGCGTTTTCCCTGAACTCAAGCAAATCTCCAGGCTGACATTCCAATGCCTTGCAGAGCGCGTCGAGTGTGCTGAATCGGACACCCTTGGCCTTTCCGGTCTTCAGAATCGACAGGTTGACCGCCGAAAGCCCGATCTTGTCAGCCAGTTCGGCGGAAGTCATCTTCCGCCGAGCCAGCATCACATCGACATTTACTACTATTGGCATAATGATTATTCTTCAGCGGTTTCTTCCTGAGGCTGCTCCTCCGGCTTGGTTTCCTTGCCTTTAAGATATTCTGGCAGATTCATTCCGGCCATATTGAACAGATCCTGAAGCGGAGGTACCGAGCCCATCAGACCGGAAATGAAATTCGCGGTCGATGTCTTGCCGTTCTTGCCGTCTCCGTTGCCGTCCCATACGGTCACCTTGTCGATCTTTATGCCCTTGACAGCCTCGACCTGAGTCTTGACGAGTTCAGGCAGTTTGTCCGCGATAAGCATAAGCACAGCCTTCTGAGGATCGCCGGCAGCGGCCTTGACCATCTCGTTGAAACCGTCGGCCTGCTTTGATAGGATCTCAAGGGTACCACGGGCCTGAGCGTCCATCTTTGCGAATATCGCGTCAGCCTCTCCCTTGGCCAGCCTGCGGACCTTCTCGGCCTCGGCCTCAGCCTCGATGATGAGCTTCTCCTTGTCGATCTGGGCAGGAACGACGATGTTGGCCTGCTGGGTAGCCCTCTCCCTCTCGGCACGGGCAAGCTCGGCGTCACGCTCGCTCTGGTAGGCCTCCTGGAGGGCCTTCGCTGCCTGAACCTTCTCGGCTGCGACCGCTATACGCGCGGCCTCGGCCTCCTTCTCGCGGCGCTGGGCGTCAGAGTTGGCGATGTCGATCTTGGAAGTGTTCTCTCCCTGCACGGCGAGGGCGTTTGCCGCGGCAGTCTTGATACGGGTGTCTCTCTGGGTCTCAGCGATTCTGATGTCCTTGTCCCTGTCGGCCTCGGCCTTACCGATCTCACCGTAGCGGTTCTGCTCGGCCACGCTCTTCTTGGCGTCGTTGATGGCCTTGGCGGCGGCTTCCTTACCGAGAGCCTCGATGTAGCCGGACTCGTCACGGATGTCGGTCACGTTCACGTTGATGAGCTTGAGGCCGATCTTTCGGAGCTCAGCCTCCACGTTCTGGCTGACGGCAACGAGGAATTTGTCACGGTCAGAGTTGATCTCCTCGATGTCCATCGTGGCGATCACCAGACGAAGCTGTCCGAAAAGGATGTCGGTCGCGATGTTCTGGATGTTGTCGATGGAGAGTCCGAGAAGCCTCTCGGCTGCGTTAGTCATACTGTCCGGCTCGGTGGAGATACCAACCGTGAACCGGCAAGGCACATCCACACGGATGTTCTGCTTGGAAAGCGCGTTGGTAAGGTTGCACTCGATCGAGATCGGCTTGAGGTCAAGGAACGCATAGTCCTGGAACACAGGCCAGACGAACGCCGCACCACCGTGGATGCATCGCGCGGATGAGATTGATCCGCTCTTGTTCTTGCCTGTCTTACCGTAGATGACCATAACCTTGTCGGAAGGGCAGCGGCGGTAGCGCTTGAGAATCGCCGAAAAAGTCACGAATATGACTGCGACGACGATGAGGATCAGTGATAGTTCCATATTCAAAATCTTTAATGGGTTTATAATATTCCTTTAATATATTCGGTCAGGTTAGAAATGGCTTCGGTTGGTTAGATGATGGTCGGAGTCAGCTCCTCAACCAGTAGGGTGTAGTCATTGATGACTTCGGTGACCTTGATGGCCTTGCCGGTCGGGATTGTCTCCCCGTCTGTGACTGCGTCATATTCCCTGACGGCGTTGTTGATGGTGATCTGGACCTTGCCTTCGCCCTTGCGCTCGCCCGGAATCGTGAGGTAAACCTTCCCCTCGCAACCGACAGCGGACTTATGCACATCGATATTCCCCGTCTGCTGCATTCCGCTGAGCCATTTGAATATCCACATAACAACCGTGACCAGAAGTATGCCGACAATTACGGAGACGATGATCAGCAACGCGTTGGACTGAATCTTCTCGTGCATCAGCACCGCCGTCCATCCGAATCCCATGCAGAAGTTGACCAGGTTGCGGAACGTCAGCAAATTCATCGAAGGATCCGCGTCGAACGATCCGTCCGAAGTGTCGAGATCGAAATCAGCGTCGTGGTCTCCCAGTCCGAGGAATGTCATAACAGTCTGAATGACGAAAATCAGCGATGCCGAGAGCGTGATGGCCCAAAGGACCTGCATTGCCGTACTAAGTGATGTCCACCAGGTAATCATATCTATTAGTTTTTAGTTAGGCGGCCGGATTCCTTTCCGCACCGCTTCTTTTGCAAATATATTAATAAATTTATGAAAAACAATAATCTTTTCAAAAAATACATAAATATTTTATGAATATGTCCGCTCGCCGTCACCGCACCTCGCCGCATAAGGGAACCAGCTGCGGAGCGAAAGAGGGAATGCTGGCGGACGGGCCATGGATTTTGTACGAAAATCAATGAATATTGTATGAAATGAAGATCGCTCTTATTTCGTACATCATTCCAGTTGTTTCATAAAACTGATTTTGAAACCGGCATTATATTCCGGAACTTTGCATCGTTGAAAATATCGGATATGTTATGAAAACAAAAAAGATACACCATTATATGAACAAAACTATTCACGTGTCGGCCATCGTGCTGGCTATTCTCATCCTGACCGTGGGCTGCCAAGGGAAGAAGGGCGGCTCACGGGCTGAGGATGAAGGTTCAAACACAGTCCTTGCTGACAGCACCATTCAAAAGTATTCCGGAAAGGCCACGGTTACCGGAAGTGAATATTTGGACAAACTCAGTGAAATCTGCCGTTATTCTGTTGATTCGCTCGATGGCGGTGGATGCAGCCTTGATTTAGACATTCTGGAGAGCAGGTTCGCCGATGAGATATTCCTTGATTTGGATGAGGATGTCCGGAAGGATGATTTTGCCCTTTCGGTCAAGGATTGGTTCGACAGGACGGCGTTCCTCTATTACTGCTCTTCGCTTTATGAGCTTCGCGTGCGATATGACCGTAATAACTATTCCTTTGACACCACGGCTGTGGAAACGCCGGGCTCGACAATGTTGACTGGAGAGATGAGACCGTCAATGAGCGTGTTGCAGAAGGTGTTCCCTGACAAACGTGTCAGAGATGCGGCTTCAGCGCTTTTGAATATGCTGTACAAGACCCCTGATTTCAATGATGTGAGCAAGCATTTAGGTGAATTGGTGGATGCTTATAAATCAGCCGCTTTCGCTTCCGGGATGCCAATAGATACGGCCAAGATCGGCAAAGCTTTCGCGAATGAGGATGCTTACTATGACAAGTCGGCGTTTGTTCCGGACATAAAGCGTTTCCGTGACGCAAGGGCCTATTTTGACAGTGCAGCCGTTCAGATCAAAGATCCTGTCGGAGAGATAGAGGCGCGGATGAAAGCCCCGATGGATTTCGACACCAAGTGTGTCTATGCGATAGAACTTTCGCACGTACAGCCGGTAGATTGCGTGGACACCCTCGGGGCTCTCATAGAGTCAAGAATATATTCCCGCTACCTCCTTGAGGTCTGGGAGAATTGGCGTGCAGAAGCCCAGTTCGGGTGGTTCGGCTGCTCGAATGATTCCGAAATTCCCAACGCCTATTATTTGAAAATCAGGAATATCTGTGCAAATACGATGATCCGTCATATTCAGAAACATCCGGAAGACAACGATGCGTATCTGCGCCTCTTCCGTTTGCTTTATTGCGAACCGATCCATCGTGGCGGCGGCCTCTTTGGCAACGAAGTAGTTGCTATATTGTGTCATCTCCGTAGCGCGGAATATTAAGTACTTTTACAAAACCCGTTCAGCCACACAATGTGTCTGTGCCCAAAGAAGCCATATCTGGCTGAAAAACTCGAAGCCCAAGGTACAAGTTTTTCACGGTAATATGCCATCCAGATGCTTCTGTCCAGCTTTGGGATGAAAGCATATTGTAATAATGTTTATATTCCTGCTTCCTGATTTTTAGAAGCAGGAAATTCCTCATTTGCTCTTCCGTGACATCATAGATAGGATGGAGTTTAGGGTTGACACGGCTTCAATAATATTGTTGATGGAAGGTGTGAGTCCTTTACGCATAGTGGGTCATAGTTTTTACGTGTCCGATTTCTTTCCTGTGAAGGAAGTTCTCCGGATTCTTTATGTTAAAGTAATATTGCGCGATCATCATATTCAATGAATATAGATACTCCCCCTGTCCGGCCATTCTGTCTTCCCAGACTTTCTGGATGAACTTCCTGGTGAATATCTCGAAGAGCAGTGCGATGTCATCCATATCCAAATGGATGAATGTCTTCTCAATCAGATCCTCGTCAGAGATCGTTTCTTCCGTGACGTTTGAATATGACCAAAACGCTTTGTAGGTCAATAGCTTGGAACATAGGGATTTGCGTATGGATTCAGTGTGGTTCTTGATACGCTCGCCATCCTGCATACGTACGAGAGTCCCTTGCTTGAGTGAGAATAACGATTCCAGCCTCAAGGCTTGTGAGAGTGTCATCTCACGTTTCCCTGAGATTATGTAACTAAGAATCTGCCGTGACAGCCCAATTTGTCTAGCCACGTCAGATTGTGTGAGCCCTTTTGCTTCCGAAAGGCTTGATATGTATTGCCCCGTTGTCATATTTGTCAACAAATATGTTAACAAATCTTGAGATTTCCAAATAAAACTTAATTACCTGATATGAATAGTGGAATGTCGGTTAAGTGAACTAATAATGCTCCTTCACGGGCGTTAATTTGTGTAAAACACGCTTATAGAGAAACAATGATTGCTTCACGAGCGTATTCCCGTCATATTCCCACTTTTAGAGGACGTGAGTTAAATTTAGGGAACTATATATCTGTTGACTACGTTTAAGATACTGTGGTAACATTCAGGTAGTTTCCGGTAAGATACCGTTTCGGTGGACATTTTTTTGTTTGGTATAATAATACGTGCATCCTTTCCTCCGTCCTTATATCGCATCGGAATTTCTGTCGCTTTCTGGTATTCTCGTGCACTGATGTGGCTGTTTTGCTCACGCGGAGGTGTTCGGTCTCTGAACCTGAAGATTGTCGGTTATAAAATGCCGTGATAATAAAATAGCTCATTATTAGTGCGTTGTGAAATTGTGGTAGTCAAAATGGAAGGGCACAGATTTGCAATCGATTGAGAGTCATACGGTGATGCTCCACGACTTAATAATCAATGCTTTATGGAATTGTATTCTCATCCTCCAGCTTTCAACAATTAACGTGTTCTGTTATATAGGTATGAAAGGCCCTCGAAGAAGCAACAACTCAGTCGCTAATTACGGCGATATATTTCTAAAACAATGTAAATTTAATGCTTTTTAGAAATAAAATGCCTTTCATTCTATGATTCCGGTAAGAAATGTCGGATGAGGAGTGCCGTTGGGTGGTTTATGGTGACAGCGTTGTGTAACCGGAAAAGCAAATCGCTGGAGCAGAGTTTCACGAGGTTGGCGGATTTCAGCAGGCCGCCGATGCTTGTGAGCTGCAAGGATCCGTTGGTGGAGGAGGGCTTCCGTTGCGGGGCGTTCTGGATGTGGATGATATGACGGTGGTGGTTCTGGGTAAAATGTGACGCATTGTCCACAAATTGCCTTCTATGAACTCACAAAAAAGGAGTATCCTGTCAGCGGAATGCGTGTTGAACAGCAGGTGTTCGAAATCACTCTTTTTCACATTCAGGTCAATCGTGGCTAATTTGTCCGTGGTGGCTTTTTAAATCATCCGTGTTTGATATTCTAAAAGAGCACAACGCTTGTAAAGAAACCGTAAGCTGTGGTGCATGCCACCGATTACGGGGGCGGTATTTACTCTTTCATAGTGGTTCCATATATTCGTATTCTCTGCGCATATCACATTTTCAGGCCAGCAATCATTGGCCTCCATCACCTTCTCCATTAGTCTTCCGTGACCGAACCCGGCATAATTGCCACCAAAGCCATGATCCTGAAGAAGGAAAATCCACGGAGCTTTGCAATACCTCTGGCAAAATAACTGGTAGTAGGTCATTATGCCATCGGCGAAGAGAAATGTTACGGCGAAGCGTTTTGCGCCCCAATCATCACCTTTATCATCATTACGCTCATAGACTTCCATAAAGCAATATGGATCTGCGTCTTTTAGTACGAATGACATGGCTTTCTCCATCTCTCTTTCCGTCATTCTGAAATTGGGGGCATACTGCCCGTGTGGGGCGAGATCCTGTTCATTCCAATCCACTCTTCCGATGACATGGTAGCCATTAAAGGCATTGAATTTTTCTGCTTCTAACTTCAATTCGCGTTCGGCAATGCCGTAGTCAACTTGAATAAAACTGTGAACGCAGTGGGCTTGGTTACAGGTCTTTACAAGGCAGCCATCATACCCGCTGCCTGGATAGTATCCTATTCTTGAAGCCATGAAATCATTGAATGGGACCTTGTCTCCGCGCTTGAAGTCTCTGAGCCATTGAGGCATCTCTTCGGGCTTTTGGGCAAGTATTGAGACCACACTTTCCATAATATAATCAGTAATTTTAATCAGTGATTGAATTGCTATTGTCAATAGATACTGCTTAAAAGAATATGATGCAAGTATTCTTAATTGTTTCTTGACTCTGCCGTAATTTTACCAACATCCCTTTCCGTGCCCATCTGGTAAGATTATTCCTGTCAAATGAAGGTAAAAACACCATTGCCTGATGAACGGAAAAACATCCCTCAGGCAAGAACTTTTCCCTAAACTCTAAATAACTCACCACGGCAATATATTTCTAAAACAATGCAAATATAATGCTTTTTGGAAATAAAATGTCATTTTCGAATGCATTATTATTCGTTCTTTTAGTAAACCATTGTTGTAATTCCTAAATGGAATCTATTGTGAGGAAGTGCCGAATCTTATCTGAAGAAGATTCTGCCTTGGTGCAAGCCGGAAGAAACGTGTCTGGTATATTCCCAATATCACGGGTACATAGATAAGCGTGAAGGAAATACAGCTTTTAACCAGAAGCTGTATGACTTTGTAGAACAGTTCCGGGAAAGAGGATGCTTTGTCAAAGAAGACCTTCACACATCCGGTCATGCCTCCAAACAGGATTTGGTACGACTCTGCGAGCAGGTCAACCCAAAAGTCATAATCCCCATCCATAAAGATGAAAAAGCCGATTTCGCCTCCATTCTTTCTGATGAGCTGAGAGCAAGAGTCTGTGAATATGAATACAGTATGGATGGAGTTGATATTTCCCTCGATTCACTATAACGGTTTTACATTTCGTGTTGGTCCGGAGCGAAAAGCGGATCTCTCGTGATATTCATAAGAAATTGATTTTGCGGAGAGAACTTTGTACAGGAGAGGGGTTTCTGGTGTACCAACGGTGGTGCAACGGTGGGTTGGTACAGGGAATAGGGTTTTGGTGTACCGATTTCCGGCGAAGTGAGGACTTGTCGCGGAGCGGGGATATTCATTGGCACAGCAAAAAATAAAAGAGTGACCGGAATGACCAGCCACTCTTTCTTTGAATATGTCAGCGGAACACTACTTGCCGGCGAGGCGGGTGTAGGTGCCGTAACGTACTTTGGCGAATTCCTCGGTGAGGCTCAGGAGCTCCTGGGCTCTGTCAGGGAACAGCTTGTAAAGGGATGCGAAACGAACCTCTCCCTTGAGGAAGTCCTGGAACTTGGTCCAGTCTGGCTCCTTGGAGTCGAGAGTGAACGGATTCTTTCCTTCGGCCTCAAGAGTAGGGTTGTACCTGTACAGGTGCCAGTAACCGCAGTCAACGGCAAGTTTCTCCTCCTTCTGGCTCAGACCCATACCAGCCTTCAGACCGTGGTTGATGCACG
>OQWM01001186.1_pt1 | contig 17894 bp, 25 predicted proteins | sample 1691531 | NCBI WGS metagenome assembly OQWM01 (sample SAMN03418257, study PRJEB22391) | human gut metagenome | biome: human-gut; feature: organic feature; material: feces | host: Homo sapiens | place: Tanzania | collected 2013-01
TGTGCACGCCCTCTCCCGTGAGCGCGTTGAGGTACGCGGGCAGCACGGCGACAAGGGTCTTGCCCTCGCCGGTCTTCATTTCGGCGATGCGCCCCTGATGCAGCACGATGCCGCCGATGAGCTGCACGCGGAAGGGCTTCATGCCCAAAACGCGCCAGCTCGCCTCGCGCACGGCGGCAAACGCCTCCGGCAGCAGGTCGTCCAGCGTCTCGCCGCTCTGGTAGACGTGCAGCCCGTCGGAAAACACGCTGCCCCTGATGCGGTAATACTGTCCCGGCCTCAAAAAGTCAACGTCAGGGATGCCGGAAGCGATGGTGAACGTTCCAGCGTCACACCTGACGGGAAACCAGTTTCGCAGGTGCGTCAGCACCGCTTCGAGCATCTCCATGGCTTACCCCTTAGCTGCCGACAGACGGAGTGTCTTTGGCCGCTGCCGCAGCGGGCTTGGTGAACGTCGCAACCGCGATGCCGTCCAGATACTCCGCCCAGAGCTTCATGCCCATCAGCGCGTACATGTCGCCAGTGGCGCGGCTGTAATCACCCTTGGCGTGAACGCCGATCAGGTTGGTTTCGCCCTTGACGGTGTAGTTCAGCCCCAGCTTGCCAAAGTCGCTGTCGCCGGGGTCGATATAGTACAGGTCGATGTTTTCCACAGGGGTGGCGATGACCTTGTTCTGCGCGATGTACTTAGTCGGCAGAAGGAAAAGGGTACGGTATCCGAGGAAATTCTCGATGTAGTTCACGCCGAAAGCGGTCTGCACGGTGATATCCTTGTCGCCGAGATAATCATAAGCGTCAAGGATGTTGGCAAAGCCTACGACCTCGGTCACGTCCTTGTCCATGCCAGCGAACTTCTCAAGCACCTTCGCCTTGCCCATGGCAAGCGCACGCTGCCAGCTCGTTTCGCCGGTCACTTTCAGCGAGCCGGTACCGAGGAAAGTGTAGAAGTCGGTCAGAACCTTCGTTTGCAGGGCGTTGATAAACGCCTCGTCGGTCTTTTCAACGGCGACTTCCGCGCCGTACTTGGCGACGCTCTCAATGCTGACGCTCTTAGCGTACTTGGCAACCTCGATGTCGCCGTAGGTCGTAGGCGCAACCTTGAGCTTGGTGAACGGGATTTCCTCGCCCTCGCCCACGCTCGTACCGCCCGCAAGAGTGCCGTCAACCGTCGCCTTGTAGGAAACCAGCTTCGTGCCGGGGGTCTTACGAATCGGGCGCATGATGCCCATGATCTTTCTCAGCGCATCCCAGTTGTCGGAGAAACGGGTAACGAAATCGACCTCTCGCGCGGTAGTGGTAAACTGCGCGGCGGTCGTCAGTCCAGTTTTAGCAGCCATATTCTAGCTCCTTTCGGTCATTCGGATTCAGCCGCCATGCTTTCGGCAAGCGCCTTTTGGCGTTCTGCTGTGGAAAGCACATAGCGGCCTTTGTCGTCCTTCTTATAGATTTCTTCGCGGCTCATCTTGCCGCCGCTGTGAGGCGGGTCGGCAGGGTCAGCGCCGTCTGTCCGGGTCTTCGGAATGAAGTCCGCATAGTCGGTCTGGATGCCCTTCTTCACGCCGTCAGCGTCTTCCAGCTTGCCGTCCTTGACCTTCACGGTGGAAAGATCAGTCAGGCGGACAATGCTGTCAGCTCGCTTCCCAGTGATGCCCAGCGCCGTCAGCTGTTCGCGGTACAGTCGCTCTGTCAGTGCCGCAGCTTCCTTGGCGGTCTGGTCGCTCTTGTACTTTTCAAACGCTGCGTGCTCTTTGTCGTACTTTGCCTTATAGTCCTCGCCGCCATCTGCCGCTTTCAGATCGTTCAACTCCCTCTGAACGCCTTCCAGCTTCTCAGCGTCGGCTTTGTAGCCCGCCATCTGGCTTTTCAGCCCGTCAACGGTTTCCGTGTGCGCCTCAACCACGCTGTCAACCTGTTCTTCGGTCAAACCGAGCGCCTTGAGAAATTTTCTGGTAAATGCCATGTTTACGCTCCTTTACTTCGGGGGCTGTTCTTCGCCCTTCGCTTTATATGCAAACGGCGGTACTTTGCCGTTTTTGCTTTATTAACCGTGTTTATTCTTCGTAAATGATGGTCAGCCCGTAGGCTTTCGCGGCCTCATGCTCAATCTTGCAGCCACGAGCATTTTCCCAGCCTTTGCAAAAATAAGCCGCATGGCACAAGCTCATGTTTTCAAGCGACTTGGCCAGAAAACAAAGAGGGATCTGCACAACGCCACGTTCTTTCATGCACTCCTGCGAATACCATTCGTCGGTGAACAGGGTATTGATGATTTCATAGCCTCGCTTTTTGAGCGCGGCGATGGCGCGTTCACGGGTAGCGATGATTTCTTCTTCGGTTTTGCCCGCCATAGGCTGGGACAGCATAGCTTTCATCATGTTTCGTTCCTTTCTTTTTTGAAAATGTCAAAATAAAAACCGCTGCTCTCAGCGGTGCTTGTCAATTTCCTTGTTCGTCCTTGCCCTGATTTTCTCGATCTTTCGCGCCAGTGCGCGTTGACCTTGCCTTGTGCCGGGTGCGGCTTCTCGCACCTGTTTGATCTCTTTTCGCGCTCCCCGGCGGATTTTCTCGCGCCTAAACCACTTGATAAGCCCCATTTTAACCTCCTGATAGCTCGTCTCGCATGATTTCCTTGTATTCTTCTCGGTGATCCTCAATCGCGGGTCTGATGTACGGTCTTGGTCTGACGTAGGATTTGCCAACGCCGCTTCCTCGCGTCGTTGTGAACTGCTCCCATTCAGGCGGCGCTTCAAAATACGGCCCAGTGCCCAGCTCAACATATGGGGCATATTCGACGTTGCTTCCCACGCTTACCGCGTCATCGTCAACCCTGTGCGTGATGCTGTTTCTTAGTGTTCCGCCGATATACCCTTTCTTTCCCGTGCTTTCAACCGTTCCGACGGGGCACTTGTCTTTCGCGTATCTCTCGGCTTGCTGTCCGATGGTCTCAAGCGCCCGCGCCTTTGCGCGTTCCAGCTCTGCCAGAAACGCCGCGCTGTTGTCGATCAGGTTTCCCGCCATTGTGCGTCTCCTTCCATCCCGCCCACTCCGCGTAGGTCTTAAACGGTATCGTGTCGCGGGTGATGTTGTCGAGCCGCGTCTCGTTTCTCGGCGGGTACTTGGGATTGTACGACACGAGCGTACATCGGCAGTTGTACACGTTCGCGGGTCTTGCGTTTGGGTCGCCCGGACACATGATCTCGCCCAGCTCGCTTTGAAACGGCTTGTCAACGTCTACACGCTGCCCGTCAAGCATAGCGTGAGAGTGGCGCGTGTGGTTGTCCAGCGTCGCCCGCCACTCCTTTTGCAGCTTGATACCCAGCTTTGCCGCCTGATGATAGCTTTCGATGCGCCCCGCGTTCTGCGCGTAGGTCATCGCGGTTCGCGCGTGTCGCCTTGCGCTGACCTCGTTCGCCGTCGTCACGCGCTGCAATCGCTTCACGACCGTCTCAAGCGGTTCGCCTTGGATGATGCCCTGCGTGATCTGCTGCGTGATCTGCGTATGATTCCAGCGCTTGTCTACTGGTATATCCACCTTCGACGGCGGCAGAAGGTCGGGCTGGTCGCGGATAAGCTGCTTGACGGTCGATGCGTCGTACAGCTCAAATCCCATGTTTATCCGTGCGCCCTTTTCGAGCATGTAGCTCGACCAGTTTGCATTGTAGGCAAATGCTTCCGGGGTCGTATCGTTGATGATCTGCATCGCAAGCTCGTTGCTGTGCGTCAGCGTCTCCGTTATGTTGGAAAGCATCTGCCGCCAGCGCTTGCCCTGAAACACTTGCCCCGCCAGCCAATCGCGGTACGTCTCTTGCGTGATCTCTCCCGCTTCGAGCTGCGCACGGTACTTTTTGTCGTCCCTGCGGAATTTCACGATGAACTTGTCGAGTTTGCGCTGGATATCAGCCGCCGCGTCGGTGTACACGTCGCGGATGCGCCGCTCTAGCTCTTCGATCTGCTTGTCAGTCCAAAGAACCGCCTGATCTGTCACTCGTCATCACCAGCATCTTCTCCATCCTCGCGCACAAACCGCCCTTCCGTTTCCTCGTCCAACCGCGCCATGATCTCTGGCACTTTGTCGATGTAGATGTTCGGCAGATTCTCAAGAATCGTCTGTCTGTCAAGATACGTCGCTTCCAGCATCAGCATTTGAACCTGTTCAAGCTGGTTGCTGATGCGGTTTCGCTTGTACGTCGGAAAAACGTCATCGGGCACGCCGACGAGCGCCAAAAGCTGACGGATGCACATGGTCAACTGGTATTCAAAATCATCCGCGTTCTGGTCGAGTGCCTGATACGCGGCGTTGATCTCCGTCGCGGTCTTGCTTCCAGCCTGCACAGTCTGCGCGTCAAACGCACCGAAGTTGCGGTAGATATCATCCTTGATCTGCGCCAGAAATGCGCTTCTCGACGCGCTCGGCGGCTCTTGCGTGTATGGCGTGATCTTCCCGCCGTCCTGCGTGTTCGCCTCCGCAATATGCATGAATTTCAGCCTGTCGCGGAACTTGACCAAATCCGCTTCCGACATGCCGCCGTAGTTTTCGACGAGCCAATAAATTTGACTGCACTCTGAGAGGTCGTTCGCGAAATCCGAGCATACAAGGTCGTATGCGTCAATCGCTCCGCGCATTCCGACAAGCGTTGACTGATGCAAGTCGCTTCCCCAGAGCGGCACGATGGGCAAGCCGCTGTAATTCTCGCCGCCGACGATGGTTTCTTCATCGTCAATCGCGGCTTTCTGCACAGTCAGCTTGTACGCACGTTTCGGCTGGTCGATCTTGTAATCGTCACCTCTTTCGGCTTTGTAGACCGTGAAGCCGTCTTCCTCGTAAAGCACCGCATAGCCGGGGTGATTGTCGTCAATGCGCCAGTAGCGAACGCCAGCCCGCAAGGCGCTGTTGCGCTCGTCCCACAGCGGCGCGAACTGATACGCGGGGAAGCGGTGTAGATGGTCAACGTCAAGAAACACATAGCAAACGCCGTGAATCAGTGCCAGATACGCCGCGTTTGAAATGTCGGTGTCAAAGTCCTTTCCCAGCTTTTCCTTCACGCCGTCGCGCGTGAACGTCACACCGTTTCCGAGCGAGTACGTCGTGCGCTGCTTGTTGAGCTGCCGGAAGAAGTTAGACGCGATTTGATGGTTACTCGCCGTGAAATCTTTCACCTTCATGCCGTTCATCGCGTACAAGAGCGGCGCGGCTTCCATGATGGTCTTGTTCTTCTGCGCGTCGTAAAGGTCTGCGTCTCGCGCTGTCTTGCAGAAATCGCTTGCCTTATGCTGGAAAATAAGCTGCTTGATAGCTGCAATGCGCTGCTCGTCGCTGTCGCCGAAATCGACGAAATCCTGATATGTGACAATTCTGCCCATCGGGCTATCACCTCCTTATGCGAAAAATGGGCTTTTATATTCTTCCTTCGGCTTGACAAGCCGCATGGTGCGCACACCATAGCGCAGCGCGTCCATTAAGTGATCGTTGACCTTGATCGGTTTGTCGTCCGCTTTGTCGTCCCAAACATAGCCGTCAAACTCCTTGCGCAGCTCCAGCAGATTGTCGAAAATCCGCACGTCGCCGCGCTGCATGCAAACCGCAACGTCGCGGATGCCGTTCAGCACGTCGTTGTCTGCCTTGCGCACGCGGAAGGCAAGCTGTGAGCGCCTGAGCGCCGCGATAAACGACGCGGCAGAAGGATCAATGATCGTCATCACGCCGCGCTGCTGGTCTTCCGGCAGGCTCTCGCTGACAAACCGCTCCATGTCGCGCACATAGTCCTCGTCGGTCTTTTGTACCTGCGTATCGCGTCCTGAGTAGCGATATTCCCGGAAGATATGCCAAACGCCCTCGCTTTTGCCCCATAACAGAGCAGCGAAGGCGTTTTGTGTGCCGTAGTCGATGGAAATAAAAACGTCACGCCAGCGCTGCGGCGTGAACGGTGTTTCGAGCGCTGAGGAATAGCCGGGGTAGATCATGCCCTCGGCAGATACGCGCTTTCCCTCAATGTCCCGCTTATACCATACGGATTGTGGGTCGTACTGTGCGACAATTTCCGCAAATCTCTCGTCGGATATTGTCGCATTGTCGCGCATCAGAAACAGCTCGTAATTGCAGCCGCCCGGTAATTCTCCGCGCTCCTGCTTTATGCGGTACAGGTCGATATATTTTTCATAGATCGGAGAATTCGGTGCGCTCGGGTTCAAGTCCCAGAAGAACTTTCTCAGTTTTGCCGCAGCGGTTCGGTTGAACGCCTCCTGAATGAAGGATTCATGGTGAAGGTTGACCTCTGTCGCAATCCACATGCCGTAGCTATTTCCTCGGATTCGCTTGAAGCTGTCCGCTTTTCCAGCTCCGGCAAAGATTACAATCTTCTCTCCTGTCTTCGTCCTGACGCGGATGCAGTCGTTTCCGCGATATTTGCCCCATGTGCAGCGCCCACGGAACTGGGCTTCAATGCCCATTCCGTTGCAGTCCCCGATATTCAGTTTTGCCGTTGGCGATGTTGAAGCACTCGCAAGGTGTATCTTGTCCGGGCAAGTTTCAAGCTCGGTGCAGAAAGCGAAAACATTATCGACCGTCTTTCCGGCGCGAACAGCTCCCTCGGCGATGTTGTACATATTTTTTCGACAGGCGCGGATATACGAGAGGTGCTTCTGGCTGAAAACAGGTACATATTTACGTGTCTTCATCGCCATATACCTCTTCGCGTGTCGCGTCAATGTCTTCGGTGTCAACATCCGCCAAGTCCATGTCTGCCGTCAAATCTTTATAAGCCGCCGTCAGATCGTGAAACCGCCAACGCTTCGATATGACCTCGCGTCTCCCGCCGCCCTTCTCCGACTTGATGATGTCCTTTGTACTCTCTGTTCCGATGCTGCCGGGCAGAGCGTCTATCTCGCTTTCCAGCCGGAGAAGTAGCTTTGATCGAATTCTCGCGGCAATAACAGCGTTATTTGCGGCTTCGTCCGCTTTCTGCGCGACAATGCGCTCGGTTGTCCTTTGTCGCACTTTTGTCGCGGTTTTGTCGCGGGTCTCTTTCCACTTTTCCGCCTTCGCCCTTCGTCCGACCGCGTCCTTTGAGATCCCGTACTTGTCAGCCAGATTACGTATGGATGCGCCGCCTGCTATATACTCGGCTCTTATCCGCTCCCAGTCCACCGTCGGCACATCTTCGCACTCCCCTTTTACCTTTTTGCATGAGCATGGTAACTGTCATACAGCGTCAATTCATCTTTCATCCTTTTGATTGCTTTTGCCAAGTCTCTTTTTCTAACAGTTCCAGCATTTTTCGCTTCTTCTTCCAGTTCTTTAATTTTTTTGACGTGTTGCTCTCTGGCTTTATCAAGCATTAACAAGCACCGCCTTTTCGCCCGTCATAGTTTCCCATCTGTCGATGATCACATCAACATATTTCGGGTCAAGTTCCATCACCCTCGCATTTCGACCATTTTGTTCACAAGCAATAATGGTCGTTCCAGATCCACCAAAGAGGTCAAGAACAACATCTCCACCCTTTGTGTTGTTCTGAATCTGATAGTCAAAGAGCTTGACAGGCTTCATTGTCGGATGCTCCTTGTTCGCGAGAGGCTTATCGAATTCGAGGATCGTCGTCTGCTTTCTGTCGGATGCCCACAGATGACCAGCGCCAGACTTCCAACCGTACAGACACGGTTCATGCTTCCATTGGTAATCTTGTCTGCCCATAACAAGGGAGTTTTTCACCCAAATGAGAACTTGACGAACTTCCCAGCCGACCATCTGGCACGCGATTCTAAAGACAAGTGCTTTTGAATCTGCGTGCCAGATGTAAAATACTGCACCCGGTTTCATAACAGAGTCAGCAGCCGAAAATGCACTGGCAAGCATTTCTTTTAAGGAATCGTCGTCAAGCGCATCGTTCTTGATCTTTAGCTTTTCCTTTGTCGAACCAGTATAATCAACTCCATAAGGCGGGTCTGTAAGAAGAAGGTCAACGTACCCCCCCTCACATAGTTTGGAAACACACTCAGAATTTGTGCTGTCACCGCACATCAGTCTGTGCCTTCCGAGCTGGTATATGTCTCCAATCTTTGCCTTTGGTTCTTCCGGCAAAGAAACCTCATATTCATCCTCGTGCGCTTCCTCAATCTCCTGAGTGTCTGTATTAAAATCATCGAACCCAAACTGCCCCATGTCGAAATCTTGGAGATCAAGCAATTCCTCGGAAAGCAGATCAGCGTCCCACTCCGCAAGCTCGCTCGTCTTGTTGTCCGCCAGTCTGTACGCCTTGACCTGCTCTTCGGTCAGGTTGTCCGCGTATACAACAGGGACTTCCTTGCATTTCAGCTTTTTCGCGGCTTTGTACCGGGTATGTCCGGCAATGATAACTCCGTCCTTGTCAACGACGATGGGCTGCTGCCAGCCGAACTCTTTAATCGACGCGGCGACAGCATCAACCGCGCTGTCATTCTTGCGCGGGTTCTTCTCGTATGGTCGGATTTCCGACAGCTTGACACGCTTGATCTCCATAATTACCCCCGATTCGGTTTTTCTCTCCAGTGTATCATCCGATACAGCCAGCCGTGCGAATTTTCCCATTCCAGCGTTTCAGCCATCTTCTCAAGCGGCGATTTCTGCGGCGGAGATGGAAAAATGTTGGTGCAACACAACGCCGTCAGCATCTGCTGCTCGTGCGTTATCGGCATCGGTGACATGATGCAGCTCGAAAACGGGTTAAACATCTGTCTCCGCTGAATCTGCTCTTGCAGCTGCTCAATCTCTCTTTGCAGTCTTCGGATGTTTTCTTGCCGAAGTTCTTCATAGCGTTCCTCGGCTGTCTTTTGAGTTTGCTGTTTCTCCATGCCGCAAACCCTCCCTGCACATCCTCCTGAATCAGCATAAGCAACGCCGCTCCCACTCTGCGTCCCTGTTGCGTTGCGTCCCGATCTGCGCCGGAGGTAAAGCACAAATCACCCCAAAACAAAAGCCGTGGTGTTCGCCGCGGCTTTGCTGCTGATTATTTGCCAGCGTCCTGCGCTTTGCGCTCTCCGCTGAGTTTAATGTTATCACACGGTCGCACTCTATGTGTAGCTCCGACCGCTCTATAAGTCTACTGCAAGTCGCCTATAATCTCCCTCTTGTACGCCCAGCCCGTGCTTTCGGCTAGCCCTTGGCGCGCCGTCGCCTCAGTGACGGACAGTCCCTCGATAAAATACGCCTTGCAAAACTCTCGCACTCGGCTGACCTTCTCAAGTGTTTCGATTTGCAGCACAATCTTGTCGATCACCTCAAGCGCCGCTGAAATTGCCGTAAGATAGGCCGTACTTGCGGCTTGCAGAGCCTCGAAAGCCTTGTCACGCCGCATGACATAGGCTTCAAGCCCTGCACCGCTGGACGAGCCGGACGGCATGCCCGTGAGCTTTTGCGCCGTCAGATAGGCGGCTTTTTCTTCCTCGTAGGCTTCTTCTGTCCTCACATACGCCTTGTGCTTTTTTCGCGTGTCAAGCAGCGTCCGCTTGTCCGCTTCCGTCAACTGCATCATTAACCTCCTTTTTGCGCCTTTCTTTGAAATTTCAGCCAGCGCTCGTGACTGCGCTTTCTGCTCGTTCCCTCTAGGCAAGCCGTGTAGCGGTTTTCCAGCGCTTGCTTCCGCCGGTCGGCATATGCTTTATATGCTCCGCATCCCGCGTGACAGCCGGCCTCGCGACCTGCGCATTCGCGGCATGGCGCGTCATTCATGGCTTTTCGCCCTCCCACGGCGTTTCCTGCCTTTCCGCTTCCGTCGGCTTGCGCAGCCAGCAACGCCATTCTTTCCCGTACAAAATTCCCATCGTTGCAAGAAGCTTGCTCACAAAATCCATTTTACAGGTCTCTCTAACTGGTGCAATCAGTACCCATCCGTTTGTGCCTCCGTCAAACTCCACCCACAGTGGCGCAGCATCCGCGCCGCCTTCGCAATGTGCGTCCACTTCTTCGAGCGTCAGCACGCGGTTCTTCGGCTCGACGCGGCGCGATGACACAGCTTGCAGCCGTTCTATAATTTTTTCATTCGACGTGCCGCCGGAAAACTCTATGCGCGGCGATGTGCTCTCACACGTCATGCACTTATACTGCGCAGATAAAAGCCCCCAATCGGGTGTAATCAGAGAGACGCGGATTTTCATTTCGTCTCCGCAATATGGGCATTTAGGCGTTTCGCTCATCGCTTTCTTCCTCCATAAAACGCGGACACGTATATATTGGACATCTGTTATCCGCTACGCAGCATCCGGCAGAATCATATTTGCATTTCAAGCAAATGCATCCCGGCTCATATTTCAAACAGTGTTCGCTATGTGCAATATCAAACTCGATTTCCTCACCCTTGAAATAATTCCCGTTCAGCGCACTGGCGAGGTTCAGGGCATTAAGGAAATCGTGCGTAACAGGCAAATCCTTCACAGCCTCGAACATGGAGGATGCCCAGTTTTCCGGCAGCTCGCTAAATTCGCGGTTGTCCGCCTCTTCCTCTTTCAGCAGGAAAAGAATGTCGTTCTCGTTGAAAAGTACATGATACCCGGCTGCAATCCACGCGCGGAAAGGCTTTTCCTGCCCAAACTGAATAGAATACTTCGGTCTCGGCACGACCGCCGGATTATCCGCGTTTATTTGCACCAGCAGCATGTCGCCCCGCTTCAAATCACTGAACTTTTTCATGATGTTTACCTCCATCCCAGCGACGGGACTTGCACTTTTACCGCTTCAAAATAGAATTGTACTTTCTTCGGCGTTGGCTGCACCATTCCAAACCGCACAGCGTTTCGGTATGTCACGCTGTCCCGTTCTAATACAATCGGATATCGCTCAATCGCTTTTCGAAATTTTTCAAGCGTCATTGTGCTTTTGTAATGGTTACAGCTTCGGCAAGCGGGGAGATAATTGTCCATAGTGTCAAGGTCAAATCCATTTGTCTGATACAGTTCGTAGAACTCCATCGGGATAACGTGATCGACCTGCATGTTTTTCATGCCGATTTGAGTTCCACAGTACGCACAACGTCCGTTGCATCGCGCATAGACCGTTTCACGCTCAACTCTTGTCAGCTTCCGGCGTTTGGGCGGCGCATACATGGTTCTTCCTCCGTTTCTGTTCCTCCTCGATCTTCGCATCTTCCGGATTTAAGTTGCAAAACCAAGCTCACAAGCTCCTTATCCGTCACATTTTTCTTGTCAAATAATGCTTTTTTAAGTTGACGGCAAGTTTCAACGGCCGAGATAGCCACCCGCTGCTGCTCAATCAAATCGTCATAAATGGCGGTTCGATTGGCGTTAATCGGGCTTGCCCGGTAGACAATAAGGGAGGCGACATTGTTGTCGAGCCATTCAAGCATACGTTCCTCGGCGGTGCTCATCGTTCTTCCTCCTTCATCGGCTTTGGAAGCGGCATCCAGTGAGTGATTTCAATATTTTCGTCCAGCAAATCCACAGCATTCCGCCCATACTCTTCCAGCATATCCACGCAAACATTAGAGTACCAATACCACTTTCCACCGAAGTAGACAGCCGTCGCAGTTTGCTCTACGTTTTTGATTTTGCTGTAATAGGGGGCTGGGCGGTGGTTTACCCACGTCACATTTACAGGCTCGGCTTCCTCCGGCGGTCTGTCTTTAACGCTGATCCACTCCGGCTTCTTCTCGCCCTTCTCCGCCGCCAGCTTCTCCAGCATGTCGGCGGCTTTCTGCTTTAAGCAGTCATCGCAGCAGATGCCCGATTCGAAGAGATGGAGGTATGGGCAGTTTTTGCATTCGCCTTCTTCGCTCGCGCAATTCCTCAGCGCGGTCGCCAGCTCTTCGGCGTTCAGCTCCGGCTCCTGCTTTGCCTCCGCATACCTGCACGCCTCCGGATGTTCGCTCGTCGGGCATGTATCGCCGCGATACGGACACGAGCCGTTAAAACATTTGCCATTGTAACGCTCAGCGTACCATCTACATTTCATCCGTTATCCCCTCCATGACATATAGCACGCACGGCAAAGCCATCCCGTTGCCCCACATCTTGTATCTCGCGCTGTCGTTTCCGTTCACACCGTCCTCCCACCAATCTGGGAAGCCTTGCAGTCGGCAACACTCAAGCGGCGTAAGCCGGCGGACAAAGTAGCGCCGCGCCTTTTTCAGCCAATAGGCGATGTCGGGCACCGTGTTGCTTCCGCTTGGAGCGGCTTTGAGCGTCGGCGATACCGTTTCTGAGTAACCGATACCTCCGGCCTTTGCGCCCTGTCCGCCCATAAATGCGCAGATCATCTGTTGATCGTGTGCGCATGTCAGCGTTCCCGCCGTATCGGTCATGTAAATCTGGTTGAGCTGGCCGTTGCCGACGGCCAATGCCGTGTAGTCTGTAATACGGTTCTCGTGGTCGCCGGTCAGCGTCGGCACAATTTGTCCGTCGCCGTTGCCTCGCGCGTCATAAACGACGGGATTCTGGTAGTTCAGGCTATACCCGCCGTTTTCTTTGGCTTGTAACGTCCCGCTGATTTCTTCGGCCAACCGCATGTTTCGACAATCCACTGAGTAAGCTACCACGTTCCCGCCTTGATTGCACTCCGGCGAACCGCTGAACGTGTCGAGCGTCCGCGCCACAGTCCGCTCGCGGAAACAGCTATCCGGTGTTCGGCTTTTCATGCTGTTGCTCGTCGCTCCCGTTATGTCAAAAACTCGATAGTCTCTACCAGCGCTTCCCACAGCATCGCCGGAATCTTCTTGCCGCGCTTCTCTGCTCTGCGCAAAATTCCCTCGCAGGCCCTCGCGCTTAAAAAGTATTTCTCCGGCGCGTTGTCCTCCAAAATCTGCGACAAGGTAGATTCTCTTGCGTCTTTGGGGGACTCCCCAGTATTTGGCGTCCAGCACTCGCCAGGCAATCGAATAGCCCTCTCCCACGATGCAGCCGGCGTTTCGCCAAGCAAGTCGGTCTGTTCCGCCTTTTCTCGCAGGTTCAGGCACATCAGCATCTCGCCCGCATGCGGCTTCGACAAACGCCCGCAGGACGGCGAGGAAGTCTCGTCCCTGATTGCTAGAAAACGCTCCCGGCACGTTTTCCCAGATGACATATCTTGGATATTCTCCATGTGTAGCTTCTCTCATTTCCTTGATTACTCGGATTGCTTCGAAAAACAGATTGCTTCGGTCGTCGTCGAATATGCCTTTTTGCGCTCCGGCAGCGCTCAAACCCTGACACGGCGAGCCGAATGCAACGATATCCACCGGTTCAATCTCCGCGCCGTTGATCTTCGTGATGTCCCCAATATGCAGCATCTCGGGGAAGTTCTTTCGGGTCACGCGGATGGGGTACGGCTCAATTTCGCTTGCCCAGACAGGCGTAATGCCGCACATCGTTGCCGCCAGCGGGCAAGTGCCAGAGCCATCAAACAGGCTACCAAGCGTCATTTCCCATGCCTCCACTCTCTCCCTCGGTTGATCTCCATCTTCTGCCGCACCGCCTTGTCAATGTCGATGCCCAGATACCCAGCGGCAGACAGCGCCGTGATGATAACGTCCGCCAGTTCCTCGCGGAAGTGATCTTCTTCAAGCACCGATCCCAAAAGTTCCTGATTCTCCAGAAATACGCGCAGCGTTGCATTAACTCGTCCCAACTCTCGCTCGGTATTTACAATTTTGTAAATCTGCAAAAGCCCAGAATCCCTCACAACATCGCTATTCACCACCGTTTTCAGAAGATAGTCTCCGTCCCACAGCCCATGTGCCACCGCGTCACTGTAAATCTCATCGCGCAATTCGTTCAGCATGTTCTTTTCCTCCCATCAAAACGGCAATTCCTCGTCGTCCACTTGCGTGAACCCGCCGCCAAAATCATTGTGCGTCTGCGGCGCATAGGTCGCTCCGCTGTCTTTGCTCGCCGCCGTCGTGTATGCCACCGGCGCGCTCTGTGCGCCGCTCTGCTGGTTCTGCGGGGCCAGGAACTCCACCTCGTCGGCGACGATATCCCACGCCGTTCGCTTGCTTCCGTCCTTCACTTTGTAGGTTCGGGTCTGGATGCTTCCCGTCACGGCAACCTTGCGCCCTTTGGCAAGATACTTTCCGCACAGCTCGGCCAACTGCCGCCACGCGATGACGTTCAGAAAATCCGTTTCCTGTTGTCCCGTCTGCGGGTTACGAAAGCGGCGATTTACCGCAATCGAGAAGTTGCAGACCGCAACGCCGGACTGCGTGGATCGCATTTCCGGATCGCGGGTCAAATTGCCGATCAGAAAAACCTTATTCACAGCCATTCTCCTTTTCTTCTCCGTATTTTTGATTTTTTTCAAGGTTTGCAATTCTGCCGATCTGATTCAGGATCGTTTTTCGCATTTTTTGATTTTCCACAACGACTTTGTTCATGGAACCGAATAATCCATAACACGACGAAGCAACGTCTCTGATAAATTGGGCATTGCATTCAATTTCCTTGTCGGACATTTCTTGGATTGATTCAAGCCCTCGAATAATTTCATACTTCTTCACTTTTTCGTTCCTCCTCCCAAGTATTTTTTTATACATTCCGCAGCTTCGCACCATCCCCGGCACACCGCCGCGCAATATCCCTGTTTTCGCAAGTCATACAGCCATAGCTTTTGGCAATCGCTGACCGTTCCGCCCTTCGTGCGCTTCATCTCGACAAAAAGCCCGTGAAACTCTCCGCGCGGAACAGGCAGGAAGATGTCAGGCACTCCGCTTTTCAGCCCTTCAGCTTTCATCCTGCCGCCCGTCATCCAGCTTCGTTTTCCCTCGTTGGGGATGTGGAACATCAGCGCCAGTTCCGGATATTTCCCGCTCTGCATCGCCGCCCAGCGGAAAAGGGTCTGCTGCTCTTCGGATTCAGTCGGCACTTGCTTTTTCATGCTTTCCTCCGTCATTGCATTTCTGAAAATCTCATGGTCGCGCCGTCAAAATACAGCCTGATTTTTCCGCACTCTCCGCCCCGGTTTTTGTCGAGGAACAGCAGCCTTTCCGGGCTTTCCTTTTCTTCCGGCGCGTGGAGAAGAAGCACCGCGTCCGCGTCCTGCTCGATGCTGCCGGATTCACGGAGGTCTGACAGTCGCGGCGAATCGTTGCGCTCGCTTGCGCGGTTGAGCTGGCTTGCGGTCAGGATCGGGATTTTAAGCTCCATCGCCAGCGATTTAAGCGCCCGCGTGACAACGCCGACCGCCTCCGAGCGGTTGCTCGTCTTCTGCCCCGCGTCGAGAAGCTGCAAGTAATCGACGACGATCATATCCAGCCCGCATCTCGCGCGGATTCTCAGCGCCATACGCCTTATGTCGCGCACAGTTCGCGCCCTCTCGCTGATAAAAAGCTGCTCGGAAGGGATTTCCGCGAAACTCTCCGCGACTTTGACGATTTCGCCGTCGTCCAGCTCGTGACGCTCGATCTTGTCAGACGATACGCGGCTTTTCTGCGCCACGATGCGCCCGACGATCTCATCCGCGCCCATCTCACACGATACCAGCAGGATTTTCCGGCCAACGTCCAATGCCTTAACCGCAAGGTGCAGAAGAAACGCAGACTTGCCGACCGACGGCCTCGCGCCGACGACGATCAGCTTTCCGCCCGCAATCATCAGCGCCCTGTCGAGCTTGGGAAAGCCCGTCTTTGTGACCGGCTCGACCGCGCCACTTGTCAACCGCGCGTAGAAGCCACAAATCGCGTCTGTGCCGTTGATTACACCGAAGTCGTCTATTTGTCCGCTGAGCGCATTTAATCGCATCACAGCGCCGTCTAGCAGCTCTGTCGTCGATATTTCGCCCTCGTTCGCCGTTCGCGCTGTCTCCAAGCACGTTTTGACAATCTCCCTGCGCATTGCCGCGAGGCGGATGTTGTCCGCCTGCTGGTCTGCAAGCGCCGTCGTGACGGTCTCCGCCGCGATGGTGATTGCCTCGTGGAGATCGCCATCGCTAAGAATCTCTTCGAGCGTCGCAAGGTCGCAAGGCCGTCCCTGTCTCTCAATCGCCAGCGCCGCCGAGAAGATGCGTCGGCAAATCGGCACGGTGAACCAGTCGGCTTTCAGCCCCGCGTCCGTCGCTCTGGTGTCGCCCATGATGATCGCGCCGCAGAAAGCCCGCTCAGAGATCGTGCATGTGGCTTCTTGGCTCGGGTCGCTCATAGTTTATCCCTCCTCCTGATGCGTTCGGCGGCTTGTCCGTCCATGTATAGCCGGATGCTTTCTCTTTGCGGAGAATCCCGGAGATATACCGCCAGTCTCTGCTCTTTTCCGTCGCACCCTGAATCCGGGATATGGCCTTGAGCAGATTGTCCGCTCCATGCTCTGCCCTCAGATTGTCCATGGTGTCATAGTCGCCAGCAGCGCTGACAGGCAAGCCGACACGCCTTGCGGCTGTCTCCACGTCCTGCTGTTCTTGTCGCAGTCGCAGCAGTTCGTCGTCGTCGAGGTCGTCGTAGGGGGTAGGGGGTACGTAACTACTACTACTATTCTTATTCTTATTCTTATTCTTATATAGCTTGGGTTCGCTTGCGTCTGCTTCGGTCTGCTTGGCTTTGCTTGCTTCTGCTTGCGTCTGCTTCAATGTGCTTGCGTCTGCTTCGCCCTTAGGAACAACAGGATAATAGAATCCAGTAACGTAGATGCCCTCTTCGAGCAAACGGTTGGCATAGCGCTGCGACAGAGGAGCGTCGTAGAGCATAACGGCACAGATGGCACTCTGTGTCGGCTTGATGTCGAATCCGGCAGCTATCATCTTGTCGCGGAAATAATTCACGTTGTCAACAAGACGGTCGTGGATAGAATTGTCTTCCTTGAGCATCTTGAACACTTCGAGACTTGCGCCGATGATAGACGGAGCAAGAGAGTTGGAGAAGAGGTAAGGACGGCTGCTCTGGCGCAGCATGTCGATAATCTCCTTCTTGCCAGTTGTGAATCCTCCGAGAGCACCGCCGAAAGCCTTGCCCAATGTTCCAGTGTAGATGTCTACGCGGCCGTATGTGCCGCAAAGCTCACTAACGCCGTGACCAGTAGCACCCACAACGCCAGCCGAGTGGCTTTCGTCAACCATTACGAGAGCGTCATACTTCTCTGCCAAGTCGCAAATCTTGTCCATAGGAGCCACGTTGCCGTCCATAGAGAACACACCGTCGGTGCAGATGATGCGGAAACGCTGTGCCTGAGCCTCCTGCAGACATTTTTCGAGTTCCTCCATGTTGGCGTTGGCATAGCGATAGCGCTTAGCCTTGCAAAGACGCACACCGTCGATGATAGAGGCGTGGTTGAGAGCGTCGGAGATGATAGCGTCCTCGTCGGTGAGGAACGAGCCGAACAAACCACCGTTGGCATCGAAGCAAGCTGCATAGAGAATAGTGTCCTCGGTGTGGAAATATTCCGAGATAGCAGCCTCAAGCTCCTTGTGGATGTCCTGTGTGCCACAGATGAAGCGTACAGACGACATGCCGAATCCGCGACGATCCATCATCTTCTTTGCTCCCTCGATGAGGCGCGGATGATTAGACAATCCGAGATAGTTGTTGGCGCAGAAGTTGAGCACTTCCTTACCCTTTACCTGGATGGCAGCCTGCTGCGGGCTTTCGATGATGCGTTCTTCCTTGTAGAGACCAGCCTGTTTAAGGTTCTCTAATGCTGTTGTCAGATGTTCCTTGATTTTTCCGTACATGATCAATTAGTTTTTTTAGAAGGTTTTGTTATTAAAGATGTGCAAATTAACTCATAATTTTCCACATACGCCAACGATTACTGTTATTTTTTTTAAAATGTCAAGTTTTTATAGTGTCTATGTCGAATAAATTTTGTTATTTTGCATTCAGAAAAGAATCTCATGTTGGTTCTTGTGACAAAAAGTCAGAGTTGAACAAACTATTTCTTTAAATTTAAAAATATAAATCTAAAACGAAAACATGAAGAAAATCCTTGTAATCGGTTCTACGGGGCAGATAGGC
>OQWM01001188.1_pt1 | contig 17890 bp, 11 predicted proteins | sample 1691531 | NCBI WGS metagenome assembly OQWM01 (sample SAMN03418257, study PRJEB22391) | human gut metagenome | biome: human-gut; feature: organic feature; material: feces | host: Homo sapiens | place: Tanzania | collected 2013-01
ATACGAGATAAGGCCACGTGACTGGAGTTCAGACGTGTGCTCTTCCGATCTCAGCAATTCTTTGTCTGTTGCTGTCTTACGTATTAGGGATAATTAGTTGGGTTGTAGGAAAACATGTGCGCAATGTTGTTTTGTATTCTTGCGAGAGTAACTTGTCGAATGACCAGGATTTTTGTTGTCATTTCGATGAAATCGTAGCTTCTTTTTCTTGGGAAAATGTACCTATTTCCAAATTGTTTGCGATTAATAAGGAAGCAGCGTTTACTCATATGTGGATGATGCTAGACCAATCTGGAAGGTCTTGTAAAGGAGAAAACAAAGTTTGTCATGAAAAGCCTGATGAATTTGATAGAGCGTATGCGTGCCAAAATCGTTTCCATTATGTTAATCATCTTTTGGTGATGAGAGCAATCTATGAAGGAATGATTACTCCCATTGTTGTTTTTTCTGTTTCCTTTTCTTTCTTAGAATTTCCTATATGGCATTCTTTTTGGCTGCCATGCCAAAGTTTGCTGTCTTCTTTTTGTGCTAAGCTTGTTGCTGCATATCTGTTTGAGGGTTCTGTGTTGTTCGTATGGTGTATTCTGGTTTATGGTATTATGATTTGGGTAGTGAAACTATTGGCTTGTGAGGCGAGAAAAACAGCAAACACTCAGATTATTATCTTCAGACATTGCTCTACTCACTCATTGTAAACAAATCCTCCAAATTAAACCCGTCGAGAATAAGCGTAAGCCCTGCCCTGCTTTTCGTCAAGCATACTGGCAACGAGAACTATGACCCCGTACTTGAAATCGACACTCACAAAATAACAGATGTTGGTATCTACCAAGGCGAATACATAAAACTGCTTAAAGAAAAACTAAGCGAGATATTCAGCAAGGGAAAACCTTTCACACCAACTACAGACATAAAAAAATGTGAGACATGCACATACAGAATGTTATGCGGACTGTGAAGTCCTACAAACAAGTTGCAGATAAATACAATAATCGGAGTCTTTTCTCGTTATTATTAACATGAAACTGAGACACATAATATTACAAATAATCCTAATCTGTGCTTGCGCCATCAACGCCCATGCGCAGTCGTTCACGCTACAAGGCAAAGTGGTAGACGAAAACAATAGCCCAGTGGAATTCGTGTCGGTGTCATGTGCCAAACAGGGAAAGATGACCATGACATCGCTCAAGGGCGAATATAGTCTGCAACTACATTCAGCCGACTCGGTAGAGATACGCTTCTCGATGATTGGCTACAAGACAAAGGTGCGCCTGCTACGCCGACCGCGCGGTAGGCAAACCTTGCAAGTAGTATTACACAGTAGCGACAACGAGCTGGAGGGAGTGACTATCACCGGTACTAAGATACAAACGGGACAAACAGCTGAGCTAAAGAAAGACCAACTCAAAAACCTGCCATCTACGACAGGTAACGCCGTGGAGGAACTAATACAAAGCCAAGCTGGCGTTTCGACACACAGCGAGCTATCGTCACAGTATAATGTGCGCGGAGGCTCGTTCGACGAGAACAGCGTATATATTAATAATGTGGAAATATACCGCCCTTTCCTCGTGCGTAGCGGACAGCAAGAGGGAATCTCGGTTATCAATCCCGACATGGTAGACAAAATAGGATTCTCAACTGGTGGCTTTGAGGCTCGTTATGGCGACAAAATGTCGTCGGCACTTAACATTAAATACCGAAAGCCTAAGAAGTTTGAAGCAACAGCCTCGGCAAGCCTGCTCGGCGCGTCGGCATATGTGGGAATGAGCAACAAGAAATGGGCATGGAGCAACGGACTGCGCTACAAAACCACACGCAACCTGCTCGGATCGCTCGACACCAATGGAGAGTACAAACCAACGTTTGTCGACTACCAAACATATCTCACCCTTACCCCCAACGAGCGATGGGACATATCGTTTCTGGGAAACATATCTAACAACCATTATAATTTCACACCTGAAGACCGCGAAACCAACTTTGGAACGATGGAGAACGTGAAGTCGTTTCGCGTCTACTTCGACGGACAAGAGAAGGATGTGTTTCGCACCTTCTTCGGCTCTTTGGGCATAACACGCCATTTCGGCAAGAAGACAAGCCTCTCGCTCATAGCCTCCGCCTTTCACACTCGCGAACAGGAGAAGTATGACATACAGGGACAATACTGGCTCACACAAACCGAGACAAGCGAAAACCTGGGGGTTGGCACCTACTTTCAACACGCTCGCAACTATCTGCAAGCCAATGTGGAAAGCGTGAAGTTGCTATTCAAGACCAACTACCGTAAACACGAGACCGAGGCAGCCTTCACTTTCAAACGAGAGCATGTGGAGGAAAACTCCGTGGAATACGAAATGCGCGACTCAAGCAACTACAGCATACCGCACACTGGCAAAGACCTATACATGATCTACAGTATGCGAGCCAAGAACACCCTTAACGCCAACCGACTGGAGTTTTACATGCAAGACACCTACCGCTTTACGGGTGGCAATGAATCCAAAACTCTCTACACACTCAACTACGGACTGCGACTCGCCCATTGGAGCTACACAGGCGAAACAATTCTAAGTCCACGACTGTCGCTTGGCATAATCCCGGCACGCAACGAGAACATAACATGGCGACTTGCCACAGGACTCTACTATCAAGCCCCGTTCTTCAAGGAGATACGCGACACTACAACCGTAAATGGCATCACCTACGCCAAGCTAAACCAAAAAGCCAAGAGCCAGAGATCGATTCACTTCATTGCTGGTTTCGACTACAGGTTCAAGGCCAACAATCGCCCGTTCAAGTTCACTGCCGAGGCTTACTACAAGCTACTTGGTGATCTTGTGCCCTACAGTGTGAGCAACGTAAAGGTGGTGTATTATGGCGACAATATGTGCAGCGGACATGCAGCAGGCTTAGACCTCAAACTCTTTGGTGAGTTTGTGCCGGGTACAGACTCGTGGGTGTCGCTATCGCTGATGAACACAAGCGTGAAGCTGAACGGCAAGTCAATCCCCCTGCCTACCGACCAGCGCTATGCTGTCAACCTCTTCTTCACCGACTACTTCCCCGGCACCACACGCTGGAAGATGTCGCTCAAGTTGGCACTTGCCGACGGTCTACCCTTCTCTGCCCCACACCGCGAGCTCGAATCGAACGTGTTCCGTGCTCCGGCATACAAGCGCGCAGATGTTGGTTTGAACTACCGCATCATCGACAACAGCGACCGTCACAAGAAGCGCAACCCGATTCGCAACCTGTGGGTTGGAGCTGAGTGTCTGAACCTCTTCGGCATCAACAACGTGAACTCCTACTATTGGATTACAGATGTCACCGGACAGCAATACGCCGTACCTAACTATCTGACGGGCAGACAAATCAACATCAAACTGTCGGTCGACTTTTAAAGCAGAAAGACCACACCCCACAAATAGCAAACTATGAGAACGACCCTATTGGCAGTAATACTCACATTGTCGGCATTTGTCGCCACTAACAGCTTTGCGCAATACAACGACATCAAGTCGGAGAATATTGCATCATTGCAGGTCGTGGCTGGCAAGGACTGGCTATCCATGCCTATAGCTACGCTTAACGGCGAACCGATAAACATCAGTTTCGACGACCTCACACACGAATATCATCGCTACGTATATCGCCTGCAGCATTGCGAGGCAGACTGGAGTGTGTCGGAGGGCATTTTCGACTCCGACTATTGTGAGGGATTTGCTGACGGCTGCACCATCGACGACATAGAAGAGTCGCTCAACACCAACACCCTCTACACCCACTATCGCCTTTCTATCCCCAACGAGAATTGCCGCATCAAAATGAGCGGCAACTATCGTCTGACGGTTTACGACGAGAACAACGGCGACACTATTTTCACGGCTTGCTTCATGATAGTGGAACCACTCGTAAAGGCAAGCATGTCCGTAACCACAAACACAGACATCAGCATCAACAAAGCCCACCAGCAAGTGGGAGCAGAAATAAACTACTCTGCTCTTAACATCACTAATCCAAGCACCGAGTTGTACACTGTCGTCATGCAAAACGGGCGTTGGAGCACCGCCCGCATAAACCCTACGCCACAATACCAAACCGGAAGCGGACTACGTTGGGAGTACAACCGCAACCTCATCTTCGATGGAGGCAACGAGTATCATAAGTTCGAGATACTTGATGTCACCCACCCCACCCTTGGCATTGAGAACACATGGTGGGATGGCACTAACTACCACGCACAAATATGGACCGACCTACCACGTCCAAGCTATGTTTACGACGAAGATGCCAATGGTAGTTTTTACATACGCAACAGCGACAACATCGAAAACGACCGCATCTCGGAATACGTCGTCGTCAACTTCCGCCTACAAGCACCACGACAGAACGGCAGAGTGTTCATCAACGGCGTATGGACCAACGACCGTTTCACCCCACAATACGAGATGAGCTACAATGAGCAGACAAAGCTTTATGAGGCAAACGTGCCACTGAAGCAAGGCTACTACTCCTATCAGTACCTCACGAAGCACAACGATAACAGCCTGCATCCGGTTTCAACAGAAGGCAACTTTTTCCAAACCGAAAACAGCTATCAAATGCTTATATATTATAAAGGTATAGGACAACGCACGTATCGTCTCGTAGGTTACAACAAAATTAGAAGCTAAGCTCCAACAAAAAGTAAAAGAAAAACAACCAAAAAGTAAAAGGAAAGTCAACAACAATTCGAATATTTTTTTAAAATTCCGCAAACAATATAGCCGTTATATCAACTATAATCGCTATCTTTGCAAAAGAAACAAAGGAAAAAGACCATAAAAAGTCGGTTTCCAAGCTAAAAGACCTTTTTATCCACGAAAGAAACTGTTAAACTTTAAATAATAAAATGAATAATAAGGATTTAATGAATCATGCGGCAGACAACATTCGACTGCTTGCTGTATCGATGGTAGAAAAAGCCAAATCTGGTCACCCTGGTGGTGCTATGGGAGGTGCTGACTTTATCAACGTTCTTTTTTCGGAGTTCTTGGTTTTCGACCCAGATCAGCCGACATGGGAAGGCCGCGACCGCTTCTATCTTGATCCTGGTCACATGTCTCCTATGCTCTACTCAGCTCTCGCTCTGCAGGGCAAGTACACAATTGACGACTTGAAGACATTCCGTCAATGGGGAACTGTATGTCCGGGACATCCTGAGCGTGACATTATTCATGGAATAGAAAATACATCTGGACCGCTCGGTCAGGGACACACCTACGCTGTAGGTGCTGCTATTGCAGAGAAGTTCCTTGAGGCTCGTCTTGGCAGCACCATGATGCAGCACAAGATTTATGCCTACATCTCTGACGGTGGAGTTCAGGAAGAGATATCACAGGGCGCAGGCCGTATCGCTGGCCTCTTTAAGCTCAACAACCTCATCATGTTCTACGATGCTAACGAGATTCAGCTCTCTACAGAGTGCGATGTCGTGATGCGCGAGAACACACGCATGAAGTACGAATCATGGGGTTGGAACGTTCTTGAAATCAATGGTAACGATCCTGACGAGATCCGCGCTGCTCTTATCCTCGCTAACAAGGAAGAGAATCGTCCTACACTCATCATAGGTCACACCGTTATGGCTAAGGGCGCACGCAAGGAAGACGGATCAAGCTACGAGCGCAGCGTGAAGACTCACGGCGCACCGCTCGGTGGTGGCGCTTACGAGAACACAGTGAAGAACCTTGGCGGCGACCTCAACGACCCGTTCGTAGTATTCGACGACGTTAAGGAACTTTACGAAAAGCGCAACGCTGAGCTTCGCGAGATCGTTAAGGAAAGACATGCTGCCGAAGAGGAATGGCGCAAGGCTAATCCGGAGAAGGCTGAACAAATGAAGGCTTGGTTCTCTGGCAACGCTCCTAAGGTAGACTGGAGTGCTCTCGTTCAGAAGCGCGACGTAGCTACTCGTGTAGCTTCAGCCAACTGCCTCGGCGTACTGGCAGAGCAGGTGCCAAACATGGTTTGCTCTTCAGCCGACCTTTGCAACTCTGACAAGACCGACGGTTTCCTCAAGAAGACACACGAGCTTGCACCAGACGATTTCACCGGAGCATTCTTCCAGGCAGGTGTGAGCGAGCTTACTATGGCTTGCGTCTGCATCGGTATGTATCTCCACGGTGGTGTTATCCCGGCTTGCGGCACATTCTTCGTATTCTCCGACTACATGAAACCAGCAATCCGTATGGCAGCTCTCATGCGCGTTCCAATCAAGTTCGTATGGTCACACGATGCATTCCGCGTTGGTGAGGACGGACCTACACACGAGCCGGTTGAACAGGAAGCACAGATTCGCCTTATGGAGAAACTGAAGAACCACAAGGGTCAGGACTCTGTACGCGTATTCCGTCCGGCTGATGCCGACGAGACAACTGTATGCTGGCAGATGGCTAACGAGAACATGGACACTCCGACAGCGATGATTTGCTCACGTCAGAACGTGAACTCTCTGCCTGAAGGCACAGACTACTCTCAAGTTCGCAAGGGTGCATACATCGTTAAGGACGATCCTAACTATGACGTTATCCTCCTCGCTTCAGGTTCGGAGGTGTCTACACTCCTCGCAGGTGCCGAGTTACTCAACGCTGACGGCATCAAGACACGTATCGTAAGCGTTCCGTCAGAGGGTCTGTTCCGTACACAGAGCAAGGAGTATCAGGAGTCTGTACTGCCGAAGGGCGCAAAGATCTTCGGTATGACAGCAGGTCTCCCCGTTACACTTCAGAGCCTCGTAGGCGTTGAGGGTATGGTATATGGTCTTGAGTCGTTCGGTTTCTCTGCTCCTTACAAGGTGCTCGACGAGAAGTTGGGCTTCAACGCAGAGAACGTTTACAAGCAGGTGAAAGATTACTTATCTAAATAATTAAACAAGCAAGCACAGCTTATGCAGAACTTCACAATCCGAAGAGAATTCTGCATAAGCTTGCTTTATTAATAATCCACTAAAACTACAGTACTATGGAAATTAAGACAGTAGGCATTGCATGCGACCACGCAGGTTACGCATTGAAGAAATTTGTTGTTGAGTACCTTGAGAGCCACAACATTCCTTTTAAGGATTACGGAACATACAGCGATCTGAGCTGCGACTATCCTGACTTTGCACACGAGTTGGGCGAAGCTATCTCTAACGGCGACGTTTATCCAGGTATCGGTATCTGCGGTAGCGGTGAAGGCATGGCAATGACTCTCAACAAGCACAAGGGCGTACGTGCAGCATTGGTATGGAATCCTGAGATTGCACAGCTCACACGCCAGCACAACGACGCTAACATTCTGGTTATGCCGGGACGCTTCATCGACAACAAGACAGCAGAGAAGATCATGGACGAATTCTTCAAGACTCCGTTCGAGGGCGGTCGTCATGAGAAGCGTGTAAACAAGATTGACTTGTAAAAGTTAGAAGCGTATTACAAGGTTTACTTGTAAAATTTTGACACACAAGAAAAGCTTACAGGAGACTATGACAACACGCCATAGCCTCCTTTTTTATAATACTTAAAAACGACAATGAAGAAAATTCTTATTTCTGCATCTATATTCGCATTGAGTCTGACAGCGAATGCGCAGGGACAATTCATATCCGACACCAACTACCGCAACACCGTGGAGAACATCTTCAAGGAGCGCGTAAAGACTGTCGGCAAGACATTCTATAACACACAGAAAGAAAATCTGACCGCCGACGAGCAGGAAGCATTAAAGTTCCTCTATGCCTACATGCCGCTTGCCGACGTGACCGACTACCCTACCTCGTTCTTCGCCGACAACGTGCGCATGTCATTCAAGGCTCGTGAAGAGATGCCTTGGGGCAAGAACATTCCCGAACTGCTTTTCCGCCATTTCGTTGTGCCTATCCGCGTCAACAACGAGGCTCTGGACAATGCACGCTCGGTGTTCTACAACGAACTGAAAGACCGCATCAAGGGCATGTCGATGATGGACGCCATCATTGAGGTGAACCACTGGTGCCACGAGAAGGTGACATACCAGCCTTCTGACGCCCGCACTTCGGCTCCACTCGCAACACTCAAGACCGCAACCGGACGTTGTGGCGAGGAGAGTACGTTCGCCGTTGCAGCGCTCAGAGCTGTAGGCATCCCTGCACGCCAGGTGTACACACCGCGTTGGGCTCACACCGACGACAACCACGCTTGGGTAGAGGCATGGGCAGACGGCAAGTGGTACTTCCTCGGTGCGTGCGAACCGGAACCGGTGCTCAACCTCGGTTGGTTCAACGCGCCGGCTTCGCGAGCAATGCTCATGCACACACGCGCTTTCGGCGACTATAACGGACCGGAGGAAGTGATGCTGCGCACAAGCAACTTCACAGAAATCAACCTCACATCCAACTATGCTCCGATTGCTCCGGTCGACTTCTACGTTAAGGACAGCGAAGGCAAGCCGGTAGAGAACGCCCGTGTCGAGTTCAAGATATACAACTACGCCGAGTTCTTCACAGCTGTAACAAAATATACCGACGCAAACGGTCACACCTCGCTCTCTGCAGGCATCGGCGACTTGGTTGTTTGGGCGTCGAAAGACGGCAAATACACCTACCAAAAGGTATCGTTCGGCAAGCAAAAGGAAGCAACACTCACTCTCCCAGAGGGTGCACCTACCAGTTCTGTTGGTGCACTTGAGACAAGTGCACCCCCTAAATGCACCTACCTGGACATCGTTCCGCCGAAGGAAGATCCGCAGCTACCATACGTCAGCGACGAGATGCACAAAGAGAACCAGCGCCGCTTTGCTCTTGAGGACAGCATCCGCAAGGCATATACAGCAACGTTCCCCACTATGGAGGAGGCAAAGCGCATCAATGAGCGCGGCGCCGAGTACATCTTCAAGTCACGCGGCAACAAGCAGACCATCGTCGACTTCATCAACCGCCACAGCGACAACGAAGACCGCGTGATGGGCATACTCGCCACACTCAGCGACAAGGACTTGCGCGACATCACAACCGAGATTCTCGAAGACAGCTACAACGCAACAACCGACCAGCTCTCGCCGCGTGTTGAGGACGAGCTGATTACAATTCCGTTCAAGCAGTACTTCGAGAAGGTGTTCAGCAAGAAGGCAGCCGACGCTTTCCGCGCCGACCCGATGAAGCTTGTAGAATGGATAAAGAAGAACATCCGCCTCAACCCCGACAAGAAGGCTCTGCGCATCGCACAGACTCCGGTTGGCGTTATGAAGTCGAAGATTACCGACGAGCGTTCGCGCGACATCTTCTTCGTCGACGTGGCTCGCAGCCTCGGCATCGAAGCACAGAAGGACGCTGTGACGGGCAAGATACAGTACAAGAAGAACGGCGAATGGCAGGATGTGAAGTTCGACAATACAACCGACAAGACATCTACCGCAGCAGCTCTCGGTACAATCAAGCTGACATACGAGCCTACAAAGCTGCTCGACAACCCGAAGTATTACAGCCACTTCACAATCAGCCGCATAGAAAACGGCACGGCTCAGCTGCTCAACTTCGATGAGGGTCAGGCTGACATGGGCAACGGCACAACATGGAGCAACACGTTCAAGAACGGCTACAAGCTCGACGCCGGCACATACATGCTCACCACGGGTACACGTCTTGCAAACGGCAGCGTACTCGCATCAAACCGTATCTTTGAGATTGTAAAGGGTCAAACAACAACCCTGCCTCTTGAGATTCGCCAAAACACCAACGAAGTGACAGTAATCGGTTCGTTCAACTCAGAAAGCCTCGTTACAAAGGACGGTAAGGAAGTAAGTCTGCTCTCACAGACCGGTCGCGGCTATTACGTTGTAGGCATCCTCGGCGTAGGTCAAGAACCAACCAACCACGCTCTGCACGACATCGAGAAGATGAAGGAAGCGTTCGAGACATGGGGCCGTCCGGTAGTGCTGCTCTTCGAGAGCGAAGCCGACGCAGCCAAGTTCAACCACGACGAGTTCCCGGGTCTGCCGTCTACCGTGCAGTTCGCCCTCGACAAGGACGGATCGGTACGCAAGCAGATTGCACGTGAGATGAAGCTGATGAACGAGAAGCAGATGCCGATGTTCATCATCGCCGACACATTCAACCGCGTAGTATTTGTATCGCAGGGCTACACCATCGGACTCGGCGAGCAGATGCAGGGCGTGTTCAAGAAGTTGTAAACAACACATTTATACTAAAAATCGGTCATTAGAAATTGGGCTACAGCTCAGTTTCTAATGACCGATTTCTTTTATCCTACATCGTTTTTGCTTAGTAGCTATTTGATTACCACGTAGCAAGAACACTATTACCACATAGCAACTATATCGTTACCGCATAGTAAAAACATGGTTACCACGCTACTGTAACAAAGTAAGACGCAGGGCTTTACTGGTTACTTTGCTAATGCGAAAACGGTTATCGGTGCGCTCACCCACAAGCCAGACTATGCGCTGCTGCGCGTCGGTGACGACAAGTTGCGCACGCTTCTCAAAAACATTCTTCTTGCGGTCGGTGAGATAATCGCTTACGAGTTTCATGCCGTTCATGCCGAACGGAACAAAGCGGTCGCCCTGCTCAATGTGGCGCAGCGTGAGCGGGAACTTGATGTCCGATGCGTCGAGACAGACGCTGTCGGATGCGCGACTCGGCTCGTAACCGTCGCCGCAATCTTCCGTCGTTACCTTTATCTTTAAACTGTCGCTGAACACATACGTGCCGGTTTCGGGTATGCGCATTGAGCGCGCAGCATCGGCTGCATTTGTTTTCGGCTGAACGAGTAGAAAACCACGGTCGAAGGCGAGTTCGTGCGTATGGGAAGTTACTATTTTACCTGCGGGGCTGGTGTCGAGCGAGGTGTATATCTGCTCGATTTGCGCCGAGGTGAACCCATAGGAACTGAGTATTTCGTGCAGGGTGTACTCTGGTGATGGCTGCTGCTTCAGTCGATCGACGGAGATGGTGAGGGGCTGAGATGGTGTGGTTCCTAACTGCTTGGTTGGTGCACTTGAGACAAGTGCACCCCCTAAAGTGCACCCCCTTGGAGGGGTGGTGACGTCGGCAATGCTTCGCTTCATTGCCTCATCAAACACTTTCAGAGCCTCGCCAACACGCAGCGACGACTCGAAAATCGACTGGCTTACGCTCGGATTAAGCTCGCGCAACAGCGGCATTACGTCAAGACGTATCTTGTTGCGTTTCACGTCGTTATGCAGATTGGTTGAATCTGTAACGTAATTCTCGCCGAGAGCATCAAGATACTGCACAATATCCTCTCTGCTAAGCGAAAGCAGAGGTCGAATGATGTTGCCGTTGCGCGGCTGAATGCCTCGCAGTCCACGCAATCCGGTGCCGCGAACGAGGTTGAGCAGAACGGTCTCAACGCTGTCGTCGCGATGATGTGCAACGCAGATATTCTGCGCTTCGATATCGCGGCGCAGGTTCTCGAAATAGCCATAGCGCAGATCGCGCGCAGCCATCTCGATGCTCACACGATGCAGGTCGGCATAAGCCTGCGTGTCGAAGTGGATGAGATGCAGAGGCACGGCAAGTCGCTCGCAAAGCTGCTTGCAGAACTCCTCGTCGCGCACCGATTCGGCGCCACGCAGATGGAAGTTGCAGTGAGCAGCCTCAACGTCTATGCCCAGTTCGTGCTCCAGATGTTTCAGCACAAAGAGCAGCGACACGCTGTCTGCGCCGCCCGAAAGCGCCACAATATACTTGCCCCCATAAACGAACAATTCGTGGACAGAGGCGAAGCGTCGCACTCTGTCCACGAACGAATTGATTATCGCAGAAGATTTTTCCACAGTCTTGTTTTTATTCTACATAAAGCACCAATCCCTTGAGGTATTCGCCCTCCGGATGGTAGATGTTAATCGGATGATCGGCAGGCTGGTGAATCTGATGCAGGATGCGCACCTTGCGGTTAGCCTGCACCGCAGCTGTGAAGACAGCGTTGCGGAAGTTCTCCTTTGTCACTATCTGCGAGCAGCTGAATGTGAAGAGGATGCCACCGGGCTTGATGCGCTGCAATCCCTTCACGTTGAGGCGTGTGTAGCCCTTCAGCGCATTGCGCAGAGCCGCACGATGCTTGGCGAACGCAGGCGGGTCGAGCACGATGAGGTCGTATGTCTTATCGTTGGCGTCGAGGAACTTGAACGCATCCTCGCAGAACGCTGCGTGACGCTCGTCGCCGGGGAAGTTAAGCTCGATGTTTCTGTTTGTCAGCTCGATAGCCTTGGCGCTGCTGTCAACGGAGTGAACCAGCTTTGCGCCGCCACGCATGGCGTAAACCGAGAAGCCGCCCGTGTAGCAGAACATATTGAGCACCGAACGACCCTTAGAGTAAGTCTCGAGCAGGTGGCGGTTCTCGCGCTGGTCGACGAAGAAGCCCGTCTTCTGACCCTTAAGCCAGTCGATATGGAAGTTCAAGCCGTTCTCCATAGCCACGTCGCTGCCCATCGAACCATAGATGAAACCATTCTCGTGCTCCACATCTGCCTTGAACGGCAGCGTAGTCTCGCTCTTGTAGTAAACATTCTTTATCTCGCCCTCAGAAGCCTTCACGAGAGCCTCGCATATCTCATGGCGAACGAGGTGCATGCCCACGCTGTGAGCCTGCATAACTGCGGTGTCGCCATAGCAGTCGATGACAAGACCGGGGAGATTGTCGCCCTCGCCGTGGACAAGACGGAACGTATTGTTGTTCTCGCGGCCTATGAGTCCGATAGCCTGACGCATCTGCCAAGCCGACTGCAGGCGCGAGAGCCAGAACTCGCCGTCTATCTCTACGTCGCGGAATGACAACACGCGCACAGCGATAGAACCAATCTGATACATGCCGACAGCGATGAAGTCGCCCTGCGAGGTGAAAACGCGAACGATTTCGCCCTCTTCAACGCCTTCCTCAATCTGCGCTACGGCACCAGAGAATATCCAAGGATGGAAACGCTTGAGGCTTTCCTCCTTACCCTTCTTTAAATATAGATTTTTGTACATATAGTCGTTTGTATTTTTACATTACTCGGCAGGCTTCTCCTCCACTACCTTCAGTTCGTAATCGTGGGTAGCCATCAGTTGCATTATCTCGTTGTAGAGCTTTATGCACGCCCATGCGTCGATAGCGGCATACTCCTTCTGCTTGTCGGTGAGCACATCCGCCTCCCAGTTGGTGAGGCGCTGGCGCTTGCTGATTTTCTCGCCGAAGAGATTGGCGTAAAGTTTCTGCAGACTCTTGTCCTGCACGCCTATGTTGCCAATGATGTCCTGGATGTCGATGAACCAGCCTGGCTCAAACTCGCGACGGCGATGGAGCGAGAGCAGGTCGTCGTGCCACGAAAGACCAATCATTGGCACCATCTTGTTGCTCAGCAAGCGCACAAGCGAATCGGGCAAGCCGATATGGTTAAGACGAAACAGAAAGCACTGGTCTTTGGTGGCAACCTGCAACAGCGCCACCTTATGGTTCTGCCCACGGCGGAACGCGGGGCGAGTCTCGGTGTCGACGCCCAACATTTCGCACGAGAGGAGATAATCCACCGCGCGGTCGGCTTCCGACTCGTTGAGCACCACCGTGATCTTACCCGGAAAATCCACTAACGGCAGAGCGTTTATAACGTTCTTATCAAATTTATTGTATATTGTTTTCATCTCGATGTTGAAAGATTTTGCAAAATTAGAAAAAAAGTGCGAAAATATGGCTGTTTCCGACTTTTTTCCACTAATTTTGTAAGCAATTTCGGTAGAAAACAGCCGTAAATCGAATCATTACAGAATATAACATACGATTTGATGCACACGACACAACAAACGACACAATTTTAAACAAAATATGGCAAAGAAGAAAACAGAGCGCAAAGCATCTAACTCTAAAGAAGCAACAATATGGCAGAGCATCCTGAAAAGTGAGAAAACAGACTTCTTGGTAGGCATGATGATTGCGATTCTCGCGATACATTTAACAGTCTCGATGGTATCCTACATAAATACCGGAGCCGAAGACCAGAGTTTGCTCGAGAACTTACGTCCAGGAGAGTGGCTCAACCATGACAAGATAATAAAGAACTATTGCGGCTCGTACGGAGCTATCATATCATACATACTCATCACGGAGCACTTCGGCTACGCAGCCTTCCTGATTCCTTGTTTCCTGTTCGTGGCAGGCATCAAGACAATGGGAATATACAAGCTGAGCTTATGGAAGTGGTTCTTCGGCATGGGTGTGTCTATGATATGGGTGTCTATATTCCTCGCAAAAGTGCTTGCACCACTACTGCCCGAGGCGATATTCAACCCTGGAGGCAACCACGGAGCCGTTAGCGTGAACTTCATAGAGAACGTAGTAGGCCCTCCCGGACTCACTGCGTTGCTGTTCTTCGTAGCAATAGCGCTGCTCACATTCATCAGCAAGCAGACCATCACATGGGTACGCCGCATGTTCAACCCGCTGAAGTCAATCACGGGTAAGGCGTCGGAGATTGTTACAGACAAACTGAACAATAACGACAGCGAGACAACAAGCGTAGAGAATGGATTCACCGCATCGGTTGCAACAAGCAGCAACACTGCCAATGCGAAGAAAGACACGGCAAAGTCGGCTGAACCGACACCAGTCATCGACCTTACGGAGTTCTCTAACCTCGGACAGAAGAAGACCAGCAAGGCGCAGGCTACGCCCGTTGCAACGGCTACACCTGACGTAAAACCCATGAAGACAGGCGACGACAAACTGACAGTTGAGGTCGGAAAGGACGAGAAGGCCAAGGGCGGCAACCTTACTGACGACACAATCAACACGCCTATCAATCCGCTTGAACCGTTCACACGATACAAGCACCCGTCACTCGACCTGCTCACCAAGGACGAGAACGGAGGCAAGCCATACATTGATATGGACGAAATCAAAGCGAACAACGAGGAGATTATAAAGGTGCTGAAGAGTTTCGGCATCGACATCTGCGAAATAAAGGCGACTGTCGGTCCGACTATCACACTTTACGAGATTACTCCTGCTGAAGGCATCCGCATCACCAAGATTCGCGGTCTGGAGGCAGACATCGCGCTGCGTCTTTCGGCTCTCGGCGTGCGTATCATTGCGCCGATACCGGGCAAGGGCACCATCGGTATTGAGGTGCCGAACAAGAAGCGCCATAACGTGTCGATGGAGAGCATCCTGAACTCGAAGAAATTCCAGGAGTCGAAGTACGACCTGCCTATCGTGCTCGGAAAGACCATCACCAACGAGGTGTTCATGGCAGACCTTACGAAGATTCCTCACCTGCTTGTAGCCGGTGCTACGGGTCAGGGTAAGTCGGTCGGTCTGAACGTCATCATCACTTCGCTGCTCTACAAGAAGCATCCGAACGAACTGAAGCTGGTGCTCATCGACCCGAAGAAGGTTGAGTTCAGCGTCTACTCGCCTATCGCCGACCACTTCATGGCGCAGGTTGACGACGACGACGAACCTATCATCACCGACGTTACGAAAGTGGTACGCACACTGAAGAGTCTGTGTACACTCATGGACCACCGCTACGACTTGCTGAAGCTCGCCGGTGCGCGTAATATAAAGGAATATAACGACAAGTTCCTGCACCGCCGACTCAATCCGGAACACGGACACGAGTTCATGCCATACATCGTGGTTATCATCGACGAGTTCGGCGACCTTATCATGACTGCGGGCAAGGAGGTGGAGATGCCTATCGCACGTATCGCACAGCTGGCACGTGCAGTCGGCATACACATGATTATCGCTACGCAGCGTCCTACTACGTCAATCATCACGGGTAACATCAAGGCTAACTTCCCTGGACGCATCGCATTCAAGGTTAGCTCTATGACCGACTCGCGCATCATCCTCGACCGTCCGGGCGCCAACCAGCTCATCGGTATGGGCGACATGCTCTATCTCAACGGCAACGAACCTACTCGTGTGCAGTGCGCATTCATCAGCACTAAAGAGATTTGCGAAATCAACGAGTTCATCGAACACCAGTCGGGTCCGACTCATCCTATGGAGTTGCCAGAACCTAAGAGCGACGACTCTGACGGCGGCAGCAACACCGGCGGTGCAGACATGGGCAATCTCGATCCATTCTTTGAGGAGGCAGCACGCTCTGTAATCGTCAGCCAGCAAGGCAGTACGAGTATGATTCAGCGCCGCTTCTCTATCGGCTACAACCGCGCCGGACGACTCATGGACCAGCTCGAAAAGGCTGGCATCGTAGGAGCGGCTCACGGCAGCAAGCCTCGTGATGTACTCGTGGCAGACGAGAGTCAGCTGACAGCAATCATGAACCAGCTGAGAGGCTAACGACAGAACGAACATGCCGTGAGGAAATTAAACGAAATATAATTTTAAACACATTCATATTATGAGACGTTTGTTTTTAGGAATTATGATGGCAATGTGCATGGCTTGGCTTGGTGTGAGCACAAGCGCAGCACAGAAGAACAATGCAGCACGAAAGATTCTCGACCATGCTGCAAAGGTGGTAGGCAGATCGGGCGGAGCAAGCGCTTCGTTCACGATGAGCAGTGCTGCAACTGGCAAGGTATCGGGCACTATAGCCATAAAGGGCAACAAGTTCAACGCACGCACTCCGCAAATGACGGTGTGGTATAACGGCAAGACGCAGTGGACTTACGTGAAGAAGAACAACGAAGTGAACGTAAGTACACCTACTCAGGCTCAGCAGCAGATGATGAATCCCTACTCATTCATCACCATGTACAAGACCGGCTACAAGATGTCTGCCACTAACGCAGGTGCAAACGATGAGGTACACCTTGTGGCTCAGAACCCAAACAGAGGCATTCCGGAGATGTATATCACGATAAACCGCAAAACCGGCGTGCCATCAAAGGTAAAGATGAAGCATAAGGGCAAATGGAGCACTATCACCGTGAGCAACTTCTCACCGAAGAACCTCTCGGACCGTATCTTCACGTTCAATTCTAAAGACTACCCCACTGCTGAAGTTATCGACTTGCGATAATAAAGACTTAATACATATATGAAATACACCATCCCTAAATTTGAACTCATCAGACTGCTGTTGCGGCATCGTAAGCTTGCCGACAACCGCAGTTTGAGTGCTATGGAAAACAAGGTAGCAAAGTTTTTCATTTACCTTTCGATGCTTATTCTCGTCATCTATCTTATGGGATTGGCGATATTGTTCTCTCAATTAGCAAACAGCGACAATACCGCAACGGCTACAGAGAATCTGTTCATAGGCATGCCGTTTCTCTTGCTTGTTGACTTCGGTATGAGGTTTACGATGCAGCAGACTCCTGCACACATCGTCAAGCCTTATATATTGCTGCCTTTGCCGCGCTACACATGTATTGACGCTTTCGTCTACAACTCGCTCATAAGTAAAGGCAACTTCATTTGGTTCGCATTCTTATTACCTTATGCGTTAATGTCGATAGTGTTCAGCTATGGTCTTGCAACAGCTACGCAGACAATGCTGCTCTGCTTGGTGCTCATACTTATCAACAGCCAGTGGTATTCGATAGCACGCACACTAATCAAACAAACCGAACTATGGTGGGCGCTACCTATTATAATATATGGTATAGAGGCAATGCCGCTGTACGTTGGCAGCAACGCAGGCTGGGCACAGTTTACGGATATCTACTCATACGTTGGCACGATGCTCGACAAGCATAGCGTGCTGCCGATATTATTTGGCATTATAGCGCTTGCTGCGATTGTACTTATAAACCGTCGTCTGCAATACGCAAGCATAGAGAAAGAACTTATGCGTTCTGAAGTGAAGAAGAGCGTGAAGAAGGTGAACAAGTTCGCTTTCTTCGAGAAGTATGGCGAGATAGGACTCTTCATGCAGCTCGAGATGAAGCTGC
>OQWM01001189.1_pt1 | contig 17878 bp, 13 predicted proteins | sample 1691531 | NCBI WGS metagenome assembly OQWM01 (sample SAMN03418257, study PRJEB22391) | human gut metagenome | biome: human-gut; feature: organic feature; material: feces | host: Homo sapiens | place: Tanzania | collected 2013-01
TCATGACGGGGAATATAATAAACCCGTCTATTCCAGAGCCCGTATTGAGCCCCGCAGGGCGAAATAGGGCGATTCAAAAAGCGATTTTTCGCCCATTTGATGCAGATACAAGGAAGCTAGCCCGCGTGGCGAGGGGGCGTACTCAGGTACGTTCCCGAAGCCCGCGTGGCGACGCTGACGCCGTAGATGCGCAAAGGGGCGGAAAAGAAGAGCCCGTATTGAGCGATAGCGAAATAGGGCGATAAAGCCCGTATTGCCGACGGCAATAGGGCGCCCTCAAAAGTCGCAGATACATTTATTGGTGCGTTGGGAAGCCTGTGCGGAGGAATCGTTTTTCGAGTTCGGCGTGGCTGAGGACGAAGTGGACTGGGCGGCCGTGGGGGCAGTTTGAGCGGAAGCCTGTGGCGTCCATTTGTCGGAAGAGTTCGGCGGCGTCGGCGGGTGTGAGTTTTTCGCCGGCGCGTATCGATTGGTGGCATGCCATGGTGGCGAGTATGTCGTCGCGGATGTCGTCGAACTGGTTGGCGCGGCCCGTTTCGCAGAGGTCGACGAGGGCGGATTGGATGAGTTTTTCGTAGTCGTAGTTGAGTAGGCACTCGGGGACGGCTCGAATTGCATACGAGTTTTTGCCGATTTCGTCGAATTGGAATCCGAGTTTTTCGAAGAAGTTGCGATATTCTTCGAAAACGAGGGCCATGCGCGTGTCGAGGTTGAGCAGTGTGGGGAACATGAGCAGTTGCGCATCGGCGGGCAAGAGTGCGTCGGCGACGCGTTTGAGTCGTTCGAAATTGATGCGTTCGTGGGCGGCGTGTTGGTCGATGATGATGAGATCGCGGCCGTCGGAGCAAATGAGATAGGTCAAATCGTGTTGGCCGATGTAGTAGAGGTTGGAGAAGTAGGCGAATGGTTGGCTTGGAGGGGGGCAGGCGGCGTCCGATGTCTTGTCGCACGATGTTGCGCCCTGTGATGTGCCTGTGGGGGGCATTTGGAGTTGGCGTTGATAGGGCATGTGAAATTGTGCGAGTTCGCCGACGGTGCTCGATGGCGCAGTGGTGGGCACAGGCGCGTTAAATAGCGATAAATCGCGCGCGGCTTGTTGGGCGGCGGCGCTTCGCTTGGCGTCTTCTTCGTGCGATGGTGGCGGTGTGGCTTGTGATTTGGCGTTTTGTTCGATGCGGTGGGCATCGGGGAGCCCCATGGCGCGTCGCACGAGCTCTTCTGGGGGGAGGTAGGACGATGCATCGGTGGCGCTTGAGGCGATCCATGGCGTTTGTTCGAGCGATGAACGCAAGGCGCGATAGATGGCGCGAAATACGCTATCGGGCGATGTGAAGCGAATTTCGTGCTTCGTCGGGTGGACGTTGACGTCGATTTGGTCGGCGGGCAACGACAGAAACAAGACGATACACGGTTTGTTGCCGTGCAGAAACTCTTGGTATGCGCGGACGACGGCATAATTGATCGATTTATCGCGCACGATGCGTCGATTGACGAATGTGTACATGCGTCCGGATTTCGTCGCCGAGTAATCGGGCGAGCAGTAGAGCCCTTCGACGACGACATCGTCGAGGATGGTGTGTTGGATGGGATAGAGATGCGCGTAGAGGTCGCGCCCGAGCACGGCCAGGGCGCGTTCGTGTAGCGTGCGATGCTTGGGAAAGTCGCATTTCGTGCGCCCGTCGATCGTGAGTTTGAATTGAACACTTGGGCAGGCTAGCGCGAATTGTTCGACGACGTCGTAGATGCAGCGGTTTTCGTAGGCGGGTGTTTTGAGGAATTTGAGGCGCGCGGGCGTATTGAAGAATAAGTCTTCGAGGACGATTTGCGTACCGCGCGGCGCGGCACATTCTCGGCATTCGACCATTTCGGCGCCCTCGATGTGCATATACGTTCCCGTATCGGAATCGCGATCGCGCGTCGTCATCGACATGCGCGTGACGGCGGCCATCGACGCGAGCGCTTCGCCGCGGAATCCCATCGTCGTAATGGCGCGTAGATCTTCGGTTTTCGATATCTTCGAAGTCGCATGGCGCAATACCGATAATTGGGCATCTTCCATGTTCATGCCGATGCCGTTGTCGGTGACCGAAAGACGCTTTCGTCCGGCTTCTTCGACATCGATGAAAATTTCGTCTGCGCCTGCATCTAACGAATTTTCTACCAATTCCTTGATGGCACTCGACGCCCTTTCGAGCACCTCGCCCGCCGATATCTGGTCGCTTAGCGCTCTCGACAATACGCGTATATGGGATTCTGACATGATTCGGACTCGTTTGTATCTTGTTGTATTATTGTATGATGTCGGTCATTTGGAATTGATTTTTGTTGGTCATTTGGATTCGGAGGGGCGCCGTGCCCTAGACCGAGATATATTGATGGCAAATCGATGGCATATTGCCAAGTGTTTACTCTATCGCAGAATCGCGCCGAATAAAAACGATCAAATATCTATATCATCTATGATACAAACATAAATGATACAAATGAAAAGTTCTGTAAACAAGGCTATACACAATGAGTTTCATTTTCGGTATAAGTCAGAGTGGTTTTTTGGGTTTAATGGGAGATGCGCAATGAACCGAGTTCGATATATCACAGCGATGAGTCTTGCTTTTGCCTTTGCCGCTTGTAGCGACGATGGAACGACGATAAAGGGGAATTCGTGTGAATTGCCGAAGGTCGAGTGCTCGGGAACGTGCACCGATTTGGGCGCGATGCATTGGAGCGATTGCGGCGTTTGTGCCAAAGGCTACGAAGATGCCGATGGCGACGCCGCCAATGGTTGCGAAGCGACAGCCGACGGCGAGAATCCGGGCGGAAATTCGGGCGAGAATCCAGAATGCGCAGATCCAGACGAAAAGAAGTGTTCGGGGGCGTGTGTCGATTTGGGCGCGATGCATTGGAGCGATTGCGGCGTTTGTGCCGAGGGCTACGAAGATGCCGACGGCGACGCCGCCAATGGTTGCGAAGCAAAAGTCGACGGCGAGAATCCAGGCGAGAATCCAGAATGCGCAGATCCAGACGAAAAGAAGTGTTCGGGGGCGTGCGTCGATTTGGGCACATTGCATTGGAGCGATTGCGGCGTTTGTGCCGTGGGCTATGAAGATGCCGACGGCGACGCCGCCAATGGTTGCGAACGCGAAAAACAGCCCGAGCCTCTCGTTTGCAACGACGAAGTTGGCGAAAAGGCATGTTCGGGGGCGTGCGTCGATTTGAGCGTCAAGCATTGGAGCGATTGCGGCGTTTGCGCCCTGGGCTATGCCGATGCCGACGGCGACGCCGCCAACGGTTGCGAAGCTCGCGTCAAATTGCACGATGGCCGTTGTGTCGATGCGACCGACTGCGAAACGCTCGCCCATGTTGCCACGGCGAGTTGCATGGCGGGCAAGTGCCAAATAGACGCCTGCGCCGAGGGCTATGCCGATTGCGACGGCAACCCCAAAACGGGTTGCGAAATGAACGGTTCGAGCAACTTCTATCGTTGTGGCGCGCGCGGAACGTGCACCGACGCCACCGAAAGCGCCAATTACAAGGGCAAGGCGTGCAATTTGGGCGAAGAATGCCGCGATGGCGCCTGCAAACCCGTCCCAGAAATCGTCGGCTGCTCGGACGGCACGCGCGAAGGCTTTCTCGATTTGCTCAAATTCAACAACCTCGCCGCATGCAGCGGCGCCTGGACCGTGAAAGGCATTCACCACAACGAAGGGCCGAGCTGCAACCGCAAATCGGGCAACACTGGCGAAAACCAAGCTGGCGCGGGTTGCAACGTCGAAGATTTGTGCGCCACAGGCTGGCACGTTTGCCTCGGGCGCGGCGACGTCGCCACGCGATCCGAATACGGATGCAACGGCATCTTAGACGGCATGCCACAAAACGAGCCCTATCTCTTCATCACGCGAACATCGTCGACGGGTGAGCTCAACTGCGACCCCGACACCGTCGGCGTGCCGCTCAACATGAACGACATCTTTGGGTGCGGTAATTTCGGCTGTTACGCCACGGGTAACAAGTGCGACCCGCTCAAATTGTCGGGGCATAACTTGTGCCAAGCGCTCAGAGAAAAGTGTGGTTGTTCGCTGCAAGCCAACGGAACTGTCGCGTGTTCAAACACATCGGGGCACTGCAATGGCAACGGCATCGGGCATCCGATCGACTACTTCGGAGCACTCAATCACCGCATATACACGCCCGCCTGGGATTGCGGCAATGATAATTCGGGGTGGTATGAAGCGCGCGATATCGTCAAAACGTCGAACGATCAAGGCGGCGTCATGTGCTGCAAGAATCAGTGCGAAATCGACGCCGATTGCGGCGCGGGGCGCATTTGCCGCTATAACGTGTGCGTCGAGTGCATCATCAACGAACTCGGACAGACCGAAGGATGCCCCGCCGGGAAGACTTGCTCGGCATCGCATACGTGTGTGTAGGGGGGGCGCCCTATTTCGCCCGTTGGGCTCAATACGGGCTCTTGGCGCGGCTATGTGCTCGCTACGCTGTGCGCATACGCCGCGCTTTTTTAATGCACAATGCGGCGTTCTTCGTGCATAATCTCGCCCCCGTCGGTGAACTGCTCGGCATCGGCATCACCAATTCTTTTTTGCGAAGAGAAGTGCGCTTTAGACGATTAAAATATCGACTGTGAACGAAAAGATGGCAAAGAAAAAACAATCATCGAATGAGAAATCGACGTTAGACATGGGCAAGGGGTTTGCGACGAATGCATTTTCGGGGCTCAAAACGCTCCAAGATATGCGCAAATCCGAAGACGAAGAAGCTCGCGCGGCACGCGCGCGCGCCGAGGCCGAGGCACAAGCGCGGCGTATCGCGCGAGAACGCGAAGAGGCCGAGGCAAAGCGTTCTCTGCGCTTCACCGACGAAGATTTGAGCGATAAATCGGGGCTCTCGGACGAAGAAATCTTCGCCGCTTGCATGGAATCGATGAACGGCGCAGAAATCTACGACAAAAAGTTTAATGCAAAAGAAGCGCCTAAAAAAGTCGTCAAAACCGACGATGAACCCCATCTCACGCTCACCGACGAAGAAAAAGAATTTGCGATTTTTACGCAAGAAATGGCGATTTCGAATGTCCAACGATTGACAAAGCCGACGAAACCCGCGCACAAAGTGCGCAATAAGGGCAAATATCAACAGCAAGCCCAAGCCCTCGTCGAGAAAGAAATCGTCACAGTCGATGCCCGCCCTGCCGTCCAAGAAAGCGGCATGCGCACGGCGTATGTCGCTCCGACGATAGCCGTCACGCAAATCGAAAAAGGCGCCGATGTCGTCGAAGAACCCGACGTCGTCGAAAGCATGACGAAAAACCAAAAACAATTGATCCACAACGTCAAACGGTACGAAGCGCGTTATGGCATGGTCATCGCGTTGCGCCTTCGCGGTTTGGCACTCAATGCCGCGCTTTCGCGCTTCGATTCATTCGTCGATGCGTGTATTGCCGACAAAAAGCCATTTGCCTTGGTGATATGTGGCAAAGGGATCGGCAGCGATGGTGCCCCAGTTATCAAAGAAGGCGTCATCGCTCGATGCAAGCGCGATTCGCGCATCGTCGAATATGCGCCCGTCATCAACGAAGACGGAGATTTCGGCAGTTTGTATGTCGCATTTTGCGTTTCTCAATAGAGTGCGCTATGATGCGCCGCGCAGGCGGGCTTTGTCTTCGCTCCACGAACACCGAGCACATTTTTTCGTGCACAATAAACGGATTCAGAAAGTATGAGTTCAAAAGAAATCATCAAAGCGATCGAATCATCCGATAACGGAACGTTCGACGCCCTCGTTCAAAAAGACAAATCTGCATCGCTTGATTCGGCGTCGTTGAAGTCGCTCCAAGTCGGTGCCATTCGGATTCATTCCGTCGATTGCAAAAACACGGAATGGGAGGCGTGCTTATTCGATGGCACGGCATTCGATGGCGTCGATTTGCAAGGCGCCTATTTCAATGGTTGCACGTTCCACGAATGTGAATTTCGCAATGCCATCTTGGCCGAGGCCTCGTTCGATGGTTGCGTATGGCAAAAGAGTGCCATTCGCGAAGCCGAAGACCTCGAAGCCGTCGAGTTTTCGAACTGCCAGTTCAAGGCGTGTGATCTCGAAGATTTAAACCTCGTCGATGGCGTGCTCGAATCGCTGACGATAACCGAGGGAACGATCCGCAACGTCGATGGCATTGCCGAGCTCAAATCGGTCGTCTTGCGCAACGTCGACATCGACAATTTCGATACATCCGAAATGACGCTGACGGCGTGCACGTCGTCGGGATGCACGCAAGTGCCGCGCGGTTTTGCGACGTGCGAAGGTCGCCGTCGCCGCGTATGATATTCGGCAAAAACAAGTTGGGATTGCATGAGTTTCGCTCATGGCGGATCTCGTGCTTATTTTTAGCGATACTGTCGCTTTCTACCGTCGTTTCTTGTGCCACAAGCGGCGGCATGCAGAACGTAGAACGCACACGAGGGTATCGCGGCGAAGCTGGGCGCACGCGCGAAGGCATCGTCTACGTGCCGCGCGGTGCCTATCTCGTCGGCAACTCGGCACAATCGCTCGCCGTGGGCACGTGGATTCGAGCTTTGCCCAGTGCATCTTGGCCCGAGGGCATCGCAAAACCCACCATACTCGTCGGGCGCATTGCTTCGAAAGAACCGTTCGGTGCTCGCATTGAAATCCTGGTCGCGCAATCGTCTTTGCGCGATAGCGCACCAGCCGTCGAGTTCTATGCACCCAATCGATCTAATAATGATGCGAAAAAAGATGCATCGCAGGTCAATCCATCGGCCACGCCCAGGCTCCATGCCATGCCCAAACGGCTCGTCTATCCATTGTCGACGCCTTCGGCATCCGATACGACTGTCGCCACTGGGCTCGGCGTGAACGATTGGGTCGAAGGGAGCGAAATCTATGGCATTGTCGATTTGACAAATCGCGCCGAAACGCGCCTTGCGTCGCAAATCACGGGGATTGCGACGATCGCCGAAACGACGCTAGGACGCGACGAAATCGCCGTCGCGCGCGTCGCCGGACAATGGCCAGGCGCGCAAGCTGCGCAACGCCACAATGCCGAAAACTGCGCCTTCGTATTGCTCGATGCCCCCGATTTGCCCCTCTATGGCGTGCGCATATCGATCTACGGATCGAAAGGCAACGGGCTCAAAACGCGCATAGAATCGATTCTAGAACCCGGATTGCCCGGGCGCGATCGCATCCGCATCGATTGGCACAAATCGGCCATATCGCCGACGGCTTTGAGCGATATGAGCCAACAAGAAACCGATATGCTCGAAATTCGCGTCTTCGAAGATGGCGATCAAATCGATGCCTATGACCAAGGTTTGCGCGTCGGGCGATTGCCATGGCGCGCCGCTTTGCGCGACTTAGATCCGGCTGGCACACCTGCGGCAACGGCAATTGCCATGAATGCCCTCGGATTATTGGGCTACCACGCCTCGGCGGCATATATCGGCGAAAGATCTTGGAACGCCTCGACGCCCGACGAAAAATCTGCCCTAGCCCCAGCACTCGCCGAGGCCTATCACGCCATGGCTCGCGATGATTGGGCCCTCGAAATCGGATTCGAGATCGCGGGCTATGTCAAACAATCGTCGGGTAGCCTAAAATACAAATTATTAGCCGCACAATCGACGATCATGTCGATGACGAGCCGAAGCGACGAATTTTCTTCGATATACGAGGCAGTCTATCGCCATATTGGCGATTTGTCGATGTCGTGGCAACGGTCATTTCGCTACGCGCTCATGGCATCGGGAAGCGAAGCCCACGATGCCTTATTGCACAAATTGCTTCGAAGCCGCAAAACGAAGTCGGGGCTCGGGGCTTGGAACGAAACCGACGATTGGCAACTCTGCCTCATGGCTTTTGAACGCACGGCAACCGAAACAGGTGGCGATTCGGGTGCGTGGGATGAATACTGCGAGGCTCGTGCGCAAAATGCACAATGGGCATTGACGACAGCTGCATACGAAGCCCTGGAGATAATGCAAGATCGCAGCGACGCCTCGGGCGATTCGCACATGAGCGAAATGCTCGCCTCGGCGGCTCGCATCGACGAATTGGGATATCCGCATTTGGCGTCGATCTTGTGGCGCGAAATCGCACTCCATGCATCGACCGATGAAGCCGTGATCAAGTCGTGGCAAAATGCCGCCCAATACGCTCGAACTGCCCAACAAAAGAGATTATATCTCCAAATGATGGCGGAACTCGCTCGATGGATGCGACAAAAATCGCTATCGCTCTCGGGCGATATCTTCGCGCAAGCGCTCGCCGGTTGGCGCACACTCGACATGCGACAACCCTTGGCTGAAATGTTCATTGCACGTGCGCAAAGCGCCGATCGCACGATGGCCAGCGATTTGCTCAAATTGGCGGCAGATTTGTTTTTGTCGTCGGGCGATGGCGCAAACTACGAAGCCGTCCGATCGATCGAAAAACAAAGCCATGCAAAGTAGTTTTTGACTCCGACACGCGCCAATTTCGAGCTCTAAGCTCGCTTTTTGGCGTCGTCGGTCGCCATCATCTAAACTCCAGAAGCTCGTGGAATGCCGATGAAGAAATTGACGGATTTGAGCGATATCGCGGCGGAATCGGAATGCCGTCGCCTTTTGATAGTCGTAAATGCGCGGCGAAAGCGCGATAATGCTTGGTTTAACTACGACGAAGCGCCGATCGTTTATGACGACGATAGCGCTTTTGTCGTCGGGATGAAGTCGCTCTTTCGCTATGCGCGCGGCGAATCGATTCCGCCGTTCGTCGTTCGCGATTATTTGTCGCAACTCCTCGATCTTCTCTTTGCGGGAATTGCAAGCGGCGCTTTGGCGTTGCCTAGCTTTAGGAAGATGGGCGATCGCCCTTGGGCGCATGCTTGGCGCCGCGCCGAGATTCGCATGGCTTTCGAAACCGACGATCCGATGCCCGTGTCTCAAATGGCGCATTTGTTGGGCATATCGGTCGACGACTTGCGAACGCAAATTGCGACATCGACCGATGGGGCATTCGAAGGCGATATCGTGCCACGCGCATTCCTCGATCGATGGCTTTGCAACGCGGGCGACGATGGATAAAAGAACGCGGCGTTGTTGATCAAATGGCCCGCTTGTGGTAGCAATGTGAGATTGCGATCTATGGCAGTTTTGTCGTGATCGGTGCGTGGTGTAGACTTCGGTCTTTTAGAAACCCGCGAACATAACGCGCTATATTACGGTATTAAGGTTTTGAGCATGAAAAAAGTCCTCGTCATTGACGACAGCAGAACGATTCGCACGTTGTGCGAACGGATATTTCAAGGTCTCGACGACAAAGTCCTAACCGCCGATTCGGCTGCGTCGGCGCGAGCTGTCATCGCGTCGGAATCGCCCGATGTCGTCATCGTCGACTATACTTTGCCCGATACCGATAGCTACGAATTGATGGCATCGCTTCGCTCGACGACGCGCGTCATCGCCCTAGGCGGTACGTATGCCGAATTCGATCCCGATAAAGCTCGGGCTCATGGCGCCATGGGCGTGCTCATCAAACCGTTCAAAACGGCCGATTTTTTCGACACTATCGAAGCCGTCATGGCGCAAGATATCGTCGCAGACCAGGCCGTCGAGGCGACGCCCGAATCGGTCGTGCCACACGAACCCGTCATTTCGCACGAACAAGTCGCTCCCATCGTTCCCCCGATCTCGTCGCTCAACAAGATGAGTTCGTCGCAATTTGCCAAAGTCTCGTCGTCGCAAAGCATTTCGGCTGTCTCGCAAGCCGTGCCAAATTCGAGCATCAGCGGCGTGACGACGACGAGCGGACTACACTCGCGTCGTTTCAACTTCCCCGGTTCCTCGTCGCCCTCGATTCCCGTGGCCAAACAAGGCGATAGCGCAACGCCCAAAACGCCCGTTCCATCGATTTCGCCCGCCATTACCGCCGGCCAGCAAATCGCCATCGATCCCGTCGTTTTGCGCACCGAAGTCATCGCCGCCGTGAAGCAAATGTTGCCGGCAATCGTCAGTAGCTACCTCAAGAAATTGATCCAAGCCGAAGTCAAACCTCAGCTACAAACTTGGGTCGATACACGCGTCGAAGCCTTGATCAAAAAGATGATCCAACAATAAAACACAATTGGCCTGCCCACCTGGGCAGGCCTTTTTGTCTAAAATCCCGCCCGCCTGGGCGGGTTTTTTTGTCTTGCCCATCTGGGCATGCTTTTTTGTCTTTAATCCCGCCTGTGCATCTCGACACCGTCTTGAATATGAAAAAACGCGGTTGAATGGAATAAAACGCATCGATTCATTTTGATGGAATAATTGCCGAATTGCTAGGTGCGTCTACACATTAGACGCAATGGTATATTGTGTCGATTATTTCGCTATCGTAGTGAAAGTTGTGGCATAAGTCATTATAGTGTCGGGGAGTTGTCGACGGCGAAGCCGCGCAGATGCGTAGGCGGAGCGGTTTTGGCGTCGGTGCTCTTTCTTGAGCTTTAGCGATTCGGATGTGGAGGTTCTGATGCGTCATTCTCGACGATTTGCCGCAATTTTGAGTTCGATATGCCTGATGGGATTGGGCGTGGGTGTTTGGGGATGCAGTGACGATTCTGGGCAAAAATCGCCGTCTCAAGATGCAAACGACCCGACAAAACCCGATAATCCAAACGATAGCACGGGGGACTCGGGCAATACAGGGAACACGGGCAATACGGGAAATACGGGGGATCCGACGTCCAAGCCCGACTCGTGCAAAGGCGTCGATTTGAAGACGTCGAACGCGCATTGCGGCGCTTGCAACCATGCTTGCAATGAATACTCGCAATGCGTCGATGGCGAATGCACATGCGCCGAAGGCAATAACGACTGCGATGGCGACGGCATTTGCGACACGTATGGCGAATGTATATGCACCCCAGGCGATACGATGCAGTGTTATTTGGGCGCCCCTGAGGAAATCGGTCGGGGCGAATGTAAAGCAGGTGTATTTGAATGCAAAAAGGGGATTGATGGCTATTATCGATGGGGAAGCGAGTGCGTAGGTATGGTGATGCCGAGCTACGACTACATTTGCGACATCGACCGCCTCGATCTCGACCTCGATTGCAATGGCATACCCGATGCCGAACAAGACGAAGATGGCGATGGGTATGCGATTTGTAAAAAAATCGTCGATGAAAATGGCGAAGAACAACTCGTCGCCGATGATTGTTGTGACAATAAACACATGTGCAATACGAATCGACCAGAATTCGTCCATCCGGGGCAAACCGAATGCAAAGGCAACGGGCTCGACGATAACTGCGACGGCGCGGTCGATCCCGACGATGCACCGCAATGCGGAACCGAAACGACTGTCGTCGAAGCCGATTGCAAGATCAAAGATCGAAGTTGTAGCGATTTGTCGTCGTGGACATACGGAAACCAAGACAACGTCTCGGCGGCGGGTGCCCTCGAGCTCGCCAAATCGCTCGACGCTTGCCTCGACGTCGTGACTGCCGAATCGGGATTGCCAGGGCTCATCGAATATAGCGTGTCGCCGGCGAGTGTCTATAACATTGGGCTCGATGCTCGCCAAATCAATATCAAAGATGGCATGTACGATGTCGAGGGGACAAAGCGAATTGCACCGCGAGCAGGCAATACGTTTGTCATATTATCGTCGGGGATTGCGGGCGATGTAAAGACCGAGCTCGCAGCGCATGGCACCGACGATAAACGGCTCAGTCTAGGGGGAACGATACCAGAGCCTTATCGCACGGCGCATGAAAACCGCCTGCAAACGCATCCGAATTGCCCATCGGGCGGAGCCGATATCTACGACTCGGTGCGTTTGCATCTCAAGATACGAGCACCCGAGACGGCCAAGGGCTTTAGCTTCGACTTCCGCTTCTTCTCGCGCGAATACCCGTATTATGTTTGTTCGAGCTATAACGATTTCTTCTTGTCGTTACTGACCGACGAATCGGGCAAACCGCTTGCCGGCGTCAATCCCGATGGCAATATATCTTTCGACAAAGTGGGCAATCCCGTTTCGGTCAATAACGCCTTCTTTACGACGTGTACGAATGCCCCTTGTAGTGGGAATTACAAGATGCCCGTCAAAAATAGCGGTTGCCCTGCCATGTTGACGTGCAATGCCGAAAACCCCGAAGCGGCTCAAGATGAGCAGATCATGTCGTGCGGCGGCAATATGTGCAAAGATGGCAACGAAGAATTGGCCGCCTACTATACCAATTTTTATTCGAGCCGCGACGACGACCCCGAAATGAAAGTCGGTGGTGGGACGGCTTGGTTGACGACACAAGCCCCCGTCGAGCCTGGGCAAATCTTTAACCTCGATTTCTACATCTGGGATACGGGCGATTTGCGCTACGATTCGTCGGTCATTATCGACAACTTCCAATGGAAATGCACTGAGACGACGGTCGGAACCGACTTCGCCGACGCCAGTGGCACGGTGAACTGATGATGCTGTTGTATCGTTAAACGTCAAACACGTCGATTTCATTGAACAGATAGGAGGATATCATGTTTGCTACGAGACGCATTGCCTTATGGGCGGCTTTATTTGCAGGCACAATGGCGATTTGTGCATGTAACGATGGCGACAAGACCATTTCGGAAGATGATGGCTTCGAGAATAATGGCGGCGATAAGGGGAACTCTGGGAACTCGGGTAACACGGGCAACACGGATAACACGGGAAACTCAGGAAACTCAGGAAACTCTGGGAATACGGGAAACTCTGGGAACTCTGGGAATACGGGCGGCGGAACGCAGACGGGGAGCGACTCGTGCGAAGGCGTCGATTTGAAGACGTCGAACGCACATTGCGGCGCTTGCAACCATGCTTGCAATGAATACTCGCAATGCGTCGAGGGCAAATGTGAATGCGCCGAAGGCAATAGCGACTGCAATGGCGACGGCATTTGCGACACGTATGGCGAATGTATATGTGCCCCAGGCGATACGATGGAGTGTTATTTTGGCGCCCCTGAAGAAATCGATCGCGGCGTGTGTAGAGCAGGGCATTTCGAATGCGTGATGGGGAATGATGGCAATTATCGATGGGGAAGTGAGTGCATTGGCATGGTGATGCCGAGCTATGAGTACGTTTGCGACCCATCGCGACCCGATCTCGACCTCGATTGCAATGGCATTCCCGATGCCATTCAAGACGAAGATGGCGATGGCTTTACGATTTGTACGCCCGATGGCTCGAAGATTTGGGATTGTTGCGACAATATACACATGTGCGATACCGATCGCCCCGAACTCATCCATCCAGAGCAAATAGAATGCAAAGGCAACGGACTCGACGACAACTGCGACGGGAACATCGATCCCGACGATGCACCGCAATGCGGCGATCAAACGGCTGTCGTCGTCGCCGATTGCAAAATGAAAACTCGTTCGTGTAGCGATCTCGGCAAATGGAAATATAACGACAATACATTTACAGAGACGGGGCTTCGAGAAATCGTCAATGCACTCGACATGTGTTTAGATAATATCGGAAGTCATGAAACGCCCGACGAAGGCGGAATTGTCGAAATCAAAGTATTGCAATCGGGGCTCGCGACAAACCCCGATCCGCGACAAGTCAACGTCGTCGATGGCATGTATGACGTCAATGGCGTGAAGCGCATCGCGCCGCGCGAGGGCAATTCGTTTATCATATTATCGTCTGGGGTTGCCGCAGATGCAAAGAATATGGAGCATCAGGGGGATCTTCACATTGGTGGCGGGCACAAAATACCAGAACCGTATTATTCGGCACACAATGAACATTTGCAATCGCACAAAGATTGTGATTCTTCTGATACCATTAACGATTCCGTTCATTTGCATATCAAGATGCGTGCGCCAAAGAATGCCCAAGGCTTTAGCTTCGACTTCCGCTTTTTCTCGCGCGAATATCCGTATTATGTTTGTTCGCGCTTCAATGATTTCTTCTTGACGCTCCTGACCGACGAATCGGGCAAACCGATCGCAGGCGTCAATCCCGATGGCAATATATCGTTCGACAAAGCGGGCAATCCCGTTTCGGTCAATAACGCCTTCTTTACGACGTGTGCAAATCCCAAATGTAGGTTACCGTTTGCTAGTTCACAAAATGGATGTCCTGCTGTGATGGCATGCGATCCGAATGCGAACACGTGTGGCACGGGATGTGTCGATGGATCGGACGCTTTGGCGGCGTATTATGAGAATTACTATGCTTCTTCGAATGATTATACTTCGAGAAAACGCGGAGGTGGCACGGCTTGGTTGACGACGCAAGCGCCTGTCGTACCTGGCGAAATCTTTAATCTCGACTTCTACATCTGGGATACGGGCGATCAGGTACTTGATTCATCAGTTATTATCGACAACTTCCAATGGAAATGTACCGAAACGCAAGTGTCGACGGATTTTGCAACGGGTGGTAGCGGCAAGGTGAACTAAGTTTTTTTATCGCTAGGAAATATGGTATAATGGAGGCGTATGCTGCGCATACGCCTCTTGGTGGGTATATCGGGGGGGCGTATGCGTAGCATACGCCCTTTGCCGTATTGCCAGCCATGGCAATGCGGCGCATGCGTAGCCGTATGCGCGCAAGTGCCCTAGCAGGGCACGAGCACATAGGCGTAGCCAGAGCCCGTATTGAGCGATAGCGAAATAGGGCGACAAAAGCCCGTATTGAGCGATAGCGAAATAGGGCGACAAAAGCCCGTATTGAGCGATAGCGAAATAGGGCGACAAAAGCCCGTATTGCCGTAGGCAATAGGGCGCGCCCAAACACGAAACGTTAAAGCGAAAGGAGATTTCGATGCAGTTTATTCCAAAGTGGCTCAAGGCCGTGGGTGGCGTCATTTTGCTCGTTGGGCTCATTGCGCTGTACTTATTTTTTATGCGACTGACGCCGCGCGATTTTGTGCGGCTGCCCGATGGCGTGCTCGACGATGCGATTTATGCGGCGCAACAGCACGATTTGAAGGGGTTTAAGCGCACGTTTACGAAAGACATCCAAGAGAAGATGCAGGCGATGCACGACAGCAACTTGAATCGCGATTTGGGGTCGACGTCGGCGAATGAAAAGTCGGAGCTGTTTTGGACGTGGGAGACTTTGATGGAGCGCATGTCGAAGCAGGGCGGGTTCGAGGTGCGCAAGACTTCGACGAAGTTTTTGGATTATATGATCGATGGCAAGGCGAAGGTCGAAATCGTGTATTTCGACAAAGAGCGAAATAAAGAGCGGCAGAAGAATTACACGCTGTATCGCAATGGTGGCGTGTGGCGCATCGATTTGACGGCAGACCCCGATTTCGTGAAGGCGTATAATCAGTCGGTACGTTCGTTCCGCACGATTAACACGGGCGACCGCGATATGGACCTCGATTAGTGGCATAGACCTTCGTCGCGACTTGGCGTTTTTTGAGTTGGCTGGGGCGGCGGGGGCGATTCGCATTTTGCGTTTGGCGTAGAATGCGTTAAAATGGCGGAGTTTTGGGGCTTCTTCGGAGGTAGATATGCGCAAGATAGAGAAGCAGAACATGCGAGCGGGGTTTACGCTCGTCGAATTGATGATCGTCGTGGCGATTATTGGGATATTGGCGGCGATTGCGATTCCGGCGTTTACGCACTACATCGACGAGAGCAAAGATGCCGAGGCGGTCGAGAAGCTCAAGGCCATTTCGGATAGCGCCGTTTTGTATTACCACACGCCGCATTTGCTCGATGAAGACCCGTTTAAGAAGGCACAATACGTGTATCCAACGAGTAATGGTTGGAAATACGTTCCACAAGTGGCGATGACGATTGGCGAGCGAAAGCCGATAACGGCCGACGACCTCAGGCAAGATGGGTGGAGAGACCTCAACTTCGATAGTTCTGGGTCGCACGTCTACCAATATGGCTATTCGTCGGCCGATCCCGTTTCGTTGCAGGGAGTTTCAGGAAATATCGGATCGCGGAGGTTTATGGCGACGGCTGCCATGCCGTTATCGCCGACGAATTCGCGTACTTGGAGCGTCGTCGGTTGCCCCAATGGTTCGGTCGTTTCGGCGGCAATGGTGGAACTCGCGCCCGATGCCGTTGTGGGACACGCCCAGAGCCGTTTGACGGTCTGCAATAACGCGGCGGCTCCAGAGGCTGGCGGTGCCGCTGCCGCTGGCGGTGGCGGACATTAGATGTCGATTGCGTTATTGAGCGCATTGCCGAGCGGTTTTGCCACTTCGTATCGCGCGTTCCTCGCATCGGTCGGCATCGATGCCGTTGGCTTGGCACACGTGGGCGAATCGCTCACCTACCGCTCCCTCGACGGCATCGCACTCCAATCTGTCCCAAATTTAGCCTACCTCGCTCGGAACGCCTCTTGTCGTTCGCATTTCGATGGTCTTGGCGTCGGCGATCGACCTAAGACGATCGTTTCGTGCGCTGTGGCGCTCGACGAAATGCCCGATTGTGCCATTGCAGGCGGTTTTGCGCGTTATTGCGTATGCGGCGATTATCACAAAGTGCTCCGAGAACGCTTGGCGCGTCTTTGCGACTTTTTATCGGATTCGATACAGCTAGGGGCGTGGCGTATATGTATCGATACGGCGCCGATATTGGAACGCGAGTGGGCGGTGAGGGCTGGAATGGGCCACATTGGGTTCAATCGCATGGTCATACACCCGACATTGGGGTCGCATATCATGTTGGGCGAAGTGCTCGTCGAAGCCGATTTAATGCCATATCGCGATATATTGGCATGCGAAACGAAACCGATCGTTCGAACGCAGATGAACGACAGAACGGAATCGATTGAAAATGTAGAATCGAATAAAAAAAGAGAATTGATTGAAGACGTAGAATCGAACGAAGCAATAGAATTGATAGTGCCGAGAGAATCGATGGCGAAAATTGAATCGAATGAAAGAATTGAATTGATTGAAGAAGTAGAATCGATTGCGCCGAGAGAATCGATGGCGAAAATTGAATCGATTGAAGAAAGAGGATTGATTGAAAAAGTAGAATCGATTGAAGAAAGAGAATCGATTGTAAAAAATGAATCGACTGAAAAAGTAGAATCGAGTTTAGAAATAGAATTGATAGCGCCGAGTGAATTGATTGAAAAAGTAGAATCGATTGAAGAAAGAGAATCGATTGTTCGAATCGGTGGTGAACAAAATTCGGAATTTGAAGATAATATAGAAGAATATTTGCGATATTGCACACCGGGTTGCATGAGATGTTGCAAACGGGGGTGGCGTCGGTGTGTGGCATCGTGTCCGACGGGGGCATTGAGCGAGTCGGGTTATGATGTATCGCGTTGTTTATCGTATTGGTCGACGCAGCATCGGGGGTTGGTGCCCGAAGAAATGGCTCGAGCGATGGGCGCTAGATTGTGGGGATGCGACAGTTGTCAGACCAATTGCCCGTGGGTACGTCGAGCGGCACCGCGCCCCGTGGGTACGACACCGCTTTCTGAATTGACTTTGGGCGATATATTGACGTCGAGCGGCAAACAGCTCCAGAAGCACTTGGCGCAATCGCCGCTCGGCGATGCGCACCCGAGCATGGTCGTGCGCAATGCTTGCATCGTCGTGGCCAATACGGGCAACGATGCCTATCGCGGCGAATTGGAACGCTTGGCGCAAAATCATGCAACCGATTGGGTTCGCCACACGGCGTTGTGGGCGCTCGATTTCGTCTGATCTGCTCGCGCTCGATCTTTGCGCCTGGGGCGCGTGCTTTTGTCCGATGTGCTCGCGCTCGATCTTTGCGCCTGGGGCGCGTGCTTTTGTCCGATGTGCTCGCGCTCGATCTTTGCGCCTGGGGCGCGTGCTTTTGTCCGATGTGCTCGCGCTCGATCTTTGCGCCTGGGGCGCGTGCTTTTGTCCGATGTGCTCGCG
>OQWM01001190.1_pt1 | contig 17862 bp, 15 predicted proteins | sample 1691531 | NCBI WGS metagenome assembly OQWM01 (sample SAMN03418257, study PRJEB22391) | human gut metagenome | biome: human-gut; feature: organic feature; material: feces | host: Homo sapiens | place: Tanzania | collected 2013-01
GGCCGCTGTTCCACTGCTGTGATGGCGCCGATTGTGTCGGCAATGAACATTCAGGCGGTGGCAGTTCCGACCGCAATTCTCTCGGCACATACGCAGTTTCCGACGTATTACTTTGATGATTATACTGACCGGATGAAGGATTACATTCAGACCTATAAGGATCTGAAGCTCGATTTCGATGCGATCTCGACCGGCTTTTTAGGATCGGAACAGCAGGTGGATATTGTGCTTGATTTTATCCGCCATTTCAAGACGGACCGCAACTTTGTCATCGTCGATCCGGTCATGGGAGACTATGGAAAGCTGTATCGGACGTACACGAAAGAGATGTGCGACAAGATGAAAGAGCTGGTTCACTACGCGGACATCATCACGCCGAACCTGACAGAGCTCTGTACACTGCTCGATGCGCCGTATCCGGAGAACGGAGCTTCGATTGAGGAGCTGAAGGAGATGTGCGGAAAACTGGCAGAGCGGGGACCGAAACATATTGTTGTGACGGGTATCCACTTTAACCAGACACAGATTGCCAACTTTATCTATAACAAAGGCGAGGATTTCCAGATCGTCATGGTAGACCGCATCGGCGGCGACCGGAGCGGTACGGGAGATGTCATTGCGGCAATTATCGCAGGCATGTATCTGAACGGCCACAGCCTGTACGAGTCGGTGAAAAAGGCGGCGGATTACGTATCGAAATGCATCCGCTACTGCGAAGAAAACGAAGTGCCGAGCTACTGGGGACTCTGCTTTGAAATGTTTATGAAGGATTTAACGGAGGAAGCGTAATGTATTTATATACTGTAACCGGAGCCGTCGGCGAGGAAGGGTATCTCGACCTTGCAAAGAGCGGCGATCTTACCGGAAAAAATGTCTATGTCAACATGACAAACAAATGCCCGTGCAGCTGTGTGTTCTGTCTGCGCCAGACGAAACAGCAGCAGGAGGGAAATACACTGTGGTTAAAAGAGGGCGAGCCATCCGTTGAGACGATGCTGGAGCTGTTCGCACAGTACGATCTGAACGTGATCAATGAACTGGTCTTCTGCGGCTTCGGAGAACCGCTTGAGCGGCTTGCGGATGTCTGTCTGGTGATCGATTCCTTAAAAGAAACGTATCCGAACCTGAAAGTGCGTCTGAATACGATCGGTCTTGCCAACCTGATCTATGGAAGAGATGTCACCCCGGAATTAAAGGGAAGATTCGATACCGTCTCGATTTCCTTAAACGCGCCGGATGAAAAGGAATTTCTGGAGCTCACGCGGTCGAAATTCGGCATCCAGTCGTACGAGGCGATCAAGGAGTTTGCGGTACTTGCAAAACAGTATGTGCCGAATGTTGTGATGACCGTTGTCGAGAAAGTTATGCCGGAAGAAAAGATTCAGAAATGCCGGGAAATCTGCGATGAATTAGGTGTTGCCCTTCGTGTCCGCCCGTTTGAAAATTAAAGTGTGCGGAACGGAATCTTTCGCTTGTATTTCCAGAATATAACGCCTATAATGGGAAGGAAAAACAAAAGAGAGGGAGAGACGTATGAACGAGTCTAATGGAGTCATCCGCGATGCGAGAAAGCTCGGCATTCCTAAAATGCTGATTCTCGGATTGCAGCACATGTTTGCCATGTTCGGTGCAACCATTCTGGTGCCGATTCTGGTAAACAGCTACTTTGTAGATGCATGCGGCGAGGGACCGTCCCGCGGTCTTACCGTATCTGTCACGCTGTTCTGCGCCGGCTTTGGAACGCTGCTGTTCCATCTGTGCGCGAAATTTAAAGTACCGGCATTTCTTGGTTCCTCGTTTGCATTCTTAAGCGGCTTTGCTGCTGTTGCAAACCTGAACACCGGAAAATATGCCAGCATGAGTGTCAACGACAAGGCAGCCTATGCCTGCGGAGGTATTGTGGTAGCAGGTCTTCTGTACCTGATTTTTGCTCTGATCATCCGCATGGTCGGCGTCAAACGCGTGATGCGCTACCTGCCGCCGGTTGTCACAGGTCCGGTTATCATCTGCATTGGCCTCAGCCTTGCTGGTTCCGCCATTAATAATGCTTCGACGAACTGGTTCCTGGCACTGGTTGCGCTGGCAGTCATCATCATTTTCAACATTTGGGGAAAAGGAATGTTCAAAATCATTCCGATTCTGATGGGCGTTGTGATTGCCTACGCTGTGGCAGTTGTCCTGAATGCACTCGGCATCAAAAATCCGGACGGATCCGTGATCATCAACTTTGCGCCGGCTGCACAGGCAGGCATCGTCGGACTTCCGCCGCTGCAGCTCTGCAAATTCGATCTGACCAGCATTATGATCATGGCACCGATCGCGATCGCGACCATGATGGAGCATGTCGGCGATATGTCGGCGATCTCTGCAACCGTAGGAGAGAACTTCCTTTCTGATCCGGGCCTGCACAGAACCCTGCTCGGTGATGGTCTTGCAACCGCAATGGCAGGTTTCATCGGCGGACCGGCCAACACGACGTACGGCGAGAACACGGGCGTGCTCAACCTCACGAAGGTGTTTGACCCCGCCGTGATCCGCCTGGCCGCTGAGCGTGCGGTGAAGGCCGGGGTCCTTGATGAAGTTCTTGCCAACCGTGCTCTGGATGGCACACATGTCGCCGATGTGCTCCATGATGGTGGCGAAGGCGATGGGGAAGATGGCGATGATGGACGTAAGGATAAGGTCGAAGTTCGACCCTGCCGTTATCCGCCTCGCCGCCTGCTTCGCCATCCTGCTTAGCTTCTGCCCGAAGTTCGCTTGCCTCATCGGTCTGATGCCGGCTGCCACCATCGGCGGTGTGAGCCTTATCCTCTACGGTATGATTTCGGCAGTTGGTGTGCGCAACCTCGTTGAGACTTCCGTCGACTTCTCTTCATCGCGCAATGTCTTCGTGGCTGCTCTCATCATGGTGGTATCCATCGGTGTGCAGTACGGCACGGACGGTGGCGTACAGATTGGCTCCGTCTCATTCTCAGGTTTGGCTCTCGCCGCCCTCGTAGGCATCTTCCTCAACGCCATCCTTCCTGACCAGCTCGGCATGAAAGTGAAGAGCTTTAACGGTAAGGAGAAGAAGCATAAGGCGGACGTTATGCAAATATCACACAAAGAGTAAAAACATGTTACAAAATAAAAATCGGTTTTAGAGATTTGTTTGGCTGTTTTTGTGGGATTTTGCTTCGACATTGACCCTATAATATACAAGAAAAGCCTCTCTTGCCTTCCAATACAGCCACTGTTGGAAGGCAAGAGAGGCTTTTTTGTATGGCAATAGAGGCGGTATTGGAGTGGTAAAGTGGCTCTTTAGCAACCCTATTGTGCCAGTTTAGCTCCGCTATTCATTGCACACGTTTCTCTTTAATCGTATAATTAGTTGTGCATCAGTAAGCTATCGCTGCACGCTCAAAACTCAAGAATTTCGCACCAAAGATTTCTTAGTGCGCTCAACTGGGAGTATTGAGCATCAGAAATGCAAATATTTTATATGTAATCCTGATATCCTTGGTCTTACGGTTTCCGCTTCTCAAGCTTAAACCTCACTCCCACGTTAAGATTAAAGTTCAGGGGCTTTTCCTTGTATATGGTCTGCAGCGCCGAACCGTCGTCGAAGTAATAGCTGAGGCCAGGCTCGGCGTAGATGCCGACATTGTCAATGAAGTCAAACTGTATGCCTACTCCGGCGTTTACTGACATCTGCAGCGGCTTGCTGCTGATGTCGTGCGTGTTGGTGTATTTCATCGTATTGTTCTCTACATACCCCTCGTCCGTAGTTCCCGACACGCATTTCTCCGCTAATACTCCCGCCGTGCCGTACAGACTGATCCATCGCGACGATGCCACCTTATAGCTTACGTTCACGGGGATGCCGACGTAATGCAGGCGTTGTTCTCCAATGTATTTGCTCTCCCTTGAGGCGTCCTTGATGTCCGACGAGAGGCGCGTATAGGTCAGTCCGCTGCTGATGCTCAGCCGGTCAGTCAGAGCGTAAGCCACGCTCAGCCCTATGCGTATGGGCAGATGATGCTCATACTCCGTCTTTGTTTCCACGTCGCGGTTGACGCTGCTCATGTCCAGCATAGGCGAGTCCTTCGTATCCGCACCCCCCGGGCATGACAGCACAAGGTAGTCGCCGTAAGCAGTAGTGGTGCCCGATGCGCCCAGACCGCCCATTGCGCCCGTGCTGACGCTCCATCGTGACGGCGCGTCAGTAGAACCACTCCGTTCCGTCACGTCATTATAAGCCAAGAGAGCGTCGTCCTGATTCTTGCGAAGCATGCGGTTGTCCTCACGCTTCTCCGGCTTCACCTCCGTCTGTCCGTTCTCCTTTTTGCTGTTCTCCTCCTTCTTGCTGTTCTCCTCCTTGCTGCCAATCTCGTTAACGTCTGTCTCCGTTGAGGCAGAAGCCAATGTCGGTTGCTCTGTAGAGGCATTAGCCAATTTAGGCTGATCCGACAATAAATCGTCCGCAGAATGCGTAGCTTGCTCAGCGCAGACGCCCGTTGGCTCGTTGCCAATGGGCTTCTGGCTGGAAGCAAGCATATTATGATGATTAGTTGTGTTTGTCGGTATGTTTATATTGTCCTGCACATCATTGCCGAGGAAGTTATAACCTATGACGAGCGCCACGCTTGCTGCGGCAGCCACGCCGGCCACGCGCCAGATCCTGAACGCAGCGTTACGTTGAGGCTTGTGAGTCAGCATAACACCATCATTCAGCTTCGGCAGTTCCCGGCTGATACCTTCCCAGAGTCCCTCGGGCGCGTCCTTCTCGTAGCTGCCCAAGCGGTCGTGTATGTCTTTTTGCCAATTTGTTTTCATTGTTATTATACTGAATTGATGGTTCTATACTGTTTTATCTTTCTCGCCAACATCGCCTTCGCCTTAAACAGCTGCGACGCCGAAGTGTTCTCCTTGATGCCGAGCATAGCGGCTATCTCCTTATGGCTCTTGTCGTCTATGACGTAAAGATTGAACACCGTGCGATAGCCTTCCGGCAGTTCCCTCACAAAACCGAACAATACGTCCGTCGGAATGTCTCCCGTATCAAGGTCGGAGTCAGGCACGTCCAGCAGCCGTTCGTCCATTTCGACGAAACTCAGTCGGCTGTTTTCGCGCAGGAATTTCAGAGTTTCGTTAAGCGTAATCCTCGCCATCCATCCTCTCAACGACCCCTTGCCTCTATACTCGAATTGTCCTATGGAGGCATATATCTTAAGGAACGCCTCCTGCAGCACGTCCTTTATGTCCTCGTCATTGATGAGATAACGCGAGCACAGGGCAGACAGATAACGCACGTGCTGCCGATAGAGCGACTCCGCGGCTGACGTGTCGCCCTTCTGCACTTTCTGCAGCAGGCGCTCCTCGCTATTGGTCTTGTTAAGAGTTATTCCGAACATTCTGATATTGGGTTGACAACCATAAAATCCATAAAGGCTGTGAATCTTGCCTGGTGAGCAAGAGAAAAAAATAAATGGCACTATTGCCTGCTGCGAAGGCTGGATGCCTCCTCCACTATATATCCTTGTAAGATTCTCTTTCCTACGACATATTCCTTGCTAAGGACATCATTCTCCGGCTTGTAGAATGGTGTCTTTATGGACGCCAAGTGGAAGAGCGTGTGAGGCAGTATGTCTGAAGACATGGGCTTGCCGACAGCCTGACGGATGCGTTCCATGTGTTGTGGGTGATTCTGGATGTATTTGTCAGAACACCATATCATCATAGGTATGTCATACTGGTATTTTATAGCTTCCTTCTTCTTGTTGCGCTCATGCGTTCTTCCCACAAAGTGGCGATAGTCATACACCTCTTCTCCGTGGTCAGACAGATATACTATTACGGATGGCGAGTCCTTGAACATATTGATAATCCTGCCGATGACATAGTCGTTATAGCATGTGGCATTGTCATAGTCGGCAATAATCTGTTTTTGCGAATCGCTCAAGTCGGCACGCCGTATGTCAGAAGCCTTGAACACCTTCAGGTCGTCAGACGACGGAAAGCGCTTCGCTGCATCCGAATGCTGCCCCATAAGATGAAAAATGTATAAAGAATGCTTGCTTGTCGACCTGCGGTTCTCGTACGATCGGCTCTCCTTCATAAATGCCGAAAGCATATCGTCGTCATAATCGTATGTGTCGGTGTTGTGTTCGTTATAGGCTATGGGCATGATGTCTTCAGCGTAGAGGTACGACCCTAAGGCATAGTCGAAACACGAGACGTCAGCACCTGAAGGACGCTGATTGTCCCACATCGACACGTTAAAGCCGGCTTTCTTGAAGATAACGGGGAAGTAAGGCCGCTCATGCCACGCTTCATTGTCCGAAATGCGGTTGGTGCTCAGCATGTTTTTCATTGAGAAGGTGGTCATGTTGTATGTGGCCACGACGTCCTTAAAGACAAACAGATTGCCGTTTTGCTGCTGAGAACATAGCACGGGTGTGGTGTTGAGGTAATAGCCGTAAAGCGGCGAATGATATTTGTTGTATGATTCGCCAATCACCAATATCACATTCAGGCTGTCTTGTTCAGTGCTTGAGGCGGGTTGGCGTGCGGCATCCACACAGGTGCGGATGGCAGTCGCGTTGTCGTGCCCTGAAACATTAAGGTATTTCACGGAATAGAAAAGGTTGGTAACGGTGTTTTCAAGCGCATAGCTGCCGTGATGTGCCCGCCACTCCTCAATGTCGAACTGCGAGTTCAGACCTGCCAATCTTATCGACCAGAAGCCGAGGTATGCGCCAAGCGTCAGTAGCGGCAGCGCAATAAGCGCACAGACTGTCCTCTGCCAATCTCTCTTAAAGCGCACGACTTTCGGTTTTCTTTCCATGCAGTAAGTGGTAACGCCAAGACCGACTGTCAGGACAAGGCATTTCAGGGTGGCACCAGTAAAGATTGATCTGCTCAAAAACTCTGACGACTCTGTAGGGTTGGTTTCTTTCACCAACAGAAGAATCCATGAGGACAGTATGGTGCCGAAATTAAACAGCAGGAACAGGTCGGTCGCCATCAGCAGGAAGGCGATGACATAGAGCAGGCATTTGATATTCTTCAAGCCGAAACGCCATACGATGGCAGAAAGGCACCAGCTGATAAAGGCCGAGCCTGAGAATATGATGAGAATGTTTCGCACTTCATAGACCGACACTTCCGTCATGTTTTCCGGCAGCATACCTAAGATGTGTGAGAAGGATAATGCGAACGCAATAACGCTCCAGAATACCGGTTCGTTACTGATGGGGCCTATAATAACATTCGTAAGGTGGTTCAGATATTTCATTGTTATATGCAATACTATGGGTGATTGTCTTTCTTTTTAATATCCTGACCAACGTGCAGCCAGTCATAGATATTGCAAAAATACAAATAAAAAACGTCAGTTACGTATCTTATGGCGGAAATGTGGGGCGGGAGTTCTCATAACTCTCAACTCTCCATTTTCAACTCTCAACTAAGATTTTAATATTCCTCAAACAAAAAAACGATTAAATCATTTGTGGGGCCACTAAATTTAGTTAAATTTGTAGATATGACCCATACTTACAACACTCTCGTAGTCGTGGATGACAATGCTGCCATCCTTACGGCTCTTAAGATTTGCCTTGCAGCCGAGTTTGAGCGCATTGTCACGCTGACATCGCCAGACACGCTTGTCGCCACTCTTGCAAAGGAGGAGGCGGTGGACGCCGTGTTGCTCGACATGAACTTCTCGCTTGGCGTCAATACCGGGCAGGACGGACTGTTCTGGCTGCGGACCATCAAGAAGCTCCATCCCAATACGCCCATCATCCTGATTACGGCTTACGCCGACGTGCAACTGGCGGTGAAGGGACTGAAGTATGGGGCTGCCGACTTCGTTACGAAGCCGTGGGACAACGACCGCCTCATTGCCGCGCTGCATGAAGCCATCGACAAGAGCCGGGAGGTCATTCCGCTCGAGCAGATGGAGCAGGAACATGTGCAGAGAGCTGTGGATCAATGCCACGGCAATATGAGCCGGACTGCCGAAATGCTCGGAATAACAAGGCAGACGCTCTATAAGAAGCTGAAGAAATAAAAACCAGAGATAAATGACCCCATATTATATCATAGCAGCTCTCGCAGCCGTCATCGTCATAATGATTCTTTGGCAATGGCGCCACCAACGGCTGCTCTCGCTGCGTGCCCAGCTGATGCGTGAGGCGCAGCGCAACCATGACTTCTCATTCCGCCTTCCCACGGACGGACTGCTTGCCGGTGAGCGCGACCTCCAGTCGGCGCTTAACGACACGGGCTTGGAGGTGAGCCGGCTGCTGGCGAGGAACGAGGTGGAGTCGTGGCAGAAGCTCACGCGCATTCTGACGCACGAGATTATGAACGCCACTACGCCGATAACATGCATCAGCCAGGCTTATATGAGCAGCCCTGCCGTCAAGGGCACACCGCTGGAGGAGGGCATCAGAGCCATACACGACACCTGCGCTTCGCTGAACGTCTTTGTTGACAGTTATCGCAAGATAACGCAACTCCAGAAGGCTGTCATTACCGACGTAAGCCTCAAGCCGTTCTTCGGCGGCATGAGCGCCATGTACGCCAATCTAAGGTTCAGCTGCGACATAGAGGACGACGTCACTATTCGTGCAGACGAGAACATGCTGCGGCAGGTGATGGCAAATCTGACGAAAAACGCTGTGGAGGCAGGAGCGCACCGCATGGACATACGCCTCAGACAGCAGGATGACCATACCGACATACTCGTCAGCAACGACGGCTGTCCGATGAAGCCGGAGGTGGCACGTGAGGTGTTCGTGCCCTTCTTCACGACAAAAAAGAGCGGGTCGGGCATAGGGCTGCCGCTGTCACGCCAGATGATGATGGCGCAGGACGGCGACCTCTCGCTCGCCGAACGCCCCGTGCCGTCATACAGCACCACATTCATACTCACACTACAAACTTATACCAAATAAATAGATACATTCTTTAATATATATGTCTCACGAAACAATGATGCGCCTCAGAGACTTCTCTTGCGGACTGTTTTTCATGCTGCAGGTGTCTGGCACCATCGTAATGTACATAAAAGGCAGAAAGCACAAGCTGCAGCGCTCAGCCTTCTACTTCATGTTTTATCTGCTTCTGATAAGCGTATTCGAGTTTTACGTCTTCTTCATTGACAATATCCTCGGCAGCCAGGAGCGACCCGTCACCGACATGCTGCAGACCACAGCCGTGCCGTTGGCGCTGTTTCTGCTTTATCGCCTCACCCATCCTTACAACATGCGCTTCGTGGCAGCAGCCTGCAATGTGGCGCCATACGTCCTTGCCATCTCCTCATACATCGTACAGCCTGACAGAAACGTGTATGAAGCCATTCTGTGGGTGGCGCTTGCACACTCCATATTCATCATCCTCTATGGAGCCTATGCCGTGAAGCGATTCAACAGCATCATCATCCAGTCGTTCTCTTCAGACGATCGGCTCTCGCTGCGCTGGATGTGGTACATTCTGACGCTCTTTCTGGCGCTCGCTGCGACGTGGTTCGTAGCCACAAAGACTCAGTCGCCGCTCGGTGCGGCAGCGTATAACACCATCTGCTCCAGCATCTTTGCGTCGCTCTGCTACTTCATCTACCGTCAGGAGGACATGCTCGAGATTCTTGACGCATCGAATAAGGAGAAGGCAAAGGCTGACGTTACTGACACGCCCCCGTTGACGTTGAAGGTGATGGACAATGCAGGTCCGGACTACCACTTTGCGCAGCATCTGGAGAAGGTGTTCGTGGAGGACGAGATATTCCTCAATCCCACACTCAACATCAACGACCTCGCACAGGCGCTCCACACCAACCGCACATACATATCCAACTATCTGAACCAACAGCTCGACACCTCCTTCTACGAGTATGTGAACGGATGGCGAGTGGACAAGGCGAAGCAGCTTCTCACCAATACTGAACTGACGCTCGAAGAGATAACGATGCAGTCCGGATTTAACTCGCTGAGCAGCTTCCGCCGCTACTTTGTCTCGGCTACGGGACTGACACCTTCTGCCTACAGACGCCGTAATAAATAACATATATACATATATACACATGAACGTAAAGATAGACCCTTCATGGAAGGAGCACATCGGAGCGGAGTTCGGCAAGCCTTACTTCGAGCAACTCACCTCCTTCGTGCGCCACGAATACGCCACACAGACCTGCTATCCTCCGGGAAGCCTCATATTCAATGCCTATAACCTTTGTCCGTTCGATAAGGTGAAGGTGGTGATAATAGGGCAGGACCCTTATCATGAGCCGGGACAGGCTCACGGACTGAGCTTCTCCGTGGCAGACGGAGTGGCGCTGCCGCCGTCGTTGCAGAACATCTTCAAGGAGATACAGGCTGACCTCGGCAAGCCCATTCCCGCCTCAGGCGACCTTACGCGATGGGCCAAGCAGGGCGTGCTGCTGCTCAACGCCACGCTGACCGTGCGGGCGCATCAGGCGGCAAGCCATCAGCGACACGGCTGGGAGGCTTTCACCGACGCCACCATACACGCCCTCTCTGAAGGACGTGAGCACTTAGTGTTCATACTCTGGGGAGGCTACGCACGCTCCAAGGCGTCGCTCATCGATGCTAAGAAGCACCTCATCCTACAGTCGGTTCATCCCTCTCCGCTCTCCGCCAACCGCGGAGGATGGTTCGGCAATCACCACTTCTCGCAATGCAACGCATACCTGCAGCAATGGGGAGAAGCACCGATAGAATGGTAGTAAGAAGAAGTAAAAAAAACAAGAATGACATTATGATATTAGAAATCTCCAATATACTGGTTTCCTCGGACATAATAACCGAGAATTTCTGCTGCGACCTCGACAAATGTAAGGGCATCTGCTGCGTGGAAGGCGACGCAGGAGCGCCCGTCACACTGGACGAGATTGGCGGCATTGAGGCGGTGCTCGACACCGTTTGGGACGATATGTCGGCTTCGGCGCAAGCCGTGGTGGACAAGCAGGGCGTGGCTTACACCGACCGTGACGGCGACCTCGTGACGAGCATCGTGGGCGGCAAGGACTGCGTGTTCACCTGCTACGAGAACGGATGCTGCCTTTGCGCTCTGGAAAGGGCTTACCGCGCAGGCAAGACGGGCTTCTGCAAGCCCATCTCATGCGCACTCTATCCCATACGTGAGAAGAAGTTTCGTGACGGCATCGTTGCCCTTAACTACAATCAATGGGACGTCTGTCGTGACGCCGTGCGTAAGGGTAACGAGCTGAAACTGCCGGTATATAAATTCCTGGAAGGACCGCTCGTGAGACGATTCGGCCAGGAATGGTATGACGAACTATGCGCCGTCGCCGAGGCGTTCCTTGCCTCTGGGGCGAGGTGATGCGCCGTTGCGATAGTCGGACGGCGACACGCCCATGTGTTCCTTGAAGTACTTGCCGAGGAACGACTGATTGGAGAAGTTGAGCGACTGCGCTATCTCCTTTATGCTTCTCTGCGATGAACGGAGAAGCATGCACAGCTCCATGATGACGTACGAGTCGATCCATTCGTTAGGCGTGCGCTTCGACACCGCCTTGACGGTCTCTGAAAGGTATTTCGGCGAGATGCAGAGCTGCTCCGAATACCATCCCACACGACGTTCCTCACGGAAGTGGCTCTCCACAAGCGTGAGGAACGTCGTGAATATTTCCTCTGCACGCGTGTTGTGTGTGGGCGAATGGGTCTGAACCTTATATATTTCGTCGCACATCTCGTACACCAATGTCAGGAACATCGACTGCACCATCTCACGCAGGAAATGATTGTCCGCCGCATCTATCTTGCGCTTCATGCGGAAGAAAATGTCGGTTATCTCCTCCGCCTTGTCATCAGGAAGATGGAAGACGGGATGATTGCGGGCGAAGAGGAAGAGCGCGGACAGTTCGTGTATGCTCTTTATGGTGTCCTTGAAGAAGTCGTAATCGATGAGTATGCCGATGGCCTGGCAGTCGGGCGAGAGGGTATAGTCATACGTCACGCGGCCCTTGCTGACGATGATGATGTCGCCGGGACCTACGGTATGCGCCACCGAATCGACGAAATAGCTGGCATGGCCCTTCACGCACATGGCGAGGAAGAGGCTCTGCATGCGACGCGGGTCTTTGCCGATAAGCACGCTTGTGATGTCGTCAAAGAGGAGAATATCGTCGCCGACGTGGCTGCCTTCATGCTGACGTACGGAGCTGGCGACGGTTATGTCGCGATATTTTATGTCATTGTTCATAGGTTTGCGGTTTTAGTGAGTGAGTGTCAGTTGAGTCGGATGCGCAACTGATAGAGCGAAGCGCCGAATATCATCAGCGAGAAGAGCATGCAAAGACCGATGCGGAGAGTGTCATGCTGGAAATATTCTGTAAGCGTCATGTCGGCGAATTGTGGCGCTATGCGGTAAAGGATAACCGCAATGGAATTGTTTACCCAATGAAACACCACGCCCGGCACGATGCTGCCTGTGCGGTAATACATCCATCCGATGAGCAGTCCGAGGAAGAAAGCGCCGAAGCCCTGCGCCAGATTGCCGTGAATGACGGCGAAGAGCAAGGCTGTTATGCCTATAGCCAGCCAGCGGCGCTGCTTGCCGAAGGCTGAAAGAAGGGTGCGCAGGATGGCTCCGCGAAACACCATCTCCTCCGCCAAGGGGGCGAGGATGCCTATGGCAAGGAAGCCAAGGTCGTGGCCCATCATGCTCTTGAACAGCTCGTTGTAGTTTTCGGGCAGGTCAATATGGAGCAGCTCTGTGGCTAAGGACGTAGGAGCAAGGCATCCGATGGCTATGCAGACCACCCAGAACAGCGTGAACCACTGGCGGCGCTGTACGTATTCGCGTGAGAACGGCGACCACTTGCGCCATGCGAACAGTGCTATGGTGACGGCGCTGGCAATGAGCGATATATATACAAGGGCTGCTCCGCCTATCTTGGCTGTCTGACATGCAAATCCTACGATGCCACCAATGACAGCCTGAATGAGGACGAACACCACAAGATACAGGGCTGACGATAATAGTTTCTGCTTCATATTGTTCAGATTTTTTATTTCCATATTCTTTCTTTTATAGAGTTATCCGTATACGTTCTTACATGTTGATGATGGCCTCACGGTCTTTTTCGAGCTGTCGGCGAAGGTCGTCCACGCTGTCGAAGCGTCTTTCTTCGCGCATCCAACGGTCGGTTTCCACGCGTATATTCTTGCCGTAGATGTCGGCTTCGAAGTCGAGGATGTGCGCTTCGAGGCTTACGTGGTCGCGGCAGAAGGTGGGATTGTTGCCTACGTTGAGCAGCGCCTTGTGCCATTTGCCGCCTTCGATGCTGACACGGGCAGCGTAAAGACCCATGCGGGGGACGAGCTGGCACGGCTCGGCTGGTTGGATGTTGGCAGTGGGGAAGCCTATCTTCCTGCCCTCCTGGAAGCCCTCCACCACGCGTCCTTCGATGGCGAAGGTATGGCCAAGGCAGAGATTGGCGTTGGCTACGTCGCCCTTTTCGGCAATAAGACGTCTCACGAGCGACGACGAAACGCGCATTCCGCTGACGTCCAACGGAGGTGCCTGCACCACCTCCATGCCCATCTCGCGTCCGAACTGGACGTATTCCTCGAAACCTTCCGAACGGTTATGGCCGAAACGGTTGTCATATCCCGTCATGAGCAGGCTCACACCAAGACGGTCGTGCAGCACGTTCTGCATGAAAAGGCGTGCCGGAAGGGCAGCCATGTCAGCGTCGAAGTGGAGCGTCTCCACACGGTCAGCGTCCGTAGCGGCAAGCAGACGGAGCTTCTCGTCGAGGGATGTGATGAGGCGCGGCACGTAGTCGGTCTGGACCACTTGCCGAGGATGGCGGTCAAAGGTGATGACCATCGACTTCCTTCCGCTTGCATGCGCCATCTCAGTAAGCTTGCTGATAAGAAACTGATGGCCGCGATGTACGCCGTCGAAGAAGCCGATAGTGGCACAATAGCCATGATCGTCAGATGTAGGGGGTATGTTTGTGGAGATAGTGTTGTTCATACTTGTATGCAAAAGTAATGCTTTTCGTATGAACCGCAAAGGAATAAAGACTTTTTAAGGACTGGCGGAGCTTACCAATGGCGGAACAGCTCGATGCCTATGCGTATCGTAGCCTCCTTGAAATCCCACTTATGCTGAGACACGAACGCGCCCACCGATATGGCACGGGTGCGAAATCCGTAGCCCCACTCGATGTAAGGATTGAGGTTGCGCACGGCAAGGGCGTTGAAGTAGATGCGCTCCTTCTCAATGAGTCGGCCGCAGAGAGGCAGGCGTGACAGCAACATCAACGGCGATTCGTAGGCTATGTTGGCACGCACGTAATACTCCGATGCGTTATACCAGTTGGAGTTGAGAAGCTCGAAGGAGCACGCCCAGTCATCGTTCCATCCTCCCGGCACGTTGTTTTCGCGGAAGTTTGTATAGTCAAGGAAGTAACTGTCGGGTCCCTTGTGGGTGTAGAATCCGGCTCCGGCACGCATCTGCAGGGAGCTGAGAGCGGACAGACGATGAATGTATTGTCCGTCAATCTCCATACGCTCGTAGGCGGTGTTCGATCCCATCAGACCGCGAAAGCTCCGCTCATAGTCGAGAGTGAAGACCGGACCGTTATATCCCGTGGGACGATAGGTCAGCTCCAGAAGCGGAGCCACGGACGTATAGTGTGATGGCTTGTCTGCCTGAGAGAAGCCGTCCGTGAATATTGCGCGGCGCTTTCGGGTGATGATGCCCGTCTCAAGTCCCCATTGTGGAGTGGGGTCGTAGTGGGCGAAGACCTTCAGATAATGGCTTCGGAAGTAAGTAAGGTTGAGAGCGTCCCAGTCGATGGAGTCGGCACGCTCCTTCTTTATGGCGTCCACCACCTCCGAACTGGTCATGCGTCGTCCGCTGTCCCATTCGGTTCGGATGTAGGCGTCGTGCTTGCGGTCGAGATAGAAGGTGAAGGGAAGGTTGAAGAAGAACTGCTTCTCCTTGAACGCATAGCCAGCCTTGAAGCGCAACTGCAGCGCCTGATGGTCGTTAAAGTAGTAAGATCCACGAATGTCGAACTTGTATGTGAAGCCTCGGCGCGAGCTGTAGCTGAAGTAGAGCGGATTGAGGATTGGCGCCACACGCACTGATCCCTGCCCTTTAGATCCGAAATCCTGCTTCATCTTGTCCACCAGACCGCGTCCCACAGCCCCCCAGAAGCGGTGTGAGAAAGTCTTCTGCTCCTTGCCGTCGCTGCGCAGCGTGTCGTTGCCCTTGTTTCGGGCAGCATAATACTTGTGATAGAGATATTCCTCATGGCTGGTGAGAGGAATGGGGCGTACGCGATTTATGAGCGCCGTATCGCGACGGTTGACGATGGTGTCGCCGATTACCTTCGGAAGTCCGATGGCAAGCGTATATTCAGACGTTATGTCGTTGCCGAGAAAGAGGAAACGCGAGTTGAGGCTGCACTCAGATGGCAGTACAGACCACGCGCCCTTCGTGCCCATCGTGACGGCGATGTGGAACCTTATCATGTCGTATTCGCCGTCAAAGGCACCCTCAAGGATGCGTCCCGTATGAATGTCTACACGTGCCCAGCCTCTCACCATCTGCGTATTGTTGGTACGCGGACGGAAGCTGACAAGCGCCTCGTTCACGGAGAACGGCGTCACCTGATAGCGATAGAAGCGGCGGTTGCGGAAGTGGAACGGCGAAAGCACCCTGCCTTCGATGAGCATCTCCTCGTAAGGACGAGGCGTAAGATACTTGAAGAGCGTGGGCATGGTGTTCATCTGGTGCGGAACAGTGGAGCGGTCGAGCAGGCGTTTCGCCTTAATCTCGCCGTTCTTGCCGATGGTGATGCGGTCGTAAGTCTCGCCTATATACTCGCGGTCGCCCCCGTTTGCAACGGCAAACATGGTGGGGATGGCAAGCAGAATGGCATTTCGGCGGTTTATGCGGATGTCATACTTGAGGTAGGCACGCGTGTCGACGGAGCGCAGACGTGATGTATCCACAGTGGAAGCATAGCGGAACACACGCGACATGACACGAAATCTGTAACTCCTGCCCGACGCCATGGCGAAAGAGACGGTAAGCAGGAGGAGGAAAGTCAGGACGGTTCGCTTAAGAAACCCCGCCGACACGGTTATCCTCGAAAGATTTGTCATATATAAGGTGTGCGTAATGTTAAGTGTTGACACTATGGTAAGTAAACCGATGGACGACGTGTGCAAAAGTAATGAAAACATTTGTAAATGCAAATTTTAGTGGAATTTATTTGGCGCTTCCCCTAAAAAGTAGTATCTTTGCATCCGCAAACTTATTCCATATAAGGTATAAGTCGGACTTGTAGCTCAGTTGGTTAGAGCAACAGACTCATAATCTGGAGGTCCCTGGTTCAAGCCCAGGCTGGTCCACTTTAATAATCAAGCACTTACAGATTTTCTGTAGGTGCTTTTTCTTTTTCTCGGAAAACAATGGGAAAACACATTGCTTTTGAAAACTCCATGATTTTTCAATAAGCTTGACATCATACCATTCCAAGTAAAGCATGTAAATAAGGTTTCTCCGAGTATCAAAACAACTTGGGAAAACAACAATTTTATAGAGAAACAAAAGCCACAAGACTCTTTTTAGGGTTTTGAGGCTTATGTGCTTTATGGCATTACCCTCCTTGAAGTTCTCCTGTCTTTTTCTCCATAAAACCATGCACTTTCGTTAACGACTGCTAAGAAACCATACATAAAAAACTATCTCAGTTTTTGGCGAATAGCACCTGTAATGTTCCTTTACACCAAACGAACTACCTTTGCCCACGGATTTCCAATCACGGAATTTCAAAGATGGTTCATGAGCCAACAACAGATGTGTAATCGGGATGTCAGGAAGTACAACTGACAAACCACAAAGCAAGAATAGTATGACAAGACTCGTTACAATAGAACAATTGTTAGAGAAGCCTGTCTGCATGATGTCGGGAGAAGAATTTGTCCTGCTCCTTCAAAATGCAGAGAAAGGAACGGCAAAGGCACCTGCCGAGGTGGTACCAGAGAAACATTATGAGTATGGCATTGCTGGAATAGCCAAGATATTCGGTTGCAGCATTCCTACGGCTAACCGTATCAAGAAAAGCGGTGTCATAGACCCCGCCATCACTCAGGTTGCTCGCAAGATAGTGATTGATGTGGAACTGGCTTTGGAACTTGCCAAAAAAGCAGGTGGCTTTGCGTCTATCAGAAAGTAGTATGGAAGAAGATTGGAAAGACTACCTATCCACTGATGCTAAGGGGAACACTTTGAAGACCATCAGCAATCTTAGGATGATTTTCACACATGATGAGAATCTCCGTCAGATTCGCTTTGACACCTTCTGCCAAGACGACATCTCCTTTTCTCCATTGTTCTGCAACGTCAATGGGAACAAGGTAGATGAAGAATCCGTAGGGAAGATTCAAGACTACTTGGAACAGAACTATGACTTGCGACTTACCCAGAACAAAGTGTTCGAGATGTTGAAGACTACCGCTTCTGAGCGCAATTTCAACCCAGTTCAAGATTATATCCGCAAAGAGGAATGGGACGGCACACCTCGCATTGAGACTGCCATCATCGACTATCTTGGTGCAGAGAACACTCCGCTCATCAGAGAACAGACTAAGTTGTGGTTTGTGGCAGCTGTTGCTCGTGCCTTTGAGCCTGGTTGTAAGTTCGACAATGTGCTCACTTTGCCAGGGCCACAAGGTATTGGCAAAAGTACATTTTTTAAAGTCATAGGTGACAGATGGTTTAACGACTCTTTCTCTTTCGCAAGTGGCGATAAGGAAAAGGTTGAGACTATCACGAATGGCTGGATTATCGAGATAAGCGAACTGA
>OQWM01001192.1_pt1 | contig 17856 bp, 14 predicted proteins | sample 1691531 | NCBI WGS metagenome assembly OQWM01 (sample SAMN03418257, study PRJEB22391) | human gut metagenome | biome: human-gut; feature: organic feature; material: feces | host: Homo sapiens | place: Tanzania | collected 2013-01
GCACGGTGGTGTGAGAGGACGACTGCTCAAATAATGAGCAGTCTCCTACTCGATTGCGGAAAAGCTGTGTTATAATAAAGTTAATAAACATAAGGAGGCGTGGGTATGAAAAAGGTATTAGCTTTAGGTGCGAGTGTAGTAATGCTGCTGAGCTTTACGCTGCAGGCAGAGGCTGGTTTTAACTTGGGTAATATTGCCAACAAGATTGCCAATAAGGCTGTGGACAGTGCAATGCATTCCGGTAGTAAGAAGACGGATAGCAGTAAGAAGAGCGAACAAGGCATGACTAAAGAAGAGCGTGCAGATGCAGCTGCGGCAAAGCAGGGCGTTAAAATTACCAGAACTAAGGTTGATGGTTCCGTGCCGACTGCTTTTTATGGCGAACTGGACCCGCTGCCTCCTGATGCGTTTGAGGAGCGCCCGGATTGGTTTGATAGGCGCACCAACATTTATGTGATGACGAACGCGCGCCTTGTAGCGGAATATGAAAATATGGATAAATGGCGTACTCATGCCAAGGAGACTGGCATTGGCTGGGTAGAGCCGGATATGTGCCGTTATGAGGAGCTGGGTGATGAGATCCAGCACCGCATAACTGCTCTGGAGCGTTATGGTCATAATGTTGAAGCGGGCTGGCTGGATATGGCCAGTGACAGTGCGAAAAATGAAACCTATAAGCGTGCTGTGGCAAGCAATGTTGAACCGTTGCGCAAGTATGGTTTAGGGCTGAATGCATCGGCATTGCCCGGTTATCATCCGGAGAGAAATTAAAGGCTTTGGTAAAAAGCGGTAAGCGAACAATAAAAAAGCACGGCGAAAGCCGTGCGGAATTTGTGAAATAAGCTAGGTTAGCTTGTCAAAAGCGCTTATCTGTGTTATTATAAGTATAGAAAAGGTGCCGCCGATAGACGGTTGCCCTAAAAACTTTTAGTTATGAAAAATAACCGTCAGTTTGCGAGGCTGGGCGGTTATTTTTTTGCGTTCTTGTTGATTTCCATACCTAATTTAATGCAAGCAATGCATAAGCTCAGCAAAGCAATAACATCGAGTATATCCATCAGTAACACCTCCCTCTTGTGGGATTTTCAGTGAAACTGAATTTATCGCGTCAGAGGGCAACCGCCTACCGTTATGGAAGCACCATAAGAATATTTTACCACAAGAATGAAGAGCGTACAACGAACAAGCTGTGAAGGTTTCGTGTTGTACGCTTTTTGTTTTGCAAGCAGTGCTCCCTGAAAACCGTACAAAAGCGTACAAACCGTACAACCCCTTGCCACACAAGGATTGGGGGCTGTACGGCTTTTTGCATGTGTACGGTATGGAGTTTAAATAAAAAAGCTTACGACGGACAGAGCGTTGTAAGCTTTTTTAATGGTCCTGCATGAGGCTTGCTATATGCTGAGCGATAGCAGCTATCTTGCGGTTGGGATTATTCTTTTGCCAAAAAATGTTATAGTAAATTTCTACCGGCTCATCATCTGTCAATAGTGGTAATGTCCTGGTGAAATTGCTGAAATAAAAAGGGGCGTCATTATTACTCGTTACCGGCAGGAAGGATTTTACCTTGTCATCAATTACTTTGGTAAGCGCAGTGGGAATATCTCTTGCGGTGAAAAAGTTGCCATGGAAGTCTAAGCATTTTGCAAAATATTCCTGCTCCTGCAAAACATAATCTCTGTTGGCGATAATAACGCATGTCTGCTCTGCCAAATCACTGATATGAAGTGCTTTGATTTCCGATGGGAAAGAATGCTTCGGTACGCAAATGCATAAATCTGCAATTTCCAAAAGCTCTCCCGCAAGAAAGTTATCGTCAGCTTTGCGATCTTCCGTGATAAGCATATCTATTTCTTTGTTTGCAAGCATTGTCAGGAGCTGTTCGTGGTCACCGTACAATAATTCCAGATGATATGTTTGACTGTTCTTATTGAGCATATTGATAACGTTGAGCAGGCGACAGACATTATAACCTGTTTTACAGCCGATGATATAGCTCGGTACCTGGTCGGTTTCCGCAAAGTGCTGCATGTTTTGCATTAAATTTTGCACGTCTCCGACTATGCGTTTACAAGGCTCGTAAAATTTTTCGCCTGCCGGTGTAAGACTGAAATTACAATTGTTGCGGTTGATAAGCTTTACACCAAGCTCTTTTTCAAGCTGTTTTATCTGTAGAGAGAAGGAAGGCTGTGAGATAAAGCATTGCTTTGCCGCTTCATTGAAGCTTTTACAATATACTGCTGCCAGAAAATATTTCATTTGACGCAAAAGCATAGCCATCCTCCTGTAGTGTATATTAAAATCCTCAATACGCGTATAGAATATCTGTATTTGCTAAATGGGAAGCACCACGATATAATGTAACAGTACTTGGTACTAATATGCAAAAAAAATACTTAATAAATTGATTATATCACACGCATGATGTGTTTGCAATGAATACCAAGAGCACTGAGTTTTTGTTGTGTATGGAGCTGATATGTCGCGTAAGGGAAACATGGACACCTTATGTGAAATATACATTTTATATTAGGAGTGAGTATATTTTATGAAGAAAAGACAGGTTGCTTTGGCTGTTGCCATCTGCACGGCATTGACAAGCGTAGGCTTTGTCGGTAATGCCTTTGCTGCAGAAAAAAACGATGATGATTTAATGTCATTCAATCTTGCCGAGATTGTTGTACACGGTCAACGTTACATTGCCGGTGAATTTGTCCGTGCAACATCTAATGTGGGTATTTTGGGCGAGCAGGACGCAATGAAGAGTCCTATCAGCACAACTACCATTTCTGAAAAGGCTGTTGGTTCTTTCTTGTCCTCTACCGAAGGCTTGAGTAAGACTCTGAGCCTTGTTCCTTCTGTTGTCAAAACCTATGATGCAGCAGTAGACTGCGTTTCTATCAGAGGCTTTGCTGATGATGGCCGTGGCTTTGTCATCAATGGCGTTCCCGGTATGCAGGCTATGACTCGTCAATCCAGCAATTACATTGAATCTGTTGATGTTATCGAAGGCCCGGCAACCGGTATTAACGGCTCCGGTATGGCTAATCGTTCCGGCGGTACTATCAGCATCAATAGCAAAAAGGCTTTAAAGGATGAGGATACACGTAAGATTGGTATCAAATATCATTCCAAAGGCGCACATGAGGAATATATCGATTTTGGTACACGCTTAGGCGAAGATAAAAGCTATGGCGTGCGTATTAATGCCAGCAATACTAATGGCGAGCGTTCTATTGAAAACTGGAACCTGAAACAGAAAAATATTTATATCAACCTGGATCAGGAAACCACAAACAGCAAGACTAACTTTATGTTTGGCTATACCGATACTGACAGTGAAGGCAGACCTTATGGTTTAACCGTTAGCAGTAATTTTGTTGGCAATGCTTTACCGAGTGCTCCTGACGGAAAAATTAATACAAATCCAACCTGGCGTCGTGATAAAAACACCAACCTCGTTATGACCTTAAACCATGAGCAGAAGATTAATGACCATTTGAAGGCTTTCTTGAATGCAGGTCATTTTAAACAGGATTGGTATTACTATACTGGCTTCAGCAAAACCTTGTTAAATGAAGCCGGTGATTTTACAGCAATATCTGATAACTACTCTTTGCTGGAGAAACGTGATTATGCACAAATCGGCTTGAAGGGCGATTTTACAACCGGTGATCTGAAGCACGAATGGGTAGCTGGTGTTGACAGAATGTGGCACTATTATGGTGGTGCTAAGGACTATGCAGATACTTCGCATTGGGATTCAAGTGATAAAGTAAATCCTTATGAACAAAAGTGGGAGGGTAATATTTATCATCCTAATACCGGTAGCTTTGCTCCGCCGACCTTTGCACAATCCGATGCTTACTATGGAACTCACGCACGCATCAGCGGCTGGTCTGTAATGGATTCTATTACCACCGGTAATGAGAAACTGAATATTCTGGTTGGCCTGAACGGTAAGTCCATCGCTAAGGATTCCTATAGACCTGATGGTTCTCACAATAAACAAACCGGCGATTATTATGATGTATCTCCGAGCTTTGGCATCAACTACACCTTTAACCCGCGTGTAGCTGTTTATGCAAACCATACGGAAGAGTTTGTTGAAGGCGGTATTGTCGGCTCCAAATATCAGAATCAAGGTACAACTTTAGATCCGTACAAAACCAAGCAAAACGAAATCGGTGTGAAGTTTAAAACCGGCGATTTCTTCCATAAAATCAGCTATTTCGATATTAAGAAAGCCAACAGTGTAGAGGTTACGAAGGCAGGGTTCAGCAAACCTTTCCTGCTTGCTGATGGTGAAGCAAGACACAAGGGCTTTGAATACACTGCTACCGGTACGCTGGCAGAAAAATGGAACCTGATTGGCGGCTTTATGCACTTGAATGCTAAACAAAAAACTGCTGACGCAGCTACCAACGGCAAGCGTCCGAACGGCGTGCCTGAATGGAGTGCAAACCTGGGCGTAGAATATAAGGCTAACGATGATTTCTCCGTATTAATGCGTGGTAACTATGTTGGTTCCTCATACGTTCTTAATGAAAAATACGGCGTTCCCAGCTACTTCACCCTGGATGCAGGCGTAAATTATAAAACTTCTCTTAACAGCACACCTGTAACCTTAAGAGCAATGTGCTATAATGTTACTGATAAAAAGTATTGGGCACCTAGCGGCAACACGCTGCATTCCGGTGGCCCGAGAACCTTTATGCTCTCCGCTGAATTTGATATCTAATTAAATTCAGTTCATATACTCAAACATCTCATACATCATCAAAAAAATTACCTGGTACGCTCATTAATTTTAATGAGCGTACTTTGGTATCTCTTCATAAGATTAAGGAATTTTAAGATGCTTAACTTTTTCAAACAAATAGAAGGCATATACGTAAGCGTTTTTTTGCTGCTGGTCTTAATAGCGGTTATGTTTTTGGCACTTGCTGTCGGTACGGTGAAAATACCCATGGAGCAGATTTATGCAGCAATCGTCAATCAGCTGCAAAGCGGCACTTCGCTTGATGGTGCGCTCAAAGGCTCTGTGCATGATATTGTCTGGCAGCTGCGCCTGCCGCGAATCGTCTTGGCAGCAGCAGTCGGCGCAGGATTGGCAAGCAGCGGTGTTATTATGCAGGCCATTGTTAAAAACCCTTTGGCGGATCCATATATCTTAGGTATTTCCTCCGGTGCTTCATTGGGCGCAACGGCGGCCATCCTTTTGGGGATAGGTGCATTCATGGGGGAAAACTTTATCGGCCTGGCAGCCTTTGCCGGGGCGTTTGCTATTTCACTGCTGGTATTATTTATTTCTAACCTGGGCGGACGTAGCAATTCGGTAAAGCTTTTGCTGGCAGGTATGGCGCTCAGCGCTGTGTGCAGCGCGTTTTCCAGCTTCATTGTTTACTTTGCCAACAACAAGGAGGGCATGCAGACCATCGCCTATTGGATGATGGGCAGTTTTTCCGGAGCTAAGTGGGATAATTTGATAGTTATTGTGCCGATAGTAGTTGTTGCTGTACTGTTCTTCTGGAGCCAGAGCCGTATTTTGAACCTGATGCTTTTGGGTGATGAATCGGCGCTGACCTTGGGTACTGATTTACATGTATACAGGCAGTTTTATCTTTTAATCAGCTCGATTATTGTCGGCTTCGTTGTCTATGCTGCCGGCACTGTCGGCTTTGTAGGTCTGATTGTTCCGCACGTTATCAGAATGCTGGTGGGTACAGATCATAAAAAGCTTATCCCGGTGACTGCTTTAGCCGGCGCGATTTTTTTAGTTGTAGCTGATACGCTTTGCCGTATCCTGATTCCCGGAGCAGAGCTGCCGATTGGTATTCTTGTAGCGATGATTGGTGCTCCCTGCTTTGTTTATCTGATGGTAAAACGCACCTATGGCTTTGGAGGTAACTGATTGTGGAAATATTAGCTGAAGCAGTCAAAATGTTTGTAGAAAACAAGGAGATTCTGAAGGGAATTGATTTTTCTTTACATAATAAAGAATTTCTTGGTATTATAGGGCCGAACGGCAGTGGCAAAAGTACTTTCCTGAAGTGCGTTTATCGTGTGCAGAAGCCTACCAGCGGTGATATTTATTTTGACGGGCAGCGTTTGGACGAGCTTTCTTATCGCGAATCTGCTTTAAAGCTGGCTGTTGTTGCCCAGCATAATTTTTATAGCTTTGATTTTTCTGTTCTGGATGTAGTGCTTATGGGGCGTTCGCCGCATAAAAAAATGCTGGAGCGTGATAATCTGGAGGATTTTAAAATTGCCAGAAGCGCTTTGGCAAGAGTGGGGATGGCAAGCTTTGAAAAGCGCATGTTCTCTACGCTGAGTGGTGGTGAGCAGCAGCGAGTTATTCTGGCGAGAGCGTTGGCGCAGCAGACGGAATGCCTGGTTTTGGATGAGCCGACGAATCATCTGGATATTAAATATCAGCTGGAAATAATGGATATCGTAAAAAGCTTAAATGCTACCGTAGTGGCAGCCATTCATGATTTGAATATCGCTGCTATGTACTGCGACAGACTGATAGCTATCAGGAACGGTCTGGTAGTAGGTGTAGGAACACCACAGGAATTATTGACAGAAGAATTCATTTATGATATGTATAATGTACATAGTAAAGTAGCTTACGATGCAGAATCAGGACGCATGAATATTGTTTATCTGCCGAAGCATTGGAGGGAATAAAGTGAAAAAAATTGTTATATTACATTGCCTGCGCTCAGAAGAAAATTGTACCGGAGCGGCCTGCTTCCAGGCGTTTAATGAGCGCTCCTGCCAGTTCGCACGTTATGGTGATGAGGAAATCCAGCTGGTGGCGTTTATGACCTGCAATGGTTGCCGTAAAATCACTTTGGGCGATAGCAGCGGCTTAGAGGAAAAGATTGAAAGAATTTTAAGTATCAAGCCTGATGTTATTCACGTTGGTATTTGCTGCAAGACGCGTACTGATGATAATGAGTATTGTCCGGAGGCTTTGAGACTGGTTGATATTTTCCATAACCATGGTATAGAAATCGTTTGGGGAACACATTCCGATGCTACCAGGCACCCGAGGAAGTTTACTTATGAATAAACGCTTTACCTTGGTTTCTTTTGCTATAGTACTTGGTATTTGTGCATTCATATATTTTACGCAGACGCAGGCGTTTAACGCTAACCGTCCTGTTGCTCACGCTCAATCAGCCTATGGTGTAAGAGCTGTAAAAAATGTCAGAGTGCAGAATTATAATGCCTTGGGGGAAAATGTTTCTTATTACGATAAGGTGCCGCAAAGAGTTATCGCTGTTGGTGAGCAGATTAATGAAACCTTGGTAGCCTTAGGCGTGGAGCAGAATGTTATATGTCCGGTACGTTATGGCAACCCTTTTTATACACCTGAACCACAGTATGCTGAAAGATATAACAGAATCAAGTTTCAGCGCAACGTTGTCCTGAATATGGAGAACGTTTTATCCATGCAGCCTGATCTGATTATTTCCGGACAGGTGCTTTATGCAGATAAGGCGCTCAAAAGCACAGATTTCTGGAATAAGCGTGGCATTCATACCTATGTATCCACCAATGCCAATTCTCCTACCTCGCATAATAAAAAGGAGACCTTGGAGCAGGAATGCGATTTTATTTTGGGTTTGGGCACAATATTTGACAAGGAAGAGGAAGCGAAGAAAATTGTTGCCGATATGCAGCAGGATATCGCTGTGGTCAGAGAAAAAACGCGGAATATGCCCAAGCCTAAGGTTATGATTATCGAAATGCTGGGCAAGAACATTGTTGCCTATGATTCGACCAAGCTGGCAGGCGATATTTGCGTTAAATTAGGCGCTGATGTCCCCAGCTTTTCTTCAGGAACGATAGGCTTGGAAACTATTATCGAAGAGAATCCTGACGTGCTTTTTGTTGTGAAGAGTGGCGGTGATCCTGAGCAGGCTGCTGATTTTTTCCGTCAGCATCCGGGACTGCAATCACTTAAGGTTGTTCGTGAGGGCAAGGTATATGGCATATCCTTGAATTATACGTATAACAGTGCCATCAAAACAGGCGAAGGCATTAAAAAATTTGCTCATGGTATGTATCCTGAGCTATTTTAAAAGATAAAAGCGTGCAACCCCTTGCCGCATGCGGCTTTGGGGCTGTACGGTTTTTTAAAATGTATACGGTATGGAGTTGGCAAATTTTCGAATATCCTCATGAAATTGTAGTCAGCACCCTAAAATATCCTCATGAAATTGTAGTGAATGCCTTAAAATATCCTCATGAAATTGTAATAAATCCTTAGAAATAGGCTCATTTTTTTGTTGAAGGAGTATTACATACGTTGTATAATAGAAAAGAGAGCACCAAAGGAGGGGGAAGGCATGACTTATCTGGAGCGGAAAATAGATACCTATCTGATGCAGTGGAAGCAGGAAAAGGACCATAAGCCGCTGATTGTTAAAGGTCCTCGCCAGGTGGGCAAAACTGAATCTGTCAGACGGTTTGCTGAAGCCAATTACGAGCATGTTATTTACATAAATTTTGTTGAAGAACCCAAGTACAGGATGATTACTGCTGATGGCTATAATACAGATGCGATTATAAAAAATATTTCCTTGCTGGATACAAGTAAAATATTCGAGCCGCATAAAACAATAATCTTCTTTGATGAATTACAGGATTTTCCTGAAATTGCTACAGCGTTAAAATTTTTTAAGCTTGATGGCCGTTTTGATGTTATCTGCAGTGGTTCAATGCTCGGCATCAATTACAAAAGGATTGAAAGCAACAGTGTAGGCTATAAAACAGATTACGAAATGTATTCCCTGGATTTTGAGGAATTTTTGTGGGCCAAGGGACATCAAAAATCGGTGCGTGACAGCTTTTTAGAGCATATGCGCACGCTTAAGCCTTTTAGTGAGGTTGAAATGCAGGTGTTCATGCAATTATTTACCGAGTACTGCATTTTAGGCGGTATGCCTGCTGTGGTGCGCGAATACATTGAGCGGGGAACTTTTGCCGGTTCGCTGGAAACACAAAGGCAGCTGTTGGCGGATTATGAAGAGGATATACGTAAGTATGCAGATGGCATGGACCAGACACGTATTCTGAATGTATTCAAGCATATACCTGTACAGCTGGCGAAGGATAATAAAAAGTTTCAGATAACGAAGGTAGCTAAGGGGGCACGCTTTAAGGATTATCGTGGCTGCATAGAATGGCTGTGTGATGCAGGGATTATTAATGCTTGCTACTGTCTGTCTTTTCCTGAGCTGCCGCTGAAGGGCAATTATGATGAGACGAAATATAAGCTGTATATGGCTGATACTGGCCTCTTGGTGGCTATGCTTGACGATGAGGCGCAGGAGGATTTGCGTGCCTATAAAAATTTAGGTGTCTATAAGGGCGCATTGTACGAAAATATTGCAGCAGAAGCGTTGAAAAAAGCCGGCTGTGGTTTGTATTATTATAAAAAGGATGCTTCTACGCTGGAAGAAGATTTCTTTATGCGTACTGCTGACAAGCTTGTGCCGGTTGAGGTGAAAGCGACTAATAACATGGCCCGCTCCCTGAATACCCTGATTAACAGTGATAAGTATCCGGATATAAAATTCGGGATTAAGGTTGTAGGTGGTAACATAGGCTGCAATAACAATGTCTATACGTTTCCTTATTTCTGCACCTTTTTGTTGAAGGAGTATCTGCGTAGCTTTGGTAAGTAGGCCTGCCTAAACCTTCCTCTTGTGGGATTTTCAGTGAAACTGAATTTATCGCGTCAGAGGGCAACCGCCTACCGTTATGGAAGCACCATAAAAAAATTTATACGTATATAAAGAAAAGTGTACAACGGACAAGCTGTGAAAGTTTGGCGTGGTACGCTTTTTGTTTTGCAAGCAAGATATGCTATAATAAAGCTATATTTTGTTATGAGCGGAGTGATATAGATGATGGACAGTAAGCAGCGCCTGGCGGCGAAAAGCTTTGTGCAGAGCTGGACAGGCAAGGGATATGAAAAGGGAGAAAGCCAGCCGTTTTGGCTGCAGCTTCTCGGCGAGGTGCTGGGTGTGGAGCATCCGGCGCAGTTTATCAGCTTTGAAAACCAGATTATGCTTGACCATACAAGCTTTATCGACGGTACAATCGAAAGCACGCATGTGCTGATTGAGCAGAAGAGCCTGGGCAAAAATCTGAACCAGCCTATTAAGCAGTCGGACGGCAGCCTGCTGACGCCGTTTCAGCAGGCCAAGCGTTATGCGGCGGAGCTGCCTTATTCCAAGCGTCCGCGCTGGATTGTGACCTGCAACTTTGCAGAGTTTTATATCTATGATATGGAAAAGCCCTTTGGCGAGCCGGAAGTGGTTTACCTGAAGGATTTGGAGAAGGATTATTACCGCCTGCAGTTTCTGGTTGACAGCGGCAGCGAGCATATTAAAAAGGAGCTGCAGGTTTCTATTGCTGCCGGCGAGATTGTGGGCAGGCTGTATGATGCGCTGCTGGCACAATATAAGGATGCAGCGAGCGAGCACAGCCTCAAAAGCCTTAATATGCTGTGCGTGCGCCTTGTTTTTTGCTTTTACGCTGAGGATGCGGGGATTTTCGGACGCAGGAGCATGTTCCATGATTATCTGGAGCAGTATTCTGCTAAGGATATGCGCCGTGCCTTAATAGAGCTTTTCAAGGTGCTGGATACTAAGGCCGAGGAGCGTGATCCGTACCTGGAGGAGGATTTGGCTGCCTTCCCTTATGTTAACGGCGGTCTTTTTGAAAACGAAAATATTGAGATTCCGCAGTTTACGGAGGAGATTCGCCAGCTTATCCTGACCAATGCCAGTGAGGAGTTTGACTGGAGTGAAATCAGCCCGACGATTTTCGGCGCGGTGTTCGAAAGCACGTTGAACCCGGAAACGCGTCGCAGTGGCGGTATGCATTATACGAGTATCGAAAATATCCATAAGGTTATTGACCCGCTGTTTTTGGATGCTTTGCAGGACGAGTTTGCCCAGATTAAAGAGCTGAAGCAGGCGGCAACGGTGGAAAAGCGCTTGCGTGCCTTCCAATGCAAGCTGGCGGATTTGCTGTTTCTTGACCCGGCGTGCGGCAGCGGCAACTTCCTGACGGAAACATATATCAGCCTGCGGCGTTTGGAAAACAGGGTGCTGAAGGAGCTTTTGGGTGCGCAGATTGTGCTGGGCGCCTTGGAAAACCCGATTCAGGTTTCCATCAGCCAGTTTTATGGTATAGAAATCAACGATTTTGCAGTGACGGTTGCCAAGACGGCGCTGTGGATTGCCGAAAGCCAGATGATGAAGGAAACGGAAGATATCGTGAATATGAATCTGGACTTTTTGCCGCTTAAAACGAATGCTTATATTACGGAGGCCAATGCGCTGCGTATTGATTGGGAAAGCGTGGTGCCGAAGGCAAAGCTGAATTATATTATGGGTAATCCGCCGTTTGTAGGCTACAGTCTGCAGAGCAAGGAGCAGAAGGCGGATATGCTGGCGATTTATGTTGATGAAAAGGGCAAGCCTTATAAGACCGCAGGCAAGATTGATTATGTGGCAGGCTGGTATTTTAAGGCAGCGCAGCTGATGCACCATACTGCTGTCCGCACAGCCTTTGTATCGACGAACAGCATTACGCAGGGCGAGCAGGTGGCGAGCGTGTGGAAGCCTTTGTATGAGCGCTTTGGCGTGCATATTGACTTTGCGCACCGCACCTTCCGTTGGGACAGCGAGGCAAGCCTGAAGGCGCATGTGCATTGCGTGATTGTGGGCTTCAGTGAAGCAGCAAATGCTGCAGCGCGCATTATTTATGATGAAGGCAGCGTGCAGAAGGTGGAGAATATCAGCCCTTACCTGGTTGCTGCTGAAACAATTTTTATTGAAGGCAATAGAAAGCCGATAGCTGGAAGCCGAATTTTGCAAAATGGAGGAAAGCCAACAGAAGGCGGATTCTTAATTCTGAGTGAAGATGAGAAAAATAAGCTTATAAAGGAAGAACCTTTGGCAGAAAAGTTTATCCGTCCATATATGATGGGCAAGGACTTTATAAACAGAAAGCCTCGTTATTGCTTATGGTTGGTTAAAGCCAGTCCTAGTGATTTGAAAAGAATGCCATTAGTAATGAAGCGTATAGAAGCTGTTCGTGATTATCGTTTGCAGAGTCCCAAATTAGCAACACAGAAAAAAGCAGAAACGCCAATGCTGTTTGATGAAGTTCGGGAATGTACCAGTAATTATATTGCTATACCTAAAGTTTCTTCCGAAAACAGGAAATACATCCCTATGGATTATTTGCCTCCAGAAATTATTCCAGGAGATAAATTATTTATGTTACAGGATGCTACTTTGTACGATTTTGGCATTCTTACATCTAACGTACATATGGCATGGATGCGTGCTGTTGCTGGTAGATTAAAAAGCGACTATAGTTATTCAAATACCATCGTCTACAACAACTTCCCCTGGCCTACGCCAACCCCAGCGCAAAAGGAGCGTATAGAAAAAACAGCGCAGGCGATTTTGGACGCGCGGGCACTGTACCCCGAAAGCAGCCTGGCTGATTTATACGATGAGCTGACTATGCCGGTGGAGCTGCGCAAGGCGCACCGTGCCAACGACAAAGCAGTCATGGAAGCCTATGGCTTCTGGGGCAAGCTCAACAGCGAAGCAGCCTGCGTAGCAGAGCTGATGAAGCTGTACAAGGCGCTGACCGAAAAATAAGCGTATGCTTTGGCCTGCCAGCCGTGCTCCCTGAAAACCGTACAAAACCGTACAAACCGTACAATCCCTTGCCACATGCGGCTTTGGGGCTGTACGGTTTGTTTATATGTGTACGGTATTGAAATGAAGGATTTTAAAATATCCTCATGAAATTGTAGTCAACACCTAAAAATAGGCTCATTTTTTTATAGCAAGAAAATAGTCAGAAAATTATGTTTGACTTCACCTGGGCTGGATGGTATACTATTGAAAAATAAGAATAATCAGATAATTACAAAGGAGTTGTTGAGATGCAGACAGATTATAAGCTTATCAGACAGGTAATAGAAGGACTAAGTATGATGAATAATAAATTTATGAATCTTATGCTGGATGAGAATGTGTCGGCAGCGCAAATAATGTTGCGCGTTATTTTGAAAGATGATAAAATCAAAGTGAAAAATGTAAGGATACAAAGATTTATTCAAAATATTTACGGACATTCCGCACAGTTGGATATTTTGGCAGAGGATGGATTTGGCAGATATTTTAATGTGGAAGTGCAGCGGAGCGATGAAGGCGCATCTGTGAGAAGAGCAAGATTTTACAGCAGTGTGTTAGACACGCAATTTTTGCAAGCCAATAGGGATTACAATGAGCTGCCTGACAGCTATATCATTTTTATTACTGAAAATGATGTATTTAAGAAAGGACTTCCGCTTTACAGCGTAGAGCGCGTAATTAAAGAGGAGAGTTCAGATTTCTCTGATGGATCGTATATTGTTTATGTAAACAGTAATTGTCGTGATAATACTGCGTTGGGGAGACTGATGCAGGATTTATATTGTACAGAACCGGCAAAGCTGCATTATAAAGAGTTTGCCGAGCGTATGGAGTTTTTAAAATGTAGCAAGGAGGGCGAAGAAAAAATGACAGACATCATTGAATTATATGCACAGAATGTAGCTGAACAAGCAGCTAAAGAGACAGTGCATAAGAAAAGTGTAGAGGTTGCATTGAGCTTGTTGGCAGATGGGATGAGTATTGATTTTGCTGCTAAGCACAGCAAGCTTACTGTGGAAGAGGTGCGCCGTCTAGCAGAAAAGAGAACTGCTTAAGCTTAATGCAGTGCTCCCTGAAAACCATACAAAACCGTACAAACCGTACAATCCCTTGCCACATGCGGCTTTGGGGCTGTACGGTTTGTTTATATGTGTACGGTATTTACTTACGCAGCTTGCGCCTGCGGCGGCAAATATTGCAGGTCAATATCTCGGCGGTGGCGCTGGAAGACGATATTATAGGAATCCAGAAGCAACTGCTTTTTGGTGTTGATTCTGCGTCCCAGACTATTATTTGATATCTTAGTATACTGCATAGCGTCCAGCAGTTCCTGCGCTGTCCCATGCCAATGGCCGTTGCATTGCTGCACAAAGGCGCTGATTGCTTCCAAAACCTCGTCCGGTGGCTGCAGAAAGCGACTTGCAGCAGCTCGTTCCAGCATCCAGCGGCAGTGCGTTTGCGAAAAGCTCAGCGTAAGCAGCTGGTCCACAAGGTCGCGGCCGACAATCTCCAGGGAAGCCTTATTATCACCGCGCTGACTTTTGCGCAGCACCATAGCACCGTCCGCCGCACCCAAAAGGCCGTTGGAGCCGGAAATCATCTCAAAGGAGTCTTCTGACTGCTGCTTGCGCGTATGATGTACCAGCAGAAGGCAAATATTATGCTTATCGGCAAATTCCTTCAGCTTAGCGGCACTGCTGTAATCGCGGGCGTAATTACATTTTTCGTCCTGAACGCTGCGTATTTTTTGCAGAGTGTCAATAATTATCAAGCGCACGTCCGGATACTTTTGCATAAAGGAGCTCAGCTGCTCCTCCAGGCCGTTATCAACGTCCTGCGCACTGACTGCCATATGCAGGTTATCTGCGACCTCCATATCAAACATGCGCACCAGGCGCTGCTGCAGGCGGTAAAACTTATCCTCCAGTGCCAGGTAAAGCACACCGCTTTGTTGTACAGGGTAGTTCCACAGCTGCTCACCGCGGGCAACGTGGTAGGCAAGCTGCGCCATCAGAAACGATTTGCCTATCTTCGGTGCACCTGCCAGAATATACAGCCCCGGGTAGAGCAGATCCTGGATAATGGGCTGGAGCATGGGAAACTCCGTGTCATAAAGCTCCGGCATGGAAAGCGTCTGCAGCTCCGGTGCAGTTGTAAAGGTTTGCTTCGGTTGAAATACGTTGTCAATTGTCGTCATAGAAGGACTCCTTTCAAAATATTCTGTTTACTAAAGCAAAAAGCGTTTAGTAGATAATCCTATTATAATAAACTAATTTAGTTAAGTCAAGAAAAGTAGCAGAAATGTTCTGAAAATAATATACAAGCTTGCCAACAGATTTATCTGCTACTATACTAAAGATAACAGAATTTGTTTTAGTTGGAGGTGTTTGCTATGGCAGTAAGCAGACGCATAAGCTATTTTCGTCAAAAGCATAATTTGACGCAGAAGCAGCTGGGCTTGATGCTGGGATTTTCGGAATCCACAGCGGAGGTGCGCGTCAATCAGTATGAGCACGGCAACAGGAAGCCGAAGGAGGCAATGCTGGAAAAGCTGGGTGAGATTTTTGGCGTGGACCCTGCAGTGTTCAGGATTCCTGATATTCATAACCGTGCCGGCCTGATGCAGACCTTTTTTGCGTTGGAGGATTATGCAGGCTGGAAGCTTACCAAAGTGGACGGTCGTTTTGCAGTGGTGATTGGCACAGCAACAGCAGGACCGCAGAAGACATTTGACGATTACGTGCTGCAGGAGTGGCTGGATATGCAGACGGCGCTGGAGCAGGGCGAAATAACCCGTAAGGAATATGACGAATGGCGTTATCATTATAATGATGCCAGCTTAGAAAAACATCTGATGGCCACGTATAAGCAGCTGGAAGAATTGCAGGAAGAGGAATAAAACCGTACACCAAAAAGAAAACCGTACAGGCGCAAAGCCTTGCAGCATGGGGTTTTGTACGGTTTGTACAGTTTTGTACGGTTTTGGAGGAGCACAGGCGCTGTACGCTTTTTATTTTGTTGCCAGAGGCACATTTTCTTGAATTACAATATTGATTGCGTCACAATAAAAGTAAAGGGAGGCGATTAAGATGGCTAAATTCTGTACTAATTGCGGGAGTGAGTTGAACCCCGGTGCTAAGTTTTGCGTGAACTGCGGCCAGAAGGTGGAGCAGGAGCAAAATCCGCAGGCAGAAGCTGGAGCTGCTACTGTTGCCGGTGTTGCAGCCGGTGCTGCCAGCAGTGCTGATATAAGCTATAAAAAGAGTATTAATGACAGTCCCAAGCAAGAAGGTTTTGCTGCTGCCAATACTCAAGCAAACGTAAATACTGACGCTAATGCTAATACTAATGCTAAAGCTGATAGCAATCCTAAGGTTAATCCTGATCCTGATGAATTTAAGCATACCAATGCTGCCGGTGAAGCTAACACCGATGCGTACAGCGCTCAGGCAGCACCCAAAGCAGGCAAGAAGTTTTTGAACCTGGGCGAGGGCCTGAACCTGCTGTTCAAGGACAGCAGTGCGGACAAGGAGGCTGTTTTCAAGGAGCTGTTCTTTACGTCTGCAGGACGCTTGAACCGCAAATCCTATATTTACAGAAGCATTTTCCTGTCCTTAGTGCTAGGCATTATCCAGCTTATTCTGGAGCTTGCAACTGCAGCCATTGAGGCTCTGGAGCTTTTGTTTGCAGTTATGATTTTAGCATTATGTATATTTGGCTTTGTAGCTAGTATTATGATGCTTGCACGTCGTCTGCATGACTTGGATAAAAGCGGCTGGTGGATGCTGCTTTTGTTTGTGCCGTTGGTTAACATTTTGTTTTACATCTATATTTTATTCTTCAAAGGAACCGAAGGGCCGAACCAATATGGCGATGATCCCTTGCAGCAGTAGGCCTGTATGGGCAGCTAAAAGCTACTATATATAATATGTAAGTATTTCGCTCAGCAAAATAGTCGCTCGTTCTTGTGACGCAGCGGCTATTTTTGCGCTTTTAGCAAGACGCGGCGCGCGAAACTATGTTATAATAAACTGTTAGTTAATTATTGATGGAGGCGTAAGCACAATGAATTATACAGAAAGCCTGGCATATTTAGACAGCCTGGGCAAATTTGGCATTAAGCTCGGTATGGAGCGTATTGAAGGACTTTTGCGTGAGCTGGGAAACCCGGAGCAAAAGATTAAAACAGTACATGTAACCGGCACTAACGGCAAAGGCTCTGTTACCAGCATGATTACGAATATTTTGCTGGCAGCAAACCTGAAGGTGGGCAAGTTTACTTCCCCGCATCTGGTGAAGTACAACGAGCGCATTAACCTCAACGGCAAGGATATCAGCGACGAGGATTTTGCGACGGCGATTACTGCGGTAAAGGTTGCTGCCGACAGTGTTGTCAAAAAGGGCGTCTGCGAGCAGCCGACGCAGTTTGAGATTTTGACAGCTGCAGCGTTTTTGTATTTTTACCTGCAGAAGGTGGATTACGCTGTTATTGAGGTAGGTATGGGCGGCCTGTGGGATTCCACCAACGTGATCACACCGGTGGTCAGCGTTATTACCAATGTTGCGCTGGACCATACCGACCGCTGTGGCAAAACGCTGGAGCGCATTGCTATGCAGAAGGCAGGCATTATCAAGGAAAAGGTGCCTCTGGTTACTGCAGCCGAGGGCAATGAAGCGCTTGGTCCTATTGTCAGCCTGGCTATGTTTAAGGAAGCGCCGGTTTATCTTTATGGCAAGGCTTTTCATGGTACGGAGGTCAAAAGCTCAATGGAGGGCCAGACCTTTACGCTGCACGCAGGTGATTTCTATCATTCTGATTATGAAATCAAGCTGCCGGGCGAGCACCAGATTAAGAATACCAGCGTAGCAATTGTTGCTGCCAAGCTGGTAAGCAAGCAGGATGACCGCATTAACGAGCTGGCGCTGCATGTTGGCGTGGCCAATACCGTTTGGCCGGGACGCTTGGAGCGCATTCACAAGAATCCGGATATTATTCTGGACGGTGCGCATAATCCTGACGGCGCTAAGGCTTTGCGCAATGCTTTGGATAAGTATTATCCCGGCAAGCAGGTGCAGTTTGTCTTTGGCATGATGGGTGACAAGGATA
>OQWM01001193.1_pt1 | contig 17850 bp, 22 predicted proteins | sample 1691531 | NCBI WGS metagenome assembly OQWM01 (sample SAMN03418257, study PRJEB22391) | human gut metagenome | biome: human-gut; feature: organic feature; material: feces | host: Homo sapiens | place: Tanzania | collected 2013-01
CTTCGCCGGAGGCAAATGCCGGTGTCATTCAATATCTGCCGTTTTTCCTTGCAACACTGCTGTTTCTGGCGTTTGTTCGTATTACGACCTCCTACTTCTACGCAACGGAAAAGAACGCTCTGTCCTACCTTCTCGTGTATGCCGAGCCGGTTTGCACACTGCTGATACTCCTGATCCTGCCGCCAACGTTGAAGTTGACCGGCGTATGGCTTGCCGTGCCGATTGCGCAGGCCATCACCTTTGTGATCGCATGGGCCGCCAAGCGGCGTGTAGACGCGAACATTTAGAACGACACTATGGGCAGGGTCGAAAAGCGGCACTTACGAAACTTATCCTTACACTACCTACAACACCGGGAAAGGCAAATTTGACGGAGTTTTGCAAAAGAAAAACGCTGCAATCTACAAAGATTACAACGCTTCCTAACGCCTATTGTATAGTTCTTATTTCTTTTTAGATACGTCTATACAATTCCCTTAAACGGCTTTTATAATTCCTATTTTAGAAACAATGTTTTTATGCTGCGGGAATGGCATTGTCGTTACGCTCCAATGTTGACAGCGGTAACATTGAGTGATATACTAAACTTTGGAGGTGTGAAAATGAAAGAGCATTATCATCATGGGAACTTAAAAAAAGAGTTGATTGAAGTAGGAATTAAAATTATTTCAGAAGAAGGATTCGACCACCTTTCTCTGCGTAATATTTCAAAGCAGTGCGGGGTGAGTCATAACGCCATTTATCGTCATTTTGACAATAAAGAGCAAATGATTGAGTGTTGCCGCTTGTATGTAACGGAAACCTTGACAGACTACTTAAATCAATCCATTGCCGGACTTGACCCCACACAAATAGATACCTTGCATACGCTTGGATATGCTTATATCCGATTTTACAAGGAACACCCTACTTATTTTAGTTTTCTGTACCGCAATTCTTCCATTCGGATTGTATTTACAATGGACGAAATTTCAGAAAATTATCCGCCTTATGAGGTATTCCGAAAACTATATCTCGCGATTGCAGAGAAGAAAGGCGAGTCAAAAGAAGCTGGTCTCAAACAGTTGTTGCGGTACTGGTCTCTCATGCATGGTGCCATTTCGCTTTTAATATCTCCAAATGTGGAATTGCCCGGTAATACCGAGAATTACTTAAAAGACTTTTTCTAAACAGAGGTGGATTATGAAACAAATTATTTTAACTGGCGACCGTCCTACGGGACGGCTTCATGTGGGACATTATGTAGGTTCATTAAAAGAGCGGGTTAGATTGCAAAATTCCGGCGGCTTCGACGAGATTTATATTATGATTGCCGACGCACAGGCATTGACCGACAATGCAGAACACCCGGAAAAGGTGCGCCAAAATATCGCACAGGTAGCACTGGATTATCTGGCGTGTGGGCTTGACCCGGAAAAATCTACCATTTTTATTCAGTCTATGATACCAGAACTCACAGAACTGACTTTTTATTACATGAACCTTGTTACGGTTTCCCGTGTGCAGAGAAATCCCACAGTAAAATCTGAAATACAAATGAGGAATTTTGAAGCAAGTATTCCCGTCGGCTTCTTTTGTTATCCGATTAGTCAAGCAGCGGATATTACCGCGTTTCGTGCGACCGCAGTACCCGCCGGAGAGGATCAAATGCCTATGGTGGAGCAATGTAAAGAAATCGTCCATAAATTCAATTCGGTTTATGGCGATACTTTGACAGAACCACAGATTATGCTTCCGAGCAATCATGCTTGTCTGCGTCTGCCCGGTATTGACGGAAAGGCAAAAATGAGTAAGTCACTTGGGAACTGTATCTATCTTTCCGATGAAGCAGAGGAAATCAAGGCGAAGGTCATGTCTATGTTTACTGACCCGAACCATTTACGGGTACAAGACCCCGGAAATGTAGACGGAAATCCCGTATTCATTTATTTGGACGCTTTTTCCCGTCCCGAACATTTTGAGGAATTTTTACCGGAGTACAGCTGTCTTGACGAACTGAAAGAACATTATAAACGTGGCGGACTTGGCGATGTAAAAGTGAAAAAATTCTTGAACAGTGTCATGCAAGAGGAACTTGCACCTATCAGAGAACGTAGGAAAATGTGGGAAGGGCGTTTGCCGGAAGTCTATAATATTTTAAAAGCCGGAACTGAAACAGCAAAAAAAGTCGCTGCCGAAACGCTTCACGATGTACGACACGCCATGCAAATTGACTATTTTGAAAGCAAAGACTTTATGAGGTGAACCTATGCAGCAAAGTAATTCGTTTTTCGGAACGGAAAAGGTGTTGAAACTGCTCTTGCGTTTAGCACCGCCTGTTATGTTGGCTCAACTTATACAGGCACTTTATAATATTGTTGACAGCTACTTTATCGGTCAATATTCAAAAGACGGGTTGGCGGCTCTTTCTGTTATCTTTCCGATACAACTGTTAATCAGTGCCCTTGCCGTAGGGACAGGCGTTGGCGTGAATACGTTGATGTCAAAATTTTACGGATTGTCAAAGGAAAAAGACGCAAAAGAAACAGCGGGCGTCGGATTTTTTCTATCCGTCGTTAGTTGGGCGATTTTTGCCGCAATCTCTTGCGGCGTTATGGGAATTTACACCAAACTGTCCCTCTCAACTCCACAAGCGCAAGATTATGCTTGTACTTATGGCAGAATTGTATGCGGATTAAGCTTCGGCATTTTTTTAGAAAGCAACTGGTCAAAGATTTTGCAATCAAAGGGCGATATGAAAACGCCTATGATTGCACAGGTTGTTGGAGCGATCACGAATATCGTATTTGACTACCTCTTAATTTTCGGAATTGGATTTTTCCCGGAGCTTGGCGTTGCGGGTGCTGCGATTGCTACCGTTATGGGACAGATTCTTGCCGCCGTTATTGTTAGTTTTAAGGGCTATCATAAAATCCCGTCCTTTCGGAAATTACGGAATTATATCAAGCCGATTTATAAAGCAGGAATACCCAATATCATCATGAACGCTTTATGCACGATTTATATTGTTGCGCTTAACCTAATCTTGGTTTCGTTCTCGGATGACGCTGTAACCGTTTTAGGCTTGTACTATAAGCTGCAAATGTTTTGTCTGATACCGGTTATGGGACTAACGACCTGTATTGTGCCGATATTAAGCTATAACTATGCTGCGGGCGAGGTAAAGCGCTGCAAGCTGATCGTATGGGAATCAGTTGCCATTTCTGCTGCTTGTATGGCGGTAGGTACTTTGGCATTTGAAATTATCCCTACGCCGCTTCTCCGTATATTTGCAGATAACGAGCCGACTATCCTTGAAATTGGAACGGTCGCACTTCGCATTATCGGAATCAGCTTTGTACCGATTGCGGTTTCGTTGGTGATTCCGACTTACTTTCAAGCAATCGGAATGGGAAAACAAAGTATTGCACTTACCGTTTTGCGGCAGATTGGTCTATTGATACCGCTTGCTTGGATATTCTCGTTCATCGGGCTGGAATTTGTTTGGCTTGCGTTTCCGATTACGGAAGTAATAACTGCCATTGCCGCGTATGTTTTATACCGTAAATTCCCTATGAAAGTGGGTGGTTATTGATGGAACAATTAGGTTTTTCCAATGTTGGAATCCAACGTAGAAAAATCCAAGATAAGCAGCTGGACGCGCCCTCAGATAATTACCACGATTTTGTTACGCAATAGAACGCCATTTTTGAGGAAAAAGGTATAAATCCCTTGCCGCGTGAGAAACGCGCCCGCAAAGCCGCCTGTATCAATGCTTTTTCAGCCCCTACTGCGTAACAACGGGCATGAGAAAAGCGAGTAAGAAATAGTTTGTTTCCTACTCGCCTTTTTCTGCACCCTGTATGGGAGCTACCATAGATAATATTTATTTGCGTTGGCTTTTCCGTCAATGGTAAAACCAACATGATAATGTACAATAACTTGCGCAACATCCGTACCGATTTACAGAGATTTTCAGCGAGAAAAGGCTTGAAAGTAGGAAGAAAAACCAATGCTTGCCGGATTCGTGAAGTATCTGCCGCTTGTGCGTATGGATTGTACTATTCCGCGATTCACGGTATTGTGCAGCCGGTGCACGGCTTCATGTGACTTTTTGCGGTTTGGCTGGTTATCGTCCGATTCCGTGAAGTGCAAAGGTGCAGTCTGCGTACAGGGCATCGAATGTGGCGCTCAAAACCGCCAGAAATGGGAAAAGCCTTGTGCTGCGTTCAATACGCGGTGCAGAGTTAAAGATGGTTATAAATTGTGGGGTGTAGGTGGATTTATTCAAAACGATGTGCTATAATAAAATTTAATAAATTAAATTTTATGGGAGAAACTTATGGAGAACTCATGGGATAAGTTATATCAAGCAGCGCTCGATGTGTTGAAACCGAGACAAGTTTCAAGCATGGTTGAGGCAGGTGGGGTCGCCGCAGCCGTGGAATCTGCATCGGGGAAAGTTTATGTAGGGGTATGCGTAGATACTGCCTGTACACTTGGAATTTGCGCAGAAAGAAATGCCATTTTCAATATGATTACGAACAACGAGAACTCCATTTCGCGCGTGATCACGGTGGGAAGTGATGGAAAGGCGGTTCCTCCTTGCGGAGCTTGCCGTGAACTTATGGTGCAGCTTATGCCAGAGGATTACCGTGGTGTAGAAATCATGATGGATTACGAGACTGGAAGAACTGCAACCCTCGGCGAATTGACACCGGAATGGTGGATATGAGCCGTTGCGAAACCTACAGTTTGCAACTATCTTTCTGAAAACGCCAAAATACCCTGCACCATGCGTCCTGTAACCGCACGGTGCGGGGTGTTCATTCTATTATGCAGCTTTTTCCAGACGCATGATCCAAGCGACTAATCCACCCTGCCAACGTCCTATCTGGCGTTGTAGATGATGTTTGGCAGCAGTCTGTCCTGCACCGGATAATCATTATGGGCTTTGATTGTGGATTTCTGATTGCATCCGCACCGCTGTTCTTCTTGTCATGCTTTATGCAAGGTTGTCAATGTCTCAATTAACTATGAGTAAAATATGGCCAAAAAGAAAAAAACAGGTGGCTATGGGTTCACTGTCCATAGCCACCTAGTTTTCTTTTTTATTTAGAATATGTTCTGGAATGATCGAGGCGTTTAGAAGGTCTCCCGGTTCAACCTTCAGCGCATCCGCAATGTTGAACAGCACCTCCACAGAAAACGGTCTGACGATATTGGGAGCTTCGATTGCGCTCAGGTGAGACCTGCTCATCATTGCTTCTGCCGCAAGCTGCTCTTGGGACATCCCACGCATTTTTCGAAGGACGGAAATAGTGATTCCCAGCTGAATAAATCTGTCACGGTTCTTAAAGTCAATTTCCTTACTCATTTGCTCCACCTCAAATCCACGTTTATTATAAGTCATTCGCTTTCTGTTTTCTGTTCTTGCTGTAAAGCTATTGACTTATTTATAGAGCAAAAATATAATAATGAAATCAGATGATTCTTATTATCTTCATTTGCTCTATAATATTTGTGAGGAGCGGAGTGTGTATGACTTGTTGCTTTATTGGGCATCGGAAAGTAAAACACCAAAAGGAGCTAGAGTACCATCTTTTGAATGTAGTACGGTATTTGATCGCACAAAATGTCACAACCTTCCTGTTTGGGGACCACTCTGACTTTAATACGCTGTGCTATGGGGTCGTGTCAGAGCTAAAAGAAACAAATCCAACAATTAAAAGAGTTCATGTTCGGACTGATTATCCCAATGCGGACGCCTACACCATGCGATTTCTGACAGAGGGGTACGAAGATAGCATTTGTCCAGACGGAATTGCTTCTGCCGGGAAAGCCGCTTATGTAGAACGAAATCAAGCAATGATTCTGGCAAGTGATTTCTGTGTCTTTTACTATAATGAAAACTATCTGCCTGATTTGCGAAAGGCATCTAAAAAGGCACTGACAAGCTATCAGCCCAAGAGTGGAACGCAAATTGCATTTGACTTTGCAAAGGCACAAGGAAAAGTTATCATCAATTTATACACAAAAGGAACCTAAATAAATACGGCCACACCATTCCTAAAGAAAAGTGTGACCGTATTCTTTACTTTTGATTCAGCTCTTTACTCAGCCCTTGGTCCTGTCCGCAAGGAGGCTCAACTGCCGCTCCATTTCTTCCCGCAAGGCCGCAGGCTCTTTGAGGCGCATCCTGCCCCCGAACTGGAATAGCCAGCCCCAGAACGTTGGGCTGATTTGAACTTTGACATTGGCGGCGTATCTGTCGTCCTCTTGCCATATTTCTGTATCCTCTCCAAACTTGTCGTAGATAACGCCAATCAAATCTCTGCTGAAGCTCAAGGTGATCAATTCTATCTTTCCATTGTACATTTTGAATGCCTGCTCCGTATAATCCGCAACATCCGCCGCATGGATCACAGCCCGCTCATCGGCGGGTACATCCTCCAGTTGTACACGCTCCATCCGGTCCACTCGGTAATTCACAATATCGTTGTGCTTTGCTGAAAAACACATCAGGTAGTAATTGTCCTCGTTATAAACCAACGCCACCGGGTCAACGATATAGCGTTGCTTTTCTCGGCGGTACACCTTCTGGTGCTTTTCGTCCAAATCAAAATAGCAGAAAGAAACCTTTTGGTGCCGGCGCAATGCCCCCTCCAAGGTTTCCACAGAGTAGTAGATTTGCTCGTTGCTGTGTTTCCGGGAATTGAAGCAAACCATGCCACCCTGCAACAGCTCCGCACGGTGGGCGTTTCCCAGTGCCGCAATCTTTTGGATCAAGTTCTCTGTTTTGGATTCTGTTATAAAGGAAGCCGCCTGAACCGCATCAATCAGGATTTTTAATTCCGGCAGGGAAAAACTTCGCTCCACGATGTAATATGCCTTGTCATGGCCCTGCATAGTTGAAAAAATCTCATAGCCGCACTCGTTCAATGTGGCAATATCCCTGCTGAGCGTTCGTCTGTCGCAGGAAATTCCCGCATTTTTCAGCATCGTACAAAGCACATTCGTTTTCAGCGGATGGTCCTCATCACTGTTTTCCCGCAGCAATTCCATGAGCTTGAGCAGTTTGACCTTTTGGGGTGTACTGATTTCCATACTTTTCCCACTTTTCTGATTTATAAGTTGCTTCCATTATAGTGTGCGCCGTTACCGTTGTCAAACCGAACATCCCGTCTGGCTGCCCCCCAGAGGGCCTGATTATAAAAGAGTCGCAGTTCTGTGACTCTTTTATTTTATGCGAACATTTGTTCTTGACACTGTTTGTGTATCCGGCTATAATAATGACATCCGAAGTAACCGTTCCAAATGTCAGGGGCATTCCACTTATCAGGAGTTGGGAAGCCGCCACCTTCTGTAGCCTCGGCAGCCGGAACACCGTCCGTATGAAACATTCTCGTCCTCTCGGAGAATGCGGTTTTTCGCTTGAGGAGGTTCCCCGATGAAAGTATTTATTTCGAACAAGGAGATTGAAGAAATTGCTTACGGCCTGATTCAGGTCACTTGCGGCTCCCCGGCATCCGGCCCCATCGACATTGACGGTATCGCACGATTTCTGGGACTGCAAGTACATTACGAAAGAATTGCCGAAGACGACCGGGACAAAATCGGTTTTGTCTCCAACGGCTCTTATCCATTGTGCGTCATGCGCCAAAATCAAAAGGTCGGCATCGTTTTCCCGAAGGAGACAATTATTTTGGACACGTTTCTCCAACGTCCAACCGAAAACTGCCGCAGACGGTTTGTCTTGGCCCATGAAATCAGCCATGTCCTCATCAACCGTGCTGATCCATTGCACAATCCCACCTGTTTTGACCGGGAATATGACCAGGAACGCTGCTACAGTTTGCAAGAGTTTCAGGAGCGTCTGAATCTGGGCGAATGCCAAGCAAACTCCATGGCCGCCATGCTTCTGATGCCCAAACCTCTGGTAGAAAACACCCTGCGCCGCCACATGCACCGCAGCCGCATCCCGATTTATGGAGATTGTGTACTGCTGCCCAGTACCAAACCGGCGATTCACGCAATTGCTGACGAGCTGTGCGTTTCTTTTTCCTCATTGCTGATTCAGCTGAAAAAATACAACCTGGTAGATCGGCGGGATATGCAGGAATACTTTCTGAAAATGAAGGAAGCAACATGAGCGAATATTCACCATACCGCAGGCCCTCGCTTCCAGTTCCCGAGAAACAAGAAAAACTGGATAAATCCGCCGATGAAGTATCCTGCCTGACTCTCCGAGAAATTCGTTGTCCTCGTTGTAACTTTCCAATTATGAAAGTTTATTCGGATGCAGTTGGTCACGTTCGCCCTAAGTGCCCCAAATGCAAAGCACAAGACCCAATCAACCTTGCCTACTTCCGTAAGCAAAAAGGTATTGCTCGTTTGAAAGGCAAATATTATTAACTGAATAACACGACTTACATTCGCGTATGCGGAGCCGATCTATGATCGAGACTGCCCTAGCACCGTACAAAGTCGGAATCAATGGGATAACCACGCCCATTTTGATTCCACTTTTACGGTGCTTTTTTGCTGCCTACTGCGCTTTGTACGATGAAAAGAAGTCCTTTCCTGGATCGTTCTGCGGAAAGGACTTCTTATGTTTTTATCCCAATGGCAGGAGATCCTTGCCCGGTATCCCTGATCTCCGGAATTTTGACCAACCCAAAACTCAAAATTCAAAGGAGATCATTATGAAACGTACCGATAGAGCTGAACGTAAAGGTTTTGAAGCACGGTGGGCAAAAATCCGCAAGGAATACCGTCAGGCCGGGATGAGTGATGATGACATTGAACAACTCTATACATTCGACCTTGACTGCTTTAACCGTGACCGCGCAGCCACCAGATGGGGGCAGTATTTTGCGGATGACATTGATATTGATGAGGACGAAGATGTCGAAAACACATTATCGCGTAAATATGTTGAGCAACTTAGCCAATGCGATGTTTACTTTGCAGACGCATACCGCTTTTCATGGATTGAGCAGATCAAAGACGAAACTCTGTATAATCGTCTGATGAAACTATCTGCCCAAGACAAAGAGCTTCTTACCCTTCTTGCCTTTGACGAATATACACGAACAGAAATCGGAAAGTTTTTCGGGAAATCCACCAGCGCAATTTGCCGTAAAGTAGAACGTCTCGGCAAATATCTGTTTTCTGTTTAAGGGGGGAAGCACAAATGAGACAATTCGTACAAGCGCAACATTCTATCGAATTGACACTCTGCCCCTCCTGTGTCAAGCAGTTCTATAACACCCGAAGCTTCTACATCCGTCGGGTAAACCAATACCAGCAGGAACGTGATGAATGTTCCTACTGTGGTATACGCTCTGGTTGGGACTACATTGTATCCACTATGCCAGCAAAAAGGCATACTTTTCCTAATTTCCGGAAAGATAAGACAGCATAGATTGGAGGAATCAAGATTATGGAGCAATTTCATCTCAATAATACCACATATCTGATTCGCCGTGTTTTTTCCGGAACCAAAACGGCCAGTGAGCTTGTAGGAGAGCGTCTAAGAGCATCCTCCTGCCAAGCATTACCTTTGACAGCCCCCTCACCAATTTCGTATAATACAAATGGAAACCCGTCTGCTGTAAGGAGTTCCGAATGAAAACAAATCTTACAACAGATATGACCACTGCTTTCCCATACAATCATGCAAAAAGGAGGTATTCTAACACAGCTCCCAGAGTTACCATTGCCTATGCCTATTACCGTCTTTCCCAGGAAGAAGCCAACGAAGGGCAGTCCTCCAGTATCCTCAATCAGGAAAAAATAGTGAGAGACTACTGTGCCAGAAATGGCATTGCACTTCTTGATTCCTTTGTCGATGACGGCTGGTCTGGCGGCAATTTTGAGCGTCCAGGCTTTCAGGCAATGATGCGTGCCCTCGAATCCGGCAAAGCAAACATGGTCATTACCAAAGACCTTTCCCGTCTTGGCCGTGACATGCGAGAATCCAGCTATTACGCAGAGCAGTTTTTCCCGGAACATCAAATTCACTATATTGCCATTGCAGATAATTTTGACTCCGAACTTGAAAATGTCATGGCTCCTTTTCAGTTTGCCATGAATGAAGTTTACCTTCGTGATAGCTCCCGAAAAGTCCGGGATGTGTTCAAGATGAAGCGGAGCAAAGGGGAGTACTGCGCCTGTGCACCGTTCGGCTACAAGAAAGACCCCAAGGACAAAAATCACCTGATTCCAGATGAAGAAACCGCACCGATTGTCACCAGCATTTTCCAGCGCTCTGCCGCAGGAAAGTCTTGCATCACCATAGCCCAGGAGTTATCCAATGAAGGCGCTGTCACCCCTCTTAAATATCGGGCACTGTACCGTGACAATTTTACGGATGCTGGGGCTGCCCGCGCAACCGACTATTGGAACTATACTACTGTCAAAAGGATCATAAAGAACGAGGTATACCTGGGAAAAACCATCCTTGGAAAGACTCGGAAAGTCAGCTTGAAGTCCAAAAAGAAAATTTCCGTTCCCAAAGAGGATTGGGTCGTTACGGAAGACACCCATATTCCCCTTGTTGACCAAATGACCTTTGATAAAGCACAGTTCAATTTAGGGAGGGGAAGCCGTGATTACCGTCAATATGACCATGTCAGAAAGAGCATATTTGGTGGAATTGCTATTTGCAGTCTTTGTGGTTATTCCCTGTGTTCCTCCGGTACGGTCTACAAGGGTGAACGAGAAAAATACTGGTTCCTCTCCTGTAACCATAAAAGCAAGCGCTTTGAAAACCCTTGCCAGGGCGTGAATATCAAGTATTCCGATTTGCTTGAATTGGTTCGTCAGGACTTAAACAGTTTGATCAATCTCACCGATGCAGAAATTGATGCTCTTGTAAACGGTGTACTGGAGGAAATGAATGATGTCTCTGCCGAAAAGGAGCGCGAGAGCAAGATTGAAAAATCACAAGCCCGTCTAAAAGTTATCAGTCGGACAATCGAAAAATTGTACTTCGATAATGCCGAGGGAAAGCTGTCTGATAGTCGGCTGGAAACCATGGTCGCAAAACTTGAAAAAGAAGCAACGACCCTGGAAGCCTCCCTTGAGGATTTGACGGCTCCTTCACCCGCTGCCGAGATTCGTTCCAACTACGAGAAGTTCTTTCAGTTGGCCAAACAGTATTCTAACATTGAGGTGCTTGACCGTGACATTCTGCTAACCTTCATCGACAGGATCGTGGTAGGTCCCAAAATACTGCCGGACGGATATGTCAAGGCTCCCCGCAAACACGCATCCTATCAGCAAAGCGTAACCATCTACTACAAATTCATAGGCAACCTTTCCGACCATGCGCCTGTTCCGACCTTCCCTGTACGAACCGATTCTTCCGATGAAGCTATCGAAATCTGAAAGTTCACGATGTAAAAGAGACACCAAGGGAGATGGGTGTCAACCTGAAGCAGGGCTACAACGGTGACCTCACCTCCCGGGAGGCCGGCTCTGTGGGTGGGCAGATGGTCAAGAAGATGTGTTCCGTACGAAGTGCGAAGTATGATCGGCAGAACCGTATTGCAATGGGTCATGTGCAGACCGTACAGTACATAGCCGCTATCACAGTTTAATGCAGAGGTATATACAAAAAACACCCCATCTTTTGAGATGGGGTGTAGTTCTGCATACTAGAATCTCACCTTATTGTTTTATTCCTTACCCAGATAAGTGTCGTCCTTTGCAAACTTAGCAACGATGCCACTGAGTGCCAGAACTGCCAGCAGGTTGGGAATGACCATCAGGCCGTTGAACATGTCGGACATATCCCAAACCAGGGTCACCTTCTGGAAAGAACCAACAACGATAAACACCAGAGCGATGACACCATAGAGGAAAGTAGCCTTCTTGCTGCCCTTGAACAAAGCATTGACGTTGCTTTCACCGAAGAAATACCAGCCGACGATGGTGGAGAAGGCGAAGAACAGCAGGCAGATGGCAACGAAAGCGTTGCCGAAGGAACCGAAGGAGTTATTAAAGGCAGCCTGAGCCAGAGCGGTAGCGGTGAGCATCTGGCCGTCAGCACCGGTGGTACCCAGCATGCCGGAGGTCAGGATCACCAGTGCGGTCAGAGTCAGCACGATGAAGGTATCAATGAAAACACCGACCATCGCTACAGCACCCTGATCCTGGGGCTTTTCTACCTTAGCCATAGCATGGGCATGGGGCGTAGAGCCCATACCGGCTTCGTTGGAGAACAGGCCGCGGGCAACACCGAAGCGGACAGCTTCCTTAATGCTGATACCGATAGCGCCACCCATGACAGCCTGGGGAGTAAAAGCACCCACGAAGATGGACTGCAGAGCAGGCAGGATATTCTGGGCATTCATACCGATGGCGATGAGTGCGCCGCAAATGTAGAAGATGGCCATGATGGGAACCAGCTTCTCAGTGATGGCAGCGATGCGCTTGACACCGCCCAGGAAAATGAATGCGGAAACAGCTGCCACAACGATACCCGCAGCAATCTTGGGAACACCGAAAGCGGTGTAGAAGGCATCACCGATGGAGTTGGACTGGACCATGTTGCCCATGAAGCCCAGAGCCAGAATGATGGCAACAGCGAAGAAGCCAGCCATAAAAGTGCCCAGCTTGCCCTTGAAGGCAGCCTTAATGTAATAGATGGGACCGCCGGAGACAGCACCGTCTTCACTTACTTCCTTATACTTCTGTGCCAGAACAGCCTCACCGTAGATGGTGGCCATGCCGAAGAAGGCAGAGACCCACATCCAGAACACAGCACCGGGACCACCGGAGACCAGAGCGGAGGCGCAGCCAGCGATATTGCCGGTACCAACCTGGGCCGCAATGGCAGTTGCCAATGCCTGGAAGGAGCTCATGCCGTCCTTACCGGCCTCCTTACCCTTGAGGCTGATATTGCCGAAGACCAGACGCATACCCTCACCAAACTTGCGAACCTGGACAAAGCCGGTACGGATGGTGAAGTAGATGCCGCTGCCCAGCAGCAGGAACAGCAGAACCAGATACTTGTTCCACAGAACATCGTTGACCGCTGCCACGATGTTTGTCAGAATTGCTTCCATTTTTGTTTTACCTCTTTTATTTCATTTTGGCAAATAAAAAACGCCGCAAGCAAAATGCTCCGGCGAGAAAATGGGCGCGAACTGGTCAGGTTCGTATTGTCCCACTCTGTCCTTTTACCTGAGAGATTCAGCAGCTTCCGCTGCCTTGCACCTTCGGTACCCGTTTTCCGGGATTCTCCAGAGCCACATCCATTCTTAGTCGTTACCTGAATTCAGGTGCCAGAGAGTGTTACTCCGTGGGCAGGCAAATGCCTTTTCCTAAGAACTTCCTTTGTCGTTTTTTAGTCGCTAGGAGATAGTAATACATTTTCTGGTAATTGTCAATGTGCTATTTACAGGCTGTTCAAAAATTGGTATCAATTTATGATTTATGCCATCGCGGTTGTATACATTTTGTTGAATTATCACATAGCAAAACCACCTGCTTGAGCTGATAAAAGCTCTGGTAGGTGGTTTTGTTATCATCGATTCTCTTCCCGGTAAGCTTTTGGTGTCAGCTTATCTCTATCTGCCAACGCGTTCATCTGTTCTTCAAAGTCCAGATCCAACCGCATAGAAATGCGCTTCCACTTATAGTGGTCATCCAATACCTCTTGCCCAACAATCGCAGCGGCCATTGCCGTAATGCGCTGCTGACCGTCAATAAGAACCTTTTTGCCGGAGGACTTTGTTCCGTCTTTCAGCTTAACATCCGGGTTTTGCCATACAATGATATATCCCACCGGAAATCCCTTATACAAAGAATCAACCAAGTCTCTGACTTTAGAGCTATCCCAAACAAAAGGACGCTGCATCTCCGGGATTGCAATGCTTCCGGATTTTATATTTGAAAGCAGTGTCTCAACTGTATAGTTATTAACGCTATAACGTGCCATATATTGCCCCTCACTTCAATCGATATCTTTTTCCCACACCTCTGCCGATGATCTCAATCAATTCATTCTCGTTCATCTGACAAATCTGTTCTGGAGATACACCACACCCTATTATAGCTTGATTATACTCCTATCTTCATGTATTTCAATAGACTCGAGTGAAAATTCACCTTTCTTTCACCTCATGGTATGAAAAATCACTCCTCTTCCGTTCAATGGGGGGCCATTTCAAAAAGTCTGCTGTTTTTCCATTCTCCCCCACCTTTCCCTCAAAAATCCACACATTTCCCGCCCGTTTCGGCGCAACCTATGACTGCGGAGAAAACCCGCGAAAAGAAACGGAAAGGAAGAGAATCACTATGAAAAACAGCAACGAACTGAACGTTCCCCAGGCCCGGGAAGCTATGGACAAGTTCAAGATGCAGGCTGCTCAGGAAATGGGCGTCAACCTGAAGCAGGGCTACAATGGCGACCTCACCAGCCGTGAGGCCGGTTCCGTAGGCGGCCAGATGGTTAAAAAGATGATTGAGGCCTACGAAAGCGGCATGCAGTAAGCTGCCGGAAGGCCGTTGCGTGCTTCAAAACAACGAAGGCCGTCCCGTTTGGGGCGGCCTTTGGTGCGGTATTAAACGCTTACGGATAAATTCAAGACGCTGTCACAGGCCCCGATCATTCCGGGGTCGTGGGTGATGATGATGCAGGTTTTGTTCAGCTGCTTGAGCCCGGCCATCACGGAGCGGATGGTCCCGGCATCCAGATGGGACAGGGTTTCGTCAAAGATGATCGTGTCATTGTCCAGGAGCACCGCCCGGAGAATGCTCAGGCTTTGCTTTTGCCCGCCGGAAAGGGATGCAGCCATGTAGGAAATGGGTTCATGAAATTTCTGGGGCAGCTCCCAGATCCACCGGGTACAGCCAAGGGCATTGCCCACGCGGACGATTTCCTCCAACGGCACCTGCCGGTCATTTCCGAGAAGAAGATTTTCAAGAATCGTTCCCTCAATAAAGTAGTCCGGCTGCGGCACATAGGTGACGGAGTCGCGCAGGGCGGCCAGCGGGTATTGGCTTATCACTTTGCCGGAATAGGAGACGCTTCCCTGATAATCCGAAAGGAGCCCTCCGAAGATTTTTCCAAGGGTGGATTTTCCGCAGCCGCTTTCTCCGTAAATTGCGGTCATGGTTCCCGCCGGGATGCAAATTTCAGCCGGGTATTGAAGAACCTCCTGGCCCTCAAAACAGACGGAAAGATCCCGGGCTGAAAATGCGGTTTCCGAAAGGTCCGGATGTTCCCCTTGGGATTTTCCCAGGTCCTCGGAGGGCAGGTCCCAGATTTCCAGGACCCGGTCCACGCCGATGAGGCTTCTTTTGAGGCTGGCCACTGCGTCTCCCAGGCACAGGAACAGGTCTGTGACCATGGGTGACAGCTGAAGCACAAAGACGATTTGCTCCACATGCAGCTTCCCCATTTTTACCGAGAAGATGCCCCACACACTTACGCCCACATAAATCGCCAGGTCCACAATGGTGGTGGCAGAAGAAAGCCCTGCGTCCAGATCCGATTCCCGTTCAATGGCTCCGCCCAGTCTGCGGCACATGTTCAGCAGCCGGTCCGTCAGGGGCTTTACCATGTTCATCATGCGGATATTTCCCAAATGCGCCACATATTGGTTGAGAAACGCCGTCATTTCCGAAAATTTTTGTTGCTTTTTCCCGGAATTATCAGCTATTTTTCCGGCAAGGTATAATTTTGCCAGCAGGGCCGACAAGCCCAGAAAGGCCAGATAACACCCGATGACGGGGCTGATCATAAAGATATTGATGCTGCCGCCGATGCCGGAGAACAGCAGCATCATGGGGTAGAGAAGGTTCGATAAGAACAGGCCGCGAACCAGTTCCACGTCGCTGCTCAATCTTGAAAGGGCTTCTCCCCGGTTCTCTTTTTGCAAAAATTTATTTTGAGTTTTGGCGTTCAGAAACTTTCTGTAGGTCGTTTCCCGGATTTTTGCGGTCATTTTTTCCACGGTAACAGACTGAATATGGGTGGTCAGCGTGTCCAAAAGGACAAAAACGAGCAGGAACAGAATGAATCGTTGAATGCTTTCCTTCAGCTTTGGCAGGTCCTGCAGCCGTGCCGCATAGGCAACGGAGGAAAACAGGATGGCGTTTAACAAATTGATACAGTAATTCCGCGTTGAGACGAAAAAGGTGCTCAGCACGTAGGGTGCGACATGGGGTTTGATTGCTTCCAGGATTTTCCCGATTCTGTTCTTATACCCGTTCATTCTGCCGCACCTTCCATCCTGATTTTATTTCCGCATTCATCCAGCAGTACCGCGTCATGGGTGATGACCATGACGATCCGGTCCTTTGCGAGGGTTTCAAAGACCTTTTTGAGCCGAAGGGTATTCTGCACATCCAGTCCGGCAGAGGGTTCGTCAAAAATGTAGATGTACCCGTCCTTTAGCAGCGTCCGTGCCAGGGCGATTCGTTTTCGCTGCCCCAATGACAGGGGCTCCCCCAGATCGTGCAGAAGGGTATCATATTTTTCCGGCAGCGCGTCGATTTCCTGGTGGATTCCCACAGCCTCGCAGACGGATCGGATTCGGTCCTCCGGGGCCTCCGGGCTGCCGAAGCGCAGATTTTCCAGAACGGTTGCAGGCAGGAGCACCGTATCCTGGGTGCAGACGGCCATATTTTTCACCAATTCCTGTTGCGATAAATGGGAAATATCCTCCCCGCAAACAAAGATCCTGCCGCCGGAGGGCCGCTCTTCTCCCAGCAGCAGCTTTACCGTGGTGCTTTTTCCGCATCCGTTTTTTCCCACAATATAATGGATTCGGCCGGGGCTGCACTGAAAGCGCACATTGCGCAGGACTTCCTCCGCGCCGCCGTATGCAAAGGAGACGTTTTGAAAAACAATGCTGCCCCAGGGTGCCGGAAAACAGCCCTTGTTCTGTACCCCGGGGGCCGCCAGATAGTCCGCGATCCGGCGGACATGCACCTTTGTGCTGACCAGGATTTTGACAGAGCGGTCCAGGCACATGATCGGGGAGATCAGGTTCTCCAGCAGAGTCATGGCCACAAAGAATGTTCCCATGGTGATCTGCCCCACCGCAGCCATTTTCCCGCAGGCCACGGTGATCCAGAGCAGCACCAAAAAGGAGAGCAGCATGGAAATGGCAGAAAACAGGGATGTCTGCCGGTCTGTTTTTTGAAATACCCGATTGTAATGCCCCAGTGCGCTTCCGTAAGCGTCCACGGAATAATCTTCTATCCCATAGGCTTTGACGGCCTCGATGTTCTCTATTCCGTGAAAGGCTTTTTGGTTGCTTTCTTCAAGAAGCTGCTGCAAAAAATGCCGGGTCGTATTGATTTTCATATTGACACCGTAGGTAATCCCGGCCTGAAGAAGGCACAGCAAAACGGCGGTGACTGCGATGGACCAGTGGGTTTTTGTCCAAAGAACCAATACTGCCGCCAGAAAAATCGTGGCATCCGGGATGATTTTTTGCAAAACCCGCCGGGTACACCCGATGACTGCGTTCACGTCCTGGGTCATCAATGCTGTGATTTTCCCCACATCCCCGCCATGCTCCTTGGGCTGATCGCGGGTCTTGCAAATGATCTGCTGATACAGCGTTGTTTGAACCTTTGCGGCATAACCGTTGCTGCTTTTCCACATTCCGTAACCCATCACCGCGGATAGGCCGGCCAGCAGAAGAATATAGAATAACTCTTCGTAGGACGTGCCGCCGGACAGCCGGTCGATCCATTCCCCGATCAGCACCTTGGCTTTCGTGGAAGATACCGTATATCCCATGGCAAACGCCGCCCCGAGGAAGGCCCTTGCATCCGGAATCCATATTTTTGTGATTTGTCCGCAGGGCTCATAGGCCCCTGTTATTCATCGATCCATCGTCC
>OQWM01001195.1_pt1 | contig 17834 bp, 4 predicted proteins | sample 1691531 | NCBI WGS metagenome assembly OQWM01 (sample SAMN03418257, study PRJEB22391) | human gut metagenome | biome: human-gut; feature: organic feature; material: feces | host: Homo sapiens | place: Tanzania | collected 2013-01
CCGCTGCTCTGCTTGTTTAGTTTTGTAGGTCTTCTTAGTCATTATTTAATCAGAGTCTTTCTGCCATTCACGATGTAGATGCCAGGCTGGGTGATGCGTGTAGTGCGTCGTCCCTGCAGGTCATATACAGTAGTCTTACCATTCTTGTCATTCTCGAGCACGCTGTTGATGCTGGTGGCATCCACCACGAAAGCGCTCTCCCACACATAGGTGAAGGGGCTCACTTCGCCCTCGGCTGCTACCACCTCGGTACCTTCAGCGTTGAGCACGAAGCCTCCTGTGCTGCTTGCCCATGTGTCGGCTGCCACCTCGGTGTTCTTGGCAGTGAGGTTGATGTTGCCGTTCACCACCACGGGCTTGCCGGCAGCGGCTGTTTCTGCCTCCTTGACCAGGCGGTTGCCCTCGAGTACACCCACATATCCCTCGGTGATGTTGAAGGGCAGGTTGAGTGCCTGATAGTTGCTTCCGCTCTTGGTGAAGCTTGCATTCCCGGCTGTGAAGGCAGTGGGGATGTAGAAGGGCTTGTCGCCGTCGATCACCAGGTTCTGTGCCTGCAGGTCGCCGCTCACCACGTTGGCCTGTGCCAGCAGACTGGCTGTGGGCTGCTTCTTGGGCAGATCATCGCTCTTGATGTATGCGATAGAGTTGGCGGGCAGGTCGCTGATGCGGCTCTCGCCATTCTCGCCGGTGCCGTAGAAATACAGGGTGTGGGGAGTGGTGCTGCCTGCATAGTAGGCAGTCATCTCGCCTCGGTATGCCTTGGGTCCATAGGGTACCAGCACGTCGTAACCGTTACCCTCGGCTGCCACAATGCGGAAGTTGTCGCCCAGCTTGTTGGCTACCTCTGTGGGGATAGTGAATGAGTTCTTGTTGGACAGGAACACCAGGTTGCCCTCAGAGTCATATACCTTGTAGCCCACAGCGCCCTTACCGGCCACGCGGTAGGTGGTCTTACCCTGGCTGTAAGTGGTGGTGTAGTAGTAGCCGTCTGTGGTGTAGTCATCCACGAAGTCGCTCCACTGGCCCAGGTCAGCATATCCTATGCGGCGGGTTGGCTCGTCTTCGTAATCCACACGATACTCACTGTTGGACTTGCCTTCGAGGGGACTGTCCTTGAGCACAGGTGATGGGGTGATGCGGTCATCGATGAACATGATGTTGGGCCCCTTGGGGTAGCGGTGCATGTAAGCCTTTGCCTCGTCGATGTCCTTCTGTGTGGTGGTCACCCAATAGTCGCCATAGTCGCCGATGTATCTGTTATCTACGGGGACGAACATGCCGTTAACCTCGAAGAACTCGCTCAGATCCTGCTGTGCTGCATCACACATCTTCTTGGCCATGTGCAGGTAGTCCTGCTTGCCGTAAGACTTGTAGCCGCCCACCTTTTCGCCGTCACCGTTGACCAGAGAAGCGTCATAGTCGCCGCTGCGCTTGCGTATGGGATCCTGACGGAGCAGCTTGAAGAGGGTGGGGTAGAAGTTGGGGTTGTGACCCTGTGCGTGATAGTAGAGGTAGAGCTGGTAGTACATACGTGTCTGTGCCCAAATGCTCATGTCGAACCATGATGTTCCCTGGGCAAAGGCATTGAATGTGTCGTGCACGGCGGTACCGCGTGTGGTGGATACACCAAGCAGGAACACGTTCACGTTGGAGAAGAGGTTGTTTGACACCTCAGTGGCTCCCACGATGTTCAGACAAGCCTGATGGTTGTGACCCATCTCGTGGCTGGGACCCCAGATAGAACCTCCGCTGGTGGTGATGGTGTTGTAGTTGAGCACGGTGCTCAGTGTGCCGTCGCTGTAGTAGGTACCATAGGTGGTGGCGTACATGTAGCCGTGATCAACCGAGAAGGCATTCCAGATGTTGCGGAAACGACCCTCCAGATCCTCCTTGAAGCCCATGAGGTCCTCCTCGCAATCCACAAACTTGCTCCATACGCGTACCAGACCTTCCATCTCGTTGTTGCTCTCGGCCACTGCCTGCTGTACCAGGTCGTTGCGCATGACGTGTACCACACGCTCACCCTTCAGGTTGATGATGTTGTTCTTGTCCAGCAGCTTCTCGCGCAGCAGCATCCAGTCCTCGTTGGTCATACCGCGTGTGAGGTCGAAGTAGCCCTGCAGCTCACCGCCCTCGATGTGTATCTTCATGTCGGGATAGTTGGCCAGGTACTTCTCAGGATCATTGAGCTGATAGAAGATGTATATGGTGCTGGGCTCGTTCATGATGACTGCGTTGAGTCCGGCATGCAGGTCTGTGGTGGCACCTGTCTGGCGATCACCGGGTGACTGGCTGTCCTTCACCACCTCTACCTGCAGAGTGCAGTCGGCGCTGGGCTCTTCATCCAGATAGATGTAGATGATATCACCTGTCTTGCCCACGATGCCTGTGGGGCCGGAGAGCTTGCCGAAGGCGTTGCTCATACCGGTGTATTCGTTCCAAGACATCTTCTGGTAGTTGCTATATACCTTATAGTCGTCGCGCACACGGAAGAACTTCTCGAAGCCGCGGCTGTAGCCATTGGCGCGCTCATATACCTGCCAGGTGTTGTTCTTCACCTTCTTCACCATTGCCTTGATAGCCTCAGGCAGACTGGCGTAATCGGTATTGGCCTCCAGCTGCTCGTCGGTGAGTGCCTGGATTTCCTCCTTCAGAGTGGTGCAGGCTTTGTCCTGGAACAGGTTGGCCAGTGTGGCGTTGTAGGTGCCGATGTTGGCTACCAGGTCCTTGAAGGCGTTCAGCTCCTCGCGACCCTTCTGGATGAACTCGTCGGTGAGCTCCACTTCCTCGAATCCCCATGTGCTGGTGGACAGACCTTCGGTGTCCCATCCTACCACATTGGAGCCTTGGTCGCAGTGCAGACCTACTCCGCCGTTATCTACGATATAGTAAGTAAAGTTGGTGTCGTCGGCTGTACGCTTGCAGGTGAAACCCTGTCCGGGCTTGGCTTCCTGTGTGGTGTACGGTTGGCTGCGAGCACCTCCCTGGCGCATCACATAGCGCTGTGTGCACACGTTCTGCAGGGCAAAACCGCTGCCTATCTTCACCAGAGTCCAGTACTGGGCCAGTTTGTCTTCGTTGAGACCCTCGCAACCCAAGCCGTTTGAGGTTATACCTTCGTTGATGTACGTCTTGTAGTTGAGGTTCTGGATGCGGTAGTACTTGCCCTCCTGAGGAGCCTTGTACTTGCTGTTGGCCAGCAGACCGGCCAGCACATCGTCCAGTGAGAAGTTATCTACCAGGGTTATGCTCCAGTCCGAACCATGGTCGCCCTTGCATGCCCACTTGTAGAGGCTGGTTCCGTCACCGTTCAGGTTGAGGCACTCATTGCCTGCAAAGTCGGCCTTGGTAGAGAGGTTGATGTAGCTTGAAGTGGCGGTGTTGTTGGGACTTGACTGTATGTACAGCTTCACGGCGCTTGCATTGGGCGAGCGGAAGTTGTTCTCCGAGTCCAGGTAAGAGCCTGTGCTGGCGTTGCGCAGGTTGTATCCGTCACCGCTCTTGCTCAGTATCCACACTTGTGCAAGGTCGTTGTTCTGCGCGGGAGTTCCCTGCATCACGCTGCCTATCTGTGCCAGGTTGGCGTTGCTGAGTCGGCGGTTGGTGAGACGTACCAGGCCGCCCTTGTTCAGTACATACTTGATGTAGGCGTTGCCAGTGAGATCTGACACGTTCTGGAATGTAACTTCACGCAGCGCCCAGTCGCGGTCGCCGCCTACCGAACCGATGGCAGCAGCGCCGTTCAGCGTGCCGTTGTCGTCCTTCATGTAGTACATGCCGTTGCTGCGAAATGACCAGTGACCGGCCACATTGCTGAATGAAGCGATGGTGTAGGCGCTCGAAGATGTGGGAGCGTCTATTGTTCCCTTGTTGGTCTTGGTGTTCACGGTGCTGAAGTAGTGGCCCATGGCAGTCTTCAGATAGTACTTGCCCTCGGCGTCTGTGCTCTCCAGCTGCACCAGGTAGCCCAGTGCATCGGCAGCGTCAAGCCCGGAGGGGCTGGTGCTGGTCATGCTCAGAGTATTGTCCTTGCCTTCGCACACGAAGCGGCCAGTGCCGTTGTTGGACAGGAAGTACCACTTGCCTGTCTCCAGACTGGTGGCCAGATTGCCCAGCGAGAGTATTTTCCCCGAAAATTCATCGGAGCCTGCCCACGCGCGGACAGAGCCTGTCAATGCCAGGAGCATTGTCAGAAGAATAGTGTAGAGTTTATTCATTTGGCTATAGTAGATAAATAGATTATTTCACGGACAAAGATAAGAAGATTAGCGCGATTGGCATAGCCAAAACATGAAACTTATTGTGTTATAGGAAAATTTTAGGAATTATTGTCGTTCTATGCCGACGAAATTCATCGGCCCATGTGCTGCGCAAGCCCACGAGATTGATTGCCAGACTCCGACAAGGGTATTATGCATCTGGCAGAAGTGATGCACGAGGAGCATCCCTTGGGCATATAGGTGCCGTGCCAGAAAACTGCCCTGGAAAAGTAATACTGGATACTTCGCAATATATCCATGGATAAACGGCCAAGTATCCAGTAATGCTTTGCCAAGTAAGCTTGGAGCGTAAAGTGATTCAGTATGCCAGCGGACCGTTGCTTGCCAGCTCCGAGAGGCGGCTCTTGCTGGCTTGAGGGAAAAAGAAGAAGCCCGCCCCCGATGTGGGAGCGGGCTTCCGCTATTGTTTGATTCCTTTGAGGAATCTTTGTAAGGTCAATTTACTTAACCATCACCTTGAACTTCGTTCGAAGTGATTCTCGTTCGGGAATCCCAATGAAAGCTGTTTGCTTTCCTTGTTATTCCGCTCACTTAACCATCACCTTGAACTGTCGTTCTAAGTGATTTCCGTTCGGGAATCTCAATGAAAGCTGTTCGCTTTCCTTGTTATTCCGCTCACTTAACCATCACCTTGGCTCCACCGATGATGTAGAGACCGCGGCCCATAGCCTTCACGTCGCTGATAGTGCCGTTCTTCTTCACCAGCTTGCCATCGATAGTATAGATATCGTTGCGGCTGTTGAGTACTGTGGTCACCTTCTCAATGGCGTTGGGATCTCTCTTCAGGGTGATTACCAGGTTGTAGTCAGCTGCGTTGAAGTTGCTGATAACGTTCTCGGCAGGTACGATGTAACCGGTGTTGGCGCTGATGTCGCGTGCGCAGTCGGTGGCCTCCTTACCGGTAGCCTCCACGAAGCAGTTGCCCTCCTGGGCGAAGTTGCCGCCAGATACTACCACGTTCTTGTACTCATCTACCCACTGGTAGCCGAATGTACCACGGATACCACCGATAGAGTCGGGCTCGTCAACGAAGGTTGAACCGTCGATGGTGAGTTCCTCAGGCTCCTTCTCCATAGTCACGTCGAAGGCTGTGGTGTCACCATTCACGTAGAGGACAGGCTGGCCGGCCTTGGCAGCTTCAATCTTGTTGAAGGCGAGGCTGATTTCTGTGTCGGTCAGAGAAGCACCCTTATACTCGTAGAGTGTACCCTCCTTCACTGAGAAGCCAGCACCGTAGCACCAGATCTGCATGCTGTTGGGCAGCACGTTCTTCTTGATAGTCTCGGGCATTTCCTCAGACATATCGTTCTCGTCAACGGGCTCGATGAAGAGGGCGCTGTTGCTGTTGATGCCATCGGCATTCCATGTTACCAGGCTGTGACCGGCATTCTGAGCGTGCAGATATACGGGCTGCTCATAGAACTCCTCGCCCTTCAGGCTGCGAGCGTGGATAGCCATCTTGCCCAGACCAACTGCCTTCACGTCGAACAGACCAGGTACGAGACCCAGAGTAAGAGCATTGCCACGGTTGGCAGCACCTACATAGAGACCGCTCTTGTGCTGGAGGTAGAAGGCGGTGTCGCCTACTGCTACGAAGCGGAATGCAGTAACGTCGCCAGTTGCCTCACGGTTGTCCATGAAGCGAAGTGCCTGACCGAGACCAACATCCTTGAGATGGTCGAATGTCTGCAGGCTCTTGCCGCTGTCGTCAGAGATTTCATTGGCGGGAACCAGAATGTTGCCATAGAGGTCACCAAGTGTCTCGTTGACCACGTTGCCCTTGCCCCAACCGTATTCGTTATAGTTGTCCTCGTTGTCGAAGCGGATGTTGTACCACTTGCCAGCCTCTACCTTGTTAGCAGATTCCATGATGCCGTCGGCTGTCTCGGTAATCTGCTTGGTCAGGTCGTCGGTCTTCTCGTGTGTGTAGGCACCGTTCTTCAGGTAAGCCTGAGCGTCTGTGATCAGCTTGTCAAGTGCAGCACCGTTGCTGCCCTCTGCCCACTGACCGGGGTTGGTACCAACCACGATGTACTTGGTCAGGTCCTTCTTGTTGTTGATGGCGTTAACCAGCTCGGCGGGGTCAACCAGTGCCTCCAGGAATGCGTTCACTGCATCCTCCAGCTCCTTGTAGTCCTCCTGGGTCAATTCATCGGTATCCATCTCGGCAGCCTTGGCCAGTGCGGCCTCCAGAGTGGTGCGAACTGCGCCCATCTGAGCATACTGGGTAGAACCGTCGATAGTGATGGGGTAGAGCTGGAACTTGGCCATGTGGGCGAAGCCACGTGTGCTGCTGATCTCAGAACCAGCTGTGTTGTCGATGTAGAAGCGCAGGTACTGGTAGCCACCGGCGTTGAATCTGTTGCTATACACCTCAGTCTGGTTCTTCACCCAAGGAGTGTTGATGCTGTCGAGACGAGTCCAAGACTCCTCGGTAGCGTCGTCCAGTGCAGATGCATCATTGGCTCCATATACAGTCATAGCTGTGATGTGGTCGTTGGCAGCGCTTGTGCGGCGTGCGATGTAAGCCTGTACCTGCTGGTCCTCAGCGAGAGCCTCGTTCAGATCAATCTGGAAGTAGTGGGTGTGGGGAGCTACAGATGAACTCCAGTCACTGTGCCAGTATGTGGCAGGATTGCCGTCGAAGAGGTTAGAGAACTTGCTTCCCTTCTCGCCCTCCTGATCTACTGTGCAGGTGAAGGGGCTGCTGAACTGGTCGCCGCTTATGAGGATGCTGTCACCGCGTGATACGATGAATGTCTCGTCCTTGGCAGCTGCGATGGCAGAGTCACCTCTTGCCTGCAGAGCCTCATAGTTCTTCACCATCAGTTCGTGGTTCTTGAAGGGAGCGTACTCCTCGATGAGGCGGTTCACGGTCTCATCATCCACGGGCTCCAGAACCCACTGGGTTGCGCCTGCACCAGGCTCCCAACCTACGATGTTGCCGCTCTTGCCGGCACCGCCACCATGGCCACCGCAGTGAGCATAGGTGTATGTACCGCCACCCTGAGGCTTGAATGCAATCACGGGACGACCATCTTCCAGACGACGAAGGAAGTCGAACTTCAGGGTTGTAGTGCTCTCCAGTGCCAGAGTGCTTGGGTTGCTTGTTGGGATATCGTTTACGATACCGTCGGTGGCAATGTTCATCATCTGGATAGAATCAGTACCCACGTTGGTGAGCTTCCACAGATAGCGGCAGTCGGTTTCGTCTCTGTTGTCCCACTTCATCTGCTTGGTGTCCAGTGTGGCATATATTGCCTTGAGGGGATGAACGATGGTGGTGTCGGCTGTCTCGGGGCCTGTGGGGGTGATTACCTTGTTGGTCCACTCCAGCGCACTCACGATGCGGTAGTTGCCATCAGCGATGACCAGCTTCACCAGCTTGCCCATCATGGTCTTCCAACCCTCTTCGATAGCGTCCAGCTCAGCCTTGATCTCCTCGTTGGTGATGTCGTCATACAGGCCGTCAAGCACGTCCTTTGACTTCTGGATGTGTGCCTGCCAAGCCTTGTACTCCTCTTTGGTCACGTTGTACTGACCAATCTCAGAACCCAGATCCAGACTGTCGCGACCGTCGATGTACTGCTCGTACTTCATCAGCATCTTGGAGATGTTGATCTCCAGCAGCTCACGCTCGCTCAGCTCATTGAGTGTAACAGGGAAGATGCTCCAGTCGTTGTTGCCGCCGGCTTCGGTAAGCTGGCCGCTCTCCCAAAATGCGAGGGTCTGGCCACCACCGTTGTTATCTACTCGGTCCTGCATATCGGCCTTGTTGATACCCCAGTGACCTGCGTTCTCACCGATGGTGTAAACGTTGAATGCCTGTGCATCAGAAACGTTTTCGCTGGTCCACAGGTTGCCCTTCATGTAGCGGCCTGTACCAAACTGAATGGTGTACTGACCTTCGTTCTCAGTGCTGAGGAAGCGAACCAGGATGGTAGCCTTGTCAGATGCCAGGTCTCCGTCCTTCAGTACGTCATCCTCGATACCGTTGGACATGTAGCAAATGCTCTCGCCCTTGGTGTCCAGCCAGTAGCCACCAGCCTTCTTGCCATTCTGACGCTTGTTGTACACCAGGTACCACTGGGTGTCTGGTGTCAGTGTTTCAGCTGCCTCACCGATGGTGATTGACTTCAGGTTCAACTCATCGAGCTGTGCCAGTGCAGGCAAGCTGAAGAGTGCCACGAAGAGCAGCATCAAGAGAGAAGTAATCTTTCTACTCATAGTGTTGATAGTTTAGTGATAAATATTGTTGTTATTCCGCGTGGTTTATTACGCCCTTATGAATTCTGCGTTGCAAATGTATGTCAATTAACGGCTTTCCCCTACGCGCATGTATTACATTTGTGAGTGGATTTAAGTTTATTTAACCTTTGTTGCATGCTCGATGTCAGTTCGCCTCCTTTTTTATCGATGAGTTTTTCGGCAAAAGGTTAAATGTGGTGGAAGCCGGCTGGCAGATTTTTACTCTGAGTGGAGGTGTAGTTTGGGGCAATCGGGGCAGTGTGGTGCATCGGCCCGTGCAGCGTGTTGCATCGGTCATCGGAGCGTGCTGCGCCGGCTGTTGCAGCTTGGTGCGCAGGTTGCTTGTCTTTTCTGCGGTGGTCGCCTCTTAGGTTTTCCTGGGTGATTTTTCTGTGCAGGCTTTTTCCAGTGGAGCGGCTGACGGGGCGGGAAGAACAGGCAGTGAAGCTCTTGCAGGTGCTTTGGAAGAAAGTGGAATGCGTGTTGCCCGAATGTCTGCAACTGCCTCTTATACAGATGAAAATGAAAAGCCTGCCCGGGGAAGGTTCCCCAGGCAGGCCTGTAGAGTAGGGCAGACTGCTGCACTTCATCACCCCTGCCTGCGCTGCCCCCCTGATGAATGGCAGCATGGGCAGGAGTGAGTGTGCGGCAGGAGCCGCTTATTTGACCAAAGTCTTCTTGCCGTTGATGATGTAGATGCCGGGCTGGTTGATGCGTGTAACGCGGCGGCCCTGCAGGTCGAACACCTTGTTCTGTCCCTCGGCATCCTCCTCGAGCACACTGTTGATGCTGGTGGCATCTATCACGAAGGCATCTTCCCACACGTAGGTGAAGGGGCTGTTGTTGCCAGTGGAAGCTACCACCTCGGTGCCTGAAGCATTGAGCACGCAGCCGCCTGTGCTGCTGCCCCATGTGCCGGGAATCACCTGGGTGTCGGTGGCAGTGAGGTTCACTTTGCCCTTGAATATCACAGGCTTGCCGGCAGGAGCAGTCTGGCGGTCCTTCTTCAGGTGCACACCTTCGAGCACACCCACATATCCCTCCTTGACGTCGAAGGGCAGGCTGAGTGCCTGGTGCAGGGTGCCGCCCTTGGTGAAGGTAGCTTTCTCTGCTGTGAAGGCAGTGGGGATGAAGAAAGGCTTCTCGCCGTCCACCACCAGCGACTGGGCTTTCATGTCGCTGTTGACCACATTGGTCTGTGCGAGCAGTCCGGCTGTGGGTGCCTTCTTCTCATCATCAGGCTCGACGATATAGGCGACAGAGTTGGCGGGCAGTTCGCTGATGCGGCTCTCACCCTTCTCTCCTGTGCCGTAGTAATACACCTTGTGGGGAGTGGGGTTGCCTGCATAGTAGGCGGTGATTTCACCTCTGTATGCCTTGGGAGCATAGGGTACTATCACGTCGTAGCCGTTTCCTTCGGCTGCCATGATGGTGAAGTTGTCGCCCAACTTGTTTACAACGTTGTTGGGGAGGGTGAATGTGTTCTTGTTGGAGAGGAACACCAGTTTGCCTTCAGAGTTGTATATCTTGTAGCCTATAGCGCCGCTACCGAACATGCGGTAGGTGGTTTTACCCTGGCTGTAGCTCGTGAGATAGTAGTAGCCATTGGTGGTGTAATCGTCCACGAAGTCGCCCCACTGGCCCACGTCAGAGTATCCGATGCGGCGTGTTTCGGTGCTCTCGTAGTCCACACGAACGTCTCTGCTGGGCTTGCCTTCCAGCGGTCCGTTCTTGATGGTGGGCGATTCCTTCACGCGGTCATCAATGAAGATGATGTTGGGACCCTTGGGATAGCGGTGCATGTATGCCTTTGCCTCGTCGATGTCCTTCTGTGTGGTGGTCACCCAGTAGTCGCTATAGTCACCGATGTAGCGTTTCTCCTGAGGATGGAAGAAACCATATACCTCGAAGAACTCGCTGAGGTCGGCCTGGGCTGCATCGCATATCTTCTTGGCCAGATGCAGGTAATTCTGTCTGCCGTAGGTGATGTATCCGCCCACCGCCTTGCCTGAACCGTTCTTGAGAGAACTGTCGTAATCGCCGCTGCGCTTGCTCATGGGATCCTCGCGGAGCAGCTTGAAGAGGGTCTGGTAGAAGCGTGGGTTGTGGCCCTGAGCATGATAGTAGAGGTAGAGCTGGAAGTACATACGTGTCTGTGTCCAGATGCTCATGTCGAACCAGCTCTTTCCGTCGGCAAAGTAATTGAGGGCATCATGCACGGCATTGCCGCGTGTGGTGCTTACTCCTTGCAGGAACACGTTCACGTTAGCGAAGAGGTTGTTCGACACCTCGGTAGCTCCCACTACGTTGATAAGGTCTTGGTGGTTGTGGCCCATCTCGTGGCTGGGTCCCCACATGGTACCTGAGTTGGTGGTGAGATTTCTGTAGTTGAGGATGGAATTCAGCGTGCCGTCGCTGTAGTAGGTACCATAGTTGGTAGCGTACATATAGCCGTGGTCGGCCGAGAAAGCGTTCCAGATGTTGCGGAAGCGTCCCTTCAGGTGCTCCTCAAATCCCATCAGTTCGTCCTCGCTCTGGCATATCTTGTTCCATACACGCACGATACCCTCCATCTCATTGTTGCTGTTGGCGAGCGCCTTCTTCACCAGGTCGCACAGCATGACGTGTACCACACGGTCACCCTTCATGTTGATGATGTTGCTCTTGTCCAGCAGCTTCTCGCGCAGCAGCATCCAGTCCTCGTTGGTCATACCGCGTGTGAGGTCGAAGTAACCCTGCAGCTCACCTCCCTCGATGTGGATCTTCATGTCGGGATAGTCGGCCAGGTATTTCTCGGGATCATTGAGCTGGTAGAATACATACAGAGTGCTTGGCTCGTTCATTACCACCATATTGAGTCCGGCATTGAGTCGGTAGGTGCTGCCTGTCTGGTGTGCACCGGGTGCGTTGCTGTCCTTCACCACCTCGAGCTGCAGTGTGCAGTCGCTGCTGGGCTGCTTGTCCACGTAGATGTAGATGATATCCCCCGTCTTGCCCACGATGCCAGTGGGGCCGGAGAGCTTGCCGAAGGCGTATCTCGAACCAGCATAGGCAGTCTGGTTCATGCGGCTGTGGTTACTATATACCTTATAGTCATCGCGCACGCGGAAGAACTTCTCAAAGTCGCGGCTGTAGCCATTGTCGCGCGTATATACCTGCCAGGTGTTGTTCTTCACCTTCTTCACCATTGCCTTGATGGCATCGGGCAGGATGTGGTAATCGGCGTTGGCCTCCAGCTGCTCGTCGGTGAGCGCCTGGATGTTGTCCTTCAGAGTGGTGCAGGCTTTGTCCTTGAAGAGGTTGGCAAGTGCCTTGTTGTAGGTGCCGATGTTGGCCTTCAGGTTGTTGAAGGCGTTCAGCTCGTCGCGTCCCTGCTGTATGAACTCGTCGGTGAGCTGTACCTCCTCGAATCCCCATGTGCTGGTCACCAGTCCGTTGGTGTTCCATCCCACCACGTTGGATGCCTGGTCGCAGTGCAGACCACGTGAACCTTCATCCACGATGTAGTAGTTGTAGGTGCTTTCGTCACCGTTGTTGCGCATGATGAATCCCTGTGTGGGTTTGGCTTCCTGCGTGCTGTAGATGACGCTCACGTTGCCTCCCTGGCGTGAGATATAGCGCTGGGTGCACATGTTCTGTATGGCAAAGTCGTTGCCCACCTTCACCAGCGTCCAGTACTGGGAGAGTTTGTCTTCCTTGAGAGCCTCACAGTTGAGGTTGTGTGAGTTGGTTCCCTCGTTCATGTAAGTTTTGTAGTTGATGTTGTGGATGCGGTAGTACTTGCCTGCCTGAGGTATCTTGTACTTGCTGTTGGCCATCAGATCTTCCTTCACCTTGTCCAGGTCGAAGTTCTCCACAAGCGTTATGGTCCAGTCGCAACCATCATCTCCTTCGCGTGTCCACTTGTACAGCGAGGTTCCGTCATTGCCCAGGTTGAGACATTCCTTGCCCGAGAAGTCGGCGTTGGAAGCAATATTGATGTAGCTGGAGTTGTTTGCGTTGTTCACGCTGCCCTCGATGTAGAGCCTTGCAGCGCTTGTGCCGGGAGTGCGGAAGTCGTTTCCAGGGGTGAGGAAAGCGCCTGTGCTGGCATTGCGCAGCGTGTATCCGTCGCCGCTCTTGTTCAGTATCCACACCTGTGCCAGGTCGGTCTCCAGCGCCTGAGTACCCTGTACCTTGTCGCCTATCTGTGCCAGGTTGGCGGTAGAAGTGCGTCGGTTGGTGAGTCTCACCAGTCCGCCTTTGCCTAATACATATTTAATATAGGCGTTGCCGGTGAGCTCTCCGGTGCTCTTGAGTATGGCTTCACGTATGGTCCAGTCGCGGTCGCCGTTGAGCGAACCTGTAGAGGTGGTGCCAGTGAGTGCGCCGTTGTTGTCCTGCAGGATGTATCGGCCATTACTGCGCAGTATCCAGTGGCCTGCGTTGTCGTTGAATGGATTGATGGTGTAGCCGCTTGAGGAGACAGGAGTCTGCAGCGTGCTCTTGTCGCTGGTGGGCTTGATGAGTCCGAAGTAGCGGCCTCGTGCGGTCTTCAGATAATACTTGCCCTCGGTGTCTGTGCTCTCCAGTTGCACCAGATAGCCCAGATTGGACTCTGCTTCCAGTCCGTGAGGAGTGGTGGTGGTGAGGCCAAGGGTGTTGTTGTTGCCTTCTCGGATGAAGCGTCCAGTGCCTGTGCAGCTGATGAAATACCACTTTCCGGTCTCCAGGCTGGTGACGGTATTGCCCATGGACAGCACCTTTCCCGAGAAGTCTTCTGTCTCTGCCCAGGTGTGGACAGTGCCTGCCAATGCCAATAGCATCGTAAGCAGAAGGGTGTAGAGTTTGTTCATTTTGGCGTAATTGATATTGTTGAAAAGGAAAAAAAAAGCCCACTCCGCATACCGGAGCGGGCTTCCGCAGTTGTCATTCTCTGTTTTCGAAGTGTCTGGATAGCCTCGCGGCCTTCCAGACACTCCTGTCATTAACCATTAACTTTACTTTCGTTCAAAACTTTTTGTTGTTTCGGGAATCCCAATGATAGCTTTTGGCTTTCCTTGTTATTCCGCTCACTTAACCATCACCTTTACTCCACCGATGATGTAGAGGCCGCGACCCATAGCTCTTACGTCGCTGATGGTGCCGTTCTTCTTCACCAGTTTGCCGTCGATGGTGTAGATGTCATTGCGGTTGTTGAGTACGGTGGTCACCTTCTCGATGGCGTTGGGATCACGTGTCAGAGTGAATACCAAGTCGTAATCCTCTGCGTTGAAGTTCTCGATGGTGTTCTCTGCGGGTACGATGTAGGCGGTGTTGGCGCTCACGTCACGTGTGCTCTTGAAGCCCTTCATGCCGGCAGCCTCCTCGAAGTGGTTGCCCTCCTGGCCGAAGTTACCACCTGCTACCACCACGTTCTTGTATTCATCCACCCACTTGTAGGCGTATGTACCGTGGATACCATTGATGGTGTCGGGCTCAGCGGCAAATGGCTCGTTGCTCAGAGTAAGCTCCTCTGCCTCCTTCTCCACTTCCTTGTCGAATGACTTGGTATCACCATTGATGTAGAGAACAGGTTGTCCGGGCTTGGCTGCTTCAATCTTGTTGAAGGCGAGGCTGATCTCTGTGTCGTTGATAGAAGCGCCCTGGTACTCGAAGATCTCACCCAGAGAGGGCTTGTAGCCAATGCCGTAGCACCAGAACTGCATGCTGTTGGGCATTATCTTCAGCTTGGCTGTCTCGGGCATAGTTTCACCTTCCTGGTCCTCTACCTCTTCGATGAAGAAGGCACTGTTGGTGTTGATGCCATCGGCATTCCATGTTACCAGTGAGTGACCAGACCTGGCTGCGTGCAGATATACAGGCTCGTCATAGAGCTCCTTACCGTCGATAGAACGTGCGTGGATGACGCACTTGCCCAGACCTACAGCCTTCACGTCGAACAGACCTGGCTTGATGCCCAGTGTGATCCACTCGCTGCGTGCACCAACGCCTACATACAGACCGCTCTTGTGCTGGATATAGTATGCGCTGTCGCCTGCTGCTATGAAGCGGAATGAAGCCTGGTCATAGGTGTCGAGAACAGTGGTGGGATCCACGAAGCGCAGGTTCTGACCAATCTCTATCTCGTTCAGGCTGAGGGGAGTCACCAGTTTTTTGGTCTCATCTACGGTTACTTCGTCGGCAGTTGCCAGTACGTTGTTGAAGAAGGCACCGATGTTGTTGTCGTTGGTATTACCCTTGTCCCAACCATACTTGTCATAGTTCTCCTCGCTGTCATAGCGGAATGAGTACCACTTGCCGGTCTGTACCTTGTTGGCAGAAGCCAGGATGTTGTCGGCTGTCTCAGTAATATTGGCAGCATACTCGTCCACCTTCTCCTGTGTGAAGATACCTGCCTTCAGGTATGCGTTGGCTTCGGCAATCAGAGCGCTCAGTGCGCCACCGCCTGCACCCTCTGTCCACTGACCGGGGTTGTTACCGAGTACGATGATGTCGGCTGTACTCTTCTTGTTGTTGATGGTGCTCACCAGGTTGTCGATGTTGACCAGCTTCTCCAGGAATGCATTCACAGCACCTTCCAGTGCGAGGATGTCTTCCTTGGTCAGCTCTTCTGTATCCAGCTCGTGTGCCTTCTGCAGCTCAGCCTCCAGAGTAGTGGCTACGTCGCCCATCTGAGAGAACTGGGTCTTGCCGTCTATCACAGCGGGATAGAGCTGGAAGCGTGCCATGTGGGCATATCCACGTGTAGATTTGATTCCGGAACCAGCAGTATTGTCGATGTAGAAGCGCAGGTACTTGTAGCCGCCCAGTGTGGTAACCAGCTCGCTGCGAACGTCTGCCTGACCGTTGTACCAAGGTGTGTTCAGGCTGTCGATACGTGTCCAGCTGGCCTCTGACTCGTCTGCCAGAGATGCCTCATCGTTAGAACCATATACTGTCATGGCTGTGATGTGGTCGTTGGCAGCGTTGCGGCGCTTGATGTATGCCTGAATCTGGGCACCTTCTGCGATAGGCTCGTCCAGAGTCACTTGGAACCAGTGTGTGTGTCCGGGTACTGATGAAGCCCAGCTACTGTGCCAGTATGTGTTGTCGTTGCCGTCAAACAGGTTGTTGAATGAGCTGCCCTGAGGACCCTCCTGTGCTTCTGTGCAGGTGAAGGGGCTTGAGAACTGCTCGCCTCTGTTGAGGATGCCCTCGCCATATGTTACTGTGAAGGCATCGTTCTTGGCTGCTGCCATGGCAGAGTCACCTGTGGCAATCAGTCTCTCATAGCGCTTTACCATCTTCTCGTGGTCCTTGAAGGGAGCATACTCCTCAACAAGACGGTTCACAGTCTCGTCATCCACGGGATCCAGAATCCACTGTGACTCACCTGTCCAGGGCTGCCATCCCACCACATTACCGCTTACGCCGGCACCGTTGTTGTGTCCGCCGCAGTGTGTGTAGCTGTGTGTGCCGCCGCCAATCTTACGGAAAGAGATCACCACTCTGCCGTCGTCTGTACGTCTGATGAGCAGGAACTCCATGTTCATGTCGCTCTCCTTGGCCAGTGTGGCTGTCTTGCCCTTGTCGATATAGTTGATGATGCCGTCGGTAGCAAGGTTCTTCACCTTGAACACATTCTCGTCAATCTTTTCCAGATGCCACAGGAAGCGGCAGTCGGTAGAGTCCAGGTTGGCCCACTTCACCTGCATGGGGTCCAGTGTGGCGTACATTGCCTTGGTGGGATGAGTGGTCACCTCCTCGGTGTATTCGTTGCCGTCCTCATCTACCTTGGGCACTGTGGTGGTGTTGGTCCATGAGAAGGTGCTCACGATACGGTAGTTGCCGCTGTTGACCACCAGCTTCACCTCCTTTGACTTGAAGTATGCCCAGCCGTCGTCGATAGCCTTGAACTCGGCCTTTATCTCCTCGTTGGTCAGCTCGTCATTCTCGCCTGTGGCAAAGTCAAATACGTTCTGGATGTGTGCCAGCCATGCATCATACTCCTCCTGAGTGATGTCATACTGACCCACTTCTGTACCTATGTCCAGCTTCTTGTCGCCTGTCAGGTAAGCGTCATACTTATCTACATATTCACCGGCTGTGTTGAGCAGCGATGTGCGCTCGTCCATGTCGGTGAGTGTTACAGGGTAGATAGTCCAGGTGTTGTTGCCGCCTGATTGTGTGATCTTGCCTGTATCCCAGGGTGAAAGGTCGTTGCCCTTACCGTTGTTATCCACACGGGCCTGGAAGTCAGCTACGTTCACACCGAAGTTGCCGGGCTCGTCGTTGATGTTGTAAACGTTGAACAGGGCAGCCTTCTCGGGATCAGAAGAGGTGAAGAGCTCCTCTGTCATCCAGTTGCCGGTACCGAACTGGATCTTGTAGATGCCCTCCAGCTCGGTGGAGATGAAGCGTACCAGGTAGAGAGCCTTTCTTGTGGCCTCGTCGCCGGTAGTGACGACATCGATACCGTTAGACATACGTACGCGACGCTCGGAGCAGTTGTCGTCTGCCCAATAGCCACCGCCATTACGCTTGTTGAATACCAGATACCACTCTGTGTCGGGTGTCATGGTCTCCGCTGCTTCTTCGTAATCCACTGCCTTCAGCTTCAGCTCGTCGAGCTGTGCCATTGCTGGCAGGCTGAACAGTGCTACAAACAGCAACGTCAAGAGAGATGTAATCTTACTTCTCATAATGTTGTTTGTTTAGTGAGTAATATTGTAGTTTCTTTTCTCTTTCTTTTCTTTGTCTTGTACAATGTCATCTTCTACCGCTAAAAAGGGTCAAGCGACATCGTTGCACTTGCAAATATAGGTCAACACATTGTATTATTTGTCGGGGGGGCATTTTTCTTCTGGCGTTTAACTCTATTTAACAATTCAGAGGGGTTTGCTGTCAAAAGAGACGAGAAATTATCGATGATTTGTTTGGGCGACTTTCGTGAAATGCCTAACTTTGTAGAAACAAATCCCCCGGCCCGAAAAACGGGCGCGAGAGGCTCTGTCCTTCGGCGCCGGAGGTTTCGTGCGGGCTGGGGAGGAGCAAAAACTGAGTGCAAGATGAACATGCTGGACAATCCCTTGGTGTGGCTTAGACGCATCCGCCATCGCTGCGGCTATGGTGTGCACTCGCCGTTTGCCTTCCGCTTCCTCACCGATGTGGTGTATGAGCGTACACCCTATTATGCCTACAGCACGCTCGATAAAGCCCTGCCGCTGGCACACAGCATGCGCCGCCGTAAGGGGCTGCACCTGATATTCAGGTTGGCCAACTGGCTGCAGCCTGCCGTTGCCGTGCTGCCCCAGGAAGCCCATCACACCCGCCGCTATCTGCTGG
>OQWM01001196.1_pt1 | contig 17834 bp, 13 predicted proteins | sample 1691531 | NCBI WGS metagenome assembly OQWM01 (sample SAMN03418257, study PRJEB22391) | human gut metagenome | biome: human-gut; feature: organic feature; material: feces | host: Homo sapiens | place: Tanzania | collected 2013-01
CCCACGAAGTGGGAGGGATAGCGCGAAGCGCGTATCGTCCGAAAGGCACTTTCTCATCGCCATTATTATTCAATTACTAATCTTGGTTCGGCTCCGAGGCAGTCGGAGACGGCGACGCGGGCGGTAACCGTCTTCTTCTGATTAGGGAAGACGGAGACGTAGTTGTCGCTCCAGAATACAGGATTGATCTGCTCTCCGTTCTTATCGCAAAGCGACAAGCACTTCATAAAGGCGAGCCTTCCCGTAGTATTCTCAAGCTCCACGCTAATCACATACTCCTCTCCATCCCTCGCGATCGACACCGAGCTCTCCACTTCCGTATTTCTTAATCCCGGAAGAAGCACGAGGCTGCTATGCTGAGAGTAGAACCAGTACACATTATCGGAAATGACACGACCTGTAGAATCCGTCATCTCCAGCTTAATGAAGTAGTTATAAGAGTACCTTCCGTGCTGTGGCACCTGCATCACCTCCTTATAAGATGATGGGGCTACACTGATGGTACGGCTCTCGCTCCATACGGTCGACATATCGTAGTTCACCACGCTGGCGGTCACTGTAACGTCCTTAAGCGGCGAATGAATGGAGTTTATGACAGAAACCGTCAGGTCATTCGCATTAAGCTGAACGTGCTGAGGCTCCATGGCCCTCTTCGCGAAATAGTAGGAAGCGTTAGGGCAGAGGTACCAGTCGTAAATCTGCCAGCCCACGTCCGGCCAGCAAGAGTTCAGTTTCCATATCATCACGCCCGTGGTTATGTCCCACATACGGTGATTGGCCGCCTCGAACATAGCCCTGTAGCCGTCTGCGTTAAGGATTTGCGCATTGTCAGCGTACTCCTTCGCACTGCTTGGCGGGGCTCCGAACATCGTCCGAAGTGCGTTGTCGTAAGAGCGGTAGCAGTAATTGTCCACGTCCCAGGCACCGTGCTCCGCCCAAGTGCTGTCGAGCGGGAAGATAGGATTGGCCCGGTCTCCCTTTTCCAGATTTGGCATAAAGCGTTTCAGGCTGCTGTAGGCCGGCATCGAAGGGGTGCCCAGCTCGTTACGAAACATCTGCAGGTACACTTCGTTAACCTTGTCGAAGTAGTAGGCCGGTTTTTCCCAGTTATAGTCAGGAGCGCCGTCGTCCGTGGTTCCGGTAGGCAAATCCTCCAGAAGGTAAGGGGTCAGGGCTTCCACGTCCCAGTGGAAACTCGTGGTAGGGAAGTAGTCGCGGGTAGTGTCCAGCTCGCGCACCTTCTCTTTAGTCCTGCGGTAAAGGCTCTCATTCATAAGCACTTCGTTCACACCCACCCAAGAGATTATCGAAGGATGGTTACGATAGCGAAGCATCATATCCTCTACGCTTGCGATGGCCAGGTCGTGGTCCAGCGGGTTATCGGCGTTCTCTTGTCCCGGCACCATTCTGAAGCACTGGTAGAAGACGTGCCACCACATAATGCCATATTTGTCGAAAGCCTCGAACCACTCCTCGCTCGGAGAAGGCATATCCTCACTTCCGACGATGGTTATGTTAGCATCTGCCATAAGACGAACCTGGTCGTATATGTTTTTAGGACTTTCGTCCAGCAAGATGTCCGGCTGTATCCATCCTCCCTTGCAGAAGATTCGCTTGCCGTTAATCCAGTACATCCTTCCGAAGTCTTCACCCTTCTGCATAAGGCCGCTACGCACTTCTCTGATACCGAAGTCGAGTTCCTTTACGTCCGAACACTTAGCTCCCTCGTCGAAGGAGAGCTTGAGGTGGTGAAGCCACTGCTCGCCATAGCCGTTAGGGAACCACAAGTGCGGGTCCTTGACTGCGAGAAGAGGGAAGTCCTTTTCGCTGAGTTCGATAGTGCGTTTTTCTCCAGGCTGGAGGGTGATGCTCTCGCCGATGCGGATAGGCTTCATCTTTCCATCCATCTTTTTCGTGTATGTCGGGAATTTCACCTCGTCGACAAGCGAGATGCGGGCATTGAGCTTACCCTTTACCTGACGCTCCGAATGGTTTGCGAGCTCCACCTTTATGCTAATGTGCGCCAGAGTGCTGTCGCTTACGGTCGTGCTTACGAAAGGATTCTCTATAGTGACCTCGTCGGTAGCGTGAAGGGTAACTTTCTGGTAGATACCCATATTTCTGTCCCTAACTGCAGGAGCGCAGTCCCAACCGCCTGATATCTTGAGTGTTTCGTCCTGGAAGATATCCGTGCTGTGACCTCTTACCGGACCCATCGGAACGAACTGCGTGCCAGGGGTAGGGGTGCCCGGATGGTCCACCTGATAGATTTTCAGAGCTATGCCGTTCTTCTGGCCTGCCTTCACGAAGTCGCTGACATCCAGACGGAAACGCCTGAACATACCCACGATGTCCTCGTGGTCCGCCACCTTCTTTCCATTCACCCAAACATCTGCCCTATAGTTAATTCCGTAGAGGGTAAGCCAAACCTTTCTCCCCTTGAAGGAGCGAGGGATCACGACCTCCGTGCGGTACCAGTAAGGGTCCTGCCATGGATTTCTGCCGCTTTCCAGATAGTTATATTTCGCCAAATCAAGCCTTTCGTTGAACTCGTCGGACACATCCGGAATAAGATAATTGTTCAGGCCAATCCTCGGGTCGGGATAGACGCCGTCCTTAACCAGAGCGTTCAGGACGGTAGTCGGAACCTGTGCCCTGAACCATCCGTCGGTTCTGAAATCTGTCTTCGATACGCTCTCGCCGCTCGCCTCGATCTCTGCGGAATTGATTATCTGCCAATCCTTAAGCTCAAGCCCTTGCGCATTTGCGAGAACTGCGGAAACGAAAAGTAAAAGTAGTGTCAAGCTTTTTTTCATTATTCGGTAGATGTTACTTTATTAGCTCTTGTGAAATTGCCCGGAATGAGGTTCTTCTCCTCCGCCCATCTATCCACCATCAACTGCAGCGGAACAATGGCCGGGATGGCGAAAAGGTCCGCATCCTCGCATTCTACGACTATCTGCAAAAGATTATCGCATGTCTGTGCCAATTCCTTATCCGTCAGCAAGATGACCTTACCTCCGAAGGCGAGTATGTCACTCACCAGTCGCTCCATCTGCGGGAAGACTCCCGAAGCGGAATTCGCGAAAAGCACACCGATGAAATCCTTACCCACCATTTCCAGCGGGCCATGCCTGAATTCTCCACCCAGAAGCGCAGATGCTGGGGTCTTCGTGGCCTCCATAAACATAAGTGCGGTCTGTGAAGCGCTCGCGAAAACCGGCCCTCGAGCCACCACCTGCACGAATTTGTGCTCGCCCAGCGCGTCTACCGCTTTCCTGAGGTATTCTTTTTTTCTGGCCAATCCGTCCGCCACCTGTCCTGGCAGCTTTTCGAGAATCTCTGCGTCTACCGGCTTCCCTAATATCTTTTCGGCCAATAAGTACGCTACCAGATATGTGCAGATGAAGGTTTTCGTGCTGGTCATATCCTCCTTGCCTGCGAAGCAAGGAAGACTAATTTCCGAAAGCCTGTCCAGTGAGCTGCCTTCGGTATTCGTGATGCCTATAAAGGTAGGACAGTCGTCTTCTTCGCGAAGCTTTTCGAGTAGTTTCACCACTTCGTAGCTTTCGCCCGACTGGGAGATGGCTACCAGAAGCGTGTCCTTATGCAGAGACGGGTAGCGGAAGTGAAGCAGTTCTCCGGTGTCAATTGCGCTCGCGTTTACTCTACCCGCATTAAGCAGCGAGGCTGCAGCGCAGGATACGAAATAGGAGCTTCCCATTCCTGTAAATACCATGGAAGTGTACTTTCCGGAAGCCCATAGTTTAGCAGTTTTGTCTAAAAGATTACAGCCTTCAGAGCTAAGATAGTGTCTTAAAGTCTTTTCAAGAGCTTGTGGCTGTTCGTGAATTTCATCGAAAAACTGACTCATAAATCTAAAAAACGTTTATATGCAAAATTAACAAAATAATTCTCTATATTTGCCTATATGTTAGATGATTTTCGACTGAGGGTTTTCGAGACTTTGTGCAGTACCCTGTCCTTTACGCAGACAGCGAAGCTGTTAGGCGTAAGTCAGCCTGCCATCAGTCAGAATATCAGCGAATTGGAACGAGACCTCGGAGTCAGTCTCTTCGATAGGAACGGAGGAAAGGTTACTCTTAACGAAAACGGAGAGAAGTTCAGGGGATACAGTCACCAGATCCTGCATTGGTACAGGGCCGCTTCGGCCGCTTTCTCTTCCGAAGATGGAAGTAAGCCCGTGGAAGTGGAGCTGGACAGCGGAAAGGTGGTGCAGATATGGACTTGCGGGGAGGACATACATCTAAAACTTAAAACAGATTAATTTTAAAATGATAAAAAGCTATGAAATCTTCAAGCATTCTTATGACAGTTCTAGTGGGGAGTGTCATCGTGTCGGGCGCAGTTTCCTGCTCGACATCCGTCAAAATTTCACAGATTCAAAGTAAAGGACTTAATTCCACTCTTACGCTTCCGAGCGAGAAGGAATTGAGCCGTTATGGAGGAGAGGCGCGAAGCCAAAGCGCCGATTCGGACGGACTATATGCTATGAAGGTGTCTCGTGACGAGGAAACCGGGGAGTCTATGGCAAGTGAAGACTTGGAAGCAGCCGTAATCGTGGCACGATTCAGAAACACTGCCGAGCGCCGCGGTATGGTCAATTTTGACTTCATGATAGTGGCCTCCGATTCGCTTCAAGACCCTTCTTGGCAGTTAAGATTCTATCCTACAGTTTACTACGATACCGATTCGCTTAGTCTCGCTCCCGTTTACCTTAGCGGAGCCGATTTCCGTGCGGCGCAGCTTCGTGCCTATACGAGATATAATGACTATCTCGAAGGTATTAGACGCGATAGTCTTAATTTTATAGACAGCAGGCAGCGAAACGCCTTTAACGAACGCTTTCCTCAGAGGCTGCTGAGCGAAAGCGATGTGGACAAACACTTCGAAAGACCTCTTCTCATTCGCTATAATGCGTATAAGTCGTCTCGAAAGGACGCCGTGCGAGAGAAACTGATAACAGCCCCATTGGCAGGCTCGGAAGTGAGGCGCGACACCACTGCTGCCCATTCCGACGAGCGTTTCATATATCTATATAGACAGAGCATTCCTTCGCGAAGATCGCTCCATAAGTTTACCCTAAGGGTCAGGACCCAGATTTTCGATGGGAAGAAGGTAATTTACTCTTCCCCGGCATCCCTTCCGATTACCTATTATGTTAGTTCGCTTAGTTCGCTGGTCGATAATGGATTGGCCTCGAACCACGCAGGTGATTCCCTTTATACGAAGGGCGTACGGGCGCTTAGGGACAGGAATTGGGAGGAAGCTCTGGAGGCGCTGGCTCCGTACGAGGACTATAATAGCGCATTGGCATATGTGTCGCTCGAGTACAATGCCACGGCTTGCGGCGTGCTGGAAGGATGTGGCTACGAGGCGGCGAATGTCTGTTATCTGAAGGCATTGGCATACTCGAGAAGGGGACTGGAGGAGCAGGCGGTCGAGCAACTGTGTAGGGCGGTCGAACTGGAGCCCACCTATCGTCACCGTGGTAATCTCGACCCAGAAATCGCCTCACTGATAAATAAGTACGACCTTTTCGAGGAAGAGGAGTTTTAAGAGCGGGATATTATGGGTATCTTTGTGTATGATTAAGAAAATAGTTGTATTAACGGCTGCCGTGGCACTCTCGGCGAGTGTGGCTATGGCTTATTCCGGTCCGGACAGGCTCATTCCGGCTCCGGTGGAGTATTCGTTCGGTGGTGGGGTGTATACCTTAAGGGGCGATGGGTCCGATGTAAAGGTAAGTCTGGGGGGAAGTGCCTTCGATCAGATGGTAAGAGATCTTCCGGAGTTTGCCCGCGAGGAGGCGTATCGTCTTACCATTAATAAGAAAGGCGTTAGGATAGAGGCGCTTACGGAACTGGGCGTGATTCGTGCGAGACAGTCATTGGAGCAGATGAAGCTGCTTGACAGGGACGTAAGGCATTGTGTGATATTTGACTATCCGCGCTTTCGGTATAGAGGAGTAATGATAGACGAATCGCGCAGCTTTAAGGGAAAGGACTTTATATTAAAGCAGATAGATGCATTGGCCCTTCTTAGGATGAATGTAATGCATCTTCACCTCACCGATGCGGCAGGTTGGCGTCTTCAGATAGATGCCTATCCTCGAATGACCGATTATGCGGCTTGGCGAATAGGCGAGGCTTATTATGAATGGGAGGCGAAGGGTTTTCATTATGTGACGGCGGATCATCCTCAGGTCTATGGCGGATTCTACACTAAAGATGACATTCGCCAGATAGTCGCCTATGCCGCTGAGCGAGGAATAGAGATAATTCCTGAAATCGAGATGCCGGGACACAGTATCGAAGTGGGACGCGCCTATCCGGAGATTTCTTGTCTCGACGACGAGGGAAAGCCTCTTGACAGGGCGTGGAATCTCTGTGTCGGTAACGAGGGAACGTTCAGATTTCTGGAGACGGTTCTCGAGGAGGTGATGGAACTTTTTCCGTGCAAATACATTCATATAGGTGGAGATGAGGCGATTAGGGATTACTGGGAGAGATGCTCGGTGTGCCGTGAGTTCGCGAAGGAGAAGGGAATGTCCGATTTGATGGAGCTTCAGGGCTATCTTCTAAGACATATCGAAAAGTTCATACGCGAGAGGGGAAAGGTGGCCATAGGCTGGGATGAAATCGTGGAGGACGGACTTCCGGAGCAGGCTGTAGTGATGTCTTGGAGGGGAACTCCCGGAGGCATTCAGGCCTCGTCTAACGGGCACGATGTCATAATGTCCCCGAATACCCACGTCTATTTGGATTATGTACAGGACATTCCAGCTAAGGAGCCTAAGGCGGTAGGGCATCTCCAGTCCCTGCGCCGAGTGTACGGCTATGACCCGACAGATGGGATAGCTCCTGAATATCAGCACCATATTCTAGGTCTTCAGGGAAATCTCTGGTGTGAGATGATCCCGTACCCTTCACACGCCGAATATATGCTCTATCCGAGAGTCTTTGCCATCGCCGAAACGGGGTGGACTCCTAAGGAGCAGCGCGAGTTCTTTAATTTTAGAGAGAGGGCATTGGCTCTATGCCAAGTGTTCCGCTCGCTTGGGTACAGCACTTTTGATCTTACCCGCGAGACTTTGAGAGCTCAGTCCGGACGAGATGAGTTCGACCCGGATTTTCCGTTATAGAATAAAGGCAGGGAATTAAAACCCTGCCTTTATAGTGTCTATTTGAGAGTGAATTTCGTCGTGCTCCTGATGTCCTGTGATGAAGGACCTATGAGTACTTCGAATTCTCCAGGTTCAGCCACCCAGCCGTGCTTCTCTACGCTATAGAAACTGAGAGCATCGGATTTGAGCGTGAACTTGATAGTTTTGGTCTCGCCCGGATTGAGGGAAACCTTCTCGAATCCCTTGAGCTCCTTTACAGGACGGTCAATGCTGGCCACAGGATCCGCTATGTAGAGCTGGACTACCTCTGCGCCTTCTCTGTCTCCGGTATTCGTTACTGGTACGGTGATGGTTATCTGGCCGTCAGCCTTTATGGCACGTTTGTCGGCGTGTGCGTCTCCGAACTCGAATGTGGTGTAGCTAAGACCATATCCGAAAGGCCATTGAACAGGAATGTCCTTAGCCTCATACCATCTGTAACCTACATATACGCCTTCGTCGTAGTGCGTCTGCCAATACTGACTTCCTTCTTCTTTTACACCAGGGTACTGGCGCTCTGTCTTGATAGGACCGTCTTCGTATTTGAAAGGAACGGTGAACGGCATCTTTCCGGAAGGATTGATTTTACCCGTAAGCACGTCGGCCAATGCATTTCCTGACTCTGTACCTCCGTACCATCCCTGAACTATGGCGTCGGCCTCATCGGCCCAAGGCATGGAAACAGGTGAGCCAGAGATGTTCACCACTACGAGTTTCTTTGCTACCTCTGCAAGTGCTCTGATGACATTTTCCTGGCCGTAAGGCATATCAAGCTGCACGCGGTCCGTGCCTTCGTTATCTTGGTGGTTGCTCTTGTTAAGACCACCGACGAAAATTACGTAGTCGGCATCTTTCGCCTCTTTTACGGCTTCCGCTATGAGAGTTTTCGCAGAGCGGTGGTCAGTAAGGTCTTGGCCCGTATCTACCAGATTATAAGAAGTGGAGGTGTCGCCCACATAACCGCGAACCCATTTCACGTCGGCCTTTCCGGCAAATGCGTTCTGAAGACCCTCGAGAGGGGTGATTTCGTAAGCGGTCTTGAGGTTTGAGCTACCTCCGCCCACTACCATTTTCTTCACTGCGTTTTCACCCACGAGAAGAATCTTTCCACCTTCCTTAACGTCGAGTGGAAGCGTGTGATCCTCGTTTTTAAGCAGGACTACGCCGGCAGCAGCGATGTCTCTTGCAGCCTTATAGTGCTCAGGACATACGAAACGGCCATAGTTAGGCTCCGGACGCATACTGGTGCGGAATATGGTGCGAAGAATTCTGCGCGCCTTGTCATCCAGCTCCTTAGTAGTGTATTTGCCTTCCTTGATGCCCTTAAGGTAAGGGTCTGCCATATGGTAGTTCCTGTAACTGTCGCTTGCTGCGCCCCTAAGACCATTGGTCCAGGTACCCATCTCGATGTCGAGTCCGTTCTTTATGGCCTCTTCGCTGTCGCGGCATCCTCCCCAGTCGCTCACTACCACGCCGTCGAATCCCCAGTCGCCTTTCAAGATGTCGACGAGAAGTTTCTTATTATGACAGTTGTATTGGCCGTTATAGAGATTATAGGAACCCATAATCGCCCAAGCGCCACCTTCTTGCACGGCGGCCTTGAATGCAGGGAGATAGATTTCGTGAAGGGTACGGTCGTCCACTACGGAATTGGACTGGGTGCGTTGGAACTCCTGATTGTTCACAGCGAAGTGCTTTACGCAGGCTGCTACGCCGTTTTTCTGAACGCCCTGTACGTATGGAACCACCATTTTTCCAGACAGGAATGGGTCTTCGCCCATATACTCGAAGTTGCGTCCATTATAAGGAGTACGGCAGATGTTGACGCCCGGACCGAGAAGTATGTCTTTCTTACGATAGCGGGCCTCTTCGCCTATGCTCGTACCGTAGAGTAGGGACATCTCTTTGTCCCAAGTCGCCGCGAGGTTGATAAGGGCTGGGAAAGCCGTGCAGGAGTCGTTAGTCCATCCGGCCTGGTCCCACTCGTCCCAGAGCACCTCCGGACGGATGCCGTGAGGGCCGTCGGTGTGCCAAACTTCCGGAATGCCCAAACGCGGAACGCCGCGCGAACTGAATTTGGACTGTGCCGTGGTCATACCCACCTTTTCCTTAGTGGTCATTCTGGCCAATGCATCCTCGACCCTGTCTTCTACCGGAGCATTAGGGTTAAGGTAGGTCGGGCCGTCGAATTTCGGCTGGTTGCAGCAGGCTGCCAGGGACAGCGCAACTGTAGAAAGGATAATGGTTCGTTTCATATAAAGTGTTTTGTTTAATCTATAAGAGTAATCGTATCACTATTTAAGATTAAGACCATAAATTTAGCAAATATAATTTAATTTCAATCCATAAATATTGATTACCTTTGCGCCATGAAACAAATGACAAAACTTTTTAAGATGATTTGCTTGGGGGTGGGTCTTCTTGCCGTGTCTGTCGACGGCTATTCTTGGGGACAGAAAGGTCATGACGTTACTTGTGCCATCGCACAGAAACATTTAACTAAAAAGGCTTCGAAGCAGATTTCCGAGATTCTCGATGGTAAGTCCATCGTTTATTGGGCCAATTGGATGGACAGTGCAAGCAACACTCCTGAATACAAACACACAAAAACTTGGCATTATAAGAACATCGATGCCGACGAAACTTACGAAGACGCTCTCTTGAACGAGAATGGCGACGTGGTTCGCGCTGTGGAAAAGCTCATCGCCGACTTGAAGGGCGGCAACCTCAGTAAGGAGCAGCAGGCTCTTTCCCTTAAGTTCTTGGTTCATCTGGTGGGTGATTTGCATTGCCCTATGCATATGGGCCACAGGTCCGATCTGGGCGGCAACAAATGGCAGGTGCAGTATTTCAATAGGGGAACCAACCTCCATTCCATCTGGGATTCAGGCGTTATCGAGAGCGCTCATAAATGGACTTATACCGAGTGGGTGGAGCAGATCGATACGAATAGCAAGGCCGTGAATAAAAAATTGGCCGAAGGTACTCCTCAGGAATGGGGAAAGGAAACTTACGAAATCTGCAAGACCATTTACGATGCCACTCCTGTGGGCTCTAAATTGTCTTATGACTATGTAGGTGAGTGGACTACCACTATCGAGGACCAACTCCTTCGCGCCGGCCTTCGCCTCGCTTCCGTCTTGAACGAAATTTTCAAGTAATTTTTTTATATTTGCGGCCCGAAATCTTCGTAGTGTTGCGAAGATAGGTTAGTTTAGTAGTGTATGAAAAGTGGTAATGGTATGCCGCTTAGGGTGTGGCTTCCTCTGGTAGGACTCACTCTCTCGACTTTCATTTTTAACACGTCCGAATTTATTCCCATCGGACTGTTGACGGACATAGCATCTGACTTCAATATGACTGAGGCCGGTGTCGGAATGTTGATTTCCGTCTATGCTTGGGTGGTGATGCTCTTGTCTCTCCCTCTGATGATTTTAACTTCAAAGGTGGAACCGAGGAAGTTGCTGCTGGGTTTGGTCGCAGCATTTTCTGCGTTTCAGGTGATGTCGTTCAGCTCCGTTAATTATGCTATGCTGATGGTCTCCAGAATAGGTGTGGCCTGCACTCACGCCATATTTTGGTCGATAATCTCCCCGATAGCAGTAAAAATAGCACCCGAAGAACATAGGGCATTGGCATTGAGTATGGTGGTGACCGGCTCGTCGATAGCGATGATTCTGGGAATGCCAATTGGCAGGATGATTGGCCTGCATATAGGGTGGAGGATGACCTTTTTAAGCATAGGTATCTTTTCATTTGCCACTTTCTTATATCTGCTTGCGACTCTGCCGCCGATGGCGTCGAGCGGAAAGTTCTCGGTAAGGGATTTGCCCGAGATGTTGCATAATAAGGCGCTGGTCGGTCTGTATCTGTTCGTGTTGCTCTTTTCAGGGGCTTATTATATATGCTACAGCTATATAGAGCCTTTCCTGAAGCAAATCGTGGGTATGCCGGATTCGCTTGTGACCAGAGTACTGATGATTTTCGGATGTGCGGGAATAGTGGGTAGTATCTTGTTCTCCAAGTTCTATTCGAAGAACAAGTATTTCTTTACCACTTGCATTATGGTAATCTTCGCGACTTGCATGCTTCTCATCTTCCCGGTTTCGAAAAGTGTATTGGCTATCATAGTGTCATGCGTGTTCTGGGGATTGACGTCCACCACCTTTAATGTGTCTATGCAGAACGAGGTCATTAATCTTACCACGCCGGCACAGAGTGCGGTGGCGATGTCCATATCTTCCGGAATCTTCAATATGGGAATTGGCTGCGGAACTTATATAGGAGGACTGGTATGCACGCATTCTTCCATAGCCAATATAGGCTTCGTGGCGGGAACAGTAGCCGTAGTGGGCGTATTGTATTGGGTTTTCAGACTGTCCGGTCTGTATAAGGTAGCGGAGCTGCGACGGGGCAGTAGTTTGGAAGATAGAGTGTGCAGGTGACACTTAACTGACGGGAAAAGGCATATAGACAAGAAAGATAATTAACAATTATTTTGAATGAAGAAGTTCAAGGCGATTTTTAGCGACATAGACGGGACACTGGTGAGTTTTACGACTCATCGGGTGCCGGAGAGTACATTTAAGGCGATCGAACAGGCTCGAAGTCAAGGCGTAAAGGTAATCATAGCGACAGGCAGGCCTTTCGGAGATTTCGATATTATAGGGGATGTGCCTTACGATGCCGTCATCTCTTTGAACGGATCGGATTGCCGATGGAAAGACGGCCAAGTGATTCGCCGGCATTTTATCGACTACGACGAATTCAAGAAGATGTCGGAACTGTCCGACGAGTACGGATTCGCGCTATGTCTTGAACTAAGCGAAGGCTTCTTCATAAACCGCATAACCCCTCCTGTATTGGACGTTGCCAATACTCTTAATCATTCGGTTCCGGTTCCGGCCGACATCGAAGAGGTGTTCAGAACCTATGGCTGCGGGCAGTTGTCCGCTTATTTCGATGCTGAGACCGAGCGGAAGGTAATGCCTCAAGTTCCCGGCCTTTACGCAAGCAGGTGGCATCCCGGGTTCGTTAATATAGATGTCGCGGGCATCGACAAGGGAACGGCCTTAAAGGAAATGGCCGGGCTAATGGGAATTGGTATAGATGAGACCATCTCCTTCGGCGATGGGGGAAATGACATTCCGCTTATTAAAGCTGCCGGTTTGGGTGTGGCGATGGGGAATGCCGGAGAGGAGCTAAAGGCCGTGGCCGGCTATGTCACCGCTTCGGTCGACGAGGATGGGTTCGCTGCCGCCCTGCAAAGATTTGTGCTGTAGCCCATTTCGGGAATACGTTCATCAGTCAACTCCATGAAGCTTCCCTCTACTAAGCCGTGGGGCATTACGGGTCAGGAGGAAAACTCTGTGTATACCTAGGTTATAAAAAACAAATAGGAGCGCCGCAGCGCTCCTATTTTATACTAACTATTCTGATTTCAGTTTAAGAACTTCCTCTTCCGAAAGACCTGTCATTTGACATATAAAATCTATCGGAGAATTTGCTTCCAGCATCTTCTTCGCGATTTCAAGACGCTCTTCCGTTTTTCCTTCTTCTTTGCCTTCCGCAAGTCCTTCTTCTCGACCTTCTTTTCTGCCTTCCGCAAGTCCTTCTTCCTTCGCGTAATAAAGCTGATTTATGACATCTTGCTCTTTCATAACACTTCTGTTGTATAATGTTCGCTTCGCCGGGCTGAATGCTGCTATCTCACACGCTGCGCTTAACTGCTTTACCTCAGGGATGTCTTTCAGTACCTCCGGGATGCCGTTAACATCGTACTTCCATCCGTTCAGAAACCAGTAAAGCAAATAATCGCAATGGCTTTCGCACGCCTCCAGCGTCTTCGTGAAACGAGCGGTTTCCACGAAGTTAATAATAATTGTCGAAGGTGCAAACTCCTTAGTCCGAGTTTCGGTGAATTTATAATGAGAAATCAGATTGTTCTCATCCCACTCCGATTCATCCTGATGTGGATAATTCTTTCCGAGAATACAGATGATGTAGAGAGGCTTTAACTCGGAATAGTAATCTCCAGAGCTAATCTGGTTACGATAAATATCGCAACCATAATACATGCAACGTTCGAAAATCCACTTTTCTCCTTCTTGCTGCACTTCCACTGAAAAGATACTTCCATCTTCACCTTGACAGACTAAGTCCAGATAAGTTCTTTTTCCAATTTCTACTTCCGGGTCCTGTTCCCTGTCGAGATAAGCTTCGATGTCCGAGACCCTTACGTCTTCCGGAAGAAAAAAGTTAAGCAGTTCGATAAGAAGTTGCTTGTTGTCCTTGTCGGCATAGACAGCCTTGAATCCGCTGTCTCTCATTAGATTGACAAACGTACCACCTTGAGTACTTTGTCGCGAGTCATAGTTTGACATAATTATTTAAAAAATTTAGGTCAAAGGCTAAGCCTTTGAAGTTTTAAAAATTTAAGTTCGCAGAGTCGTCCCTGCTTGAAGGCGAATATAGAAATAAAAACTGAGAAAAACCTAAAGAAACAGGCTATTCTAGGTTACACCCTTAGTAGAAAGCTGTAGAATGCGGCTGTTGTTCAAAGGTGTTTTTCGGGTTGCGAAATAATGATGCCGGAACTCCAGCGAGCCAGCAAAATCAACTAAAGCAACAGGGCGAGCGCCCCCACTGCGAACAAAGACACAGAAACTTACCTACGGAGCTTCGCGAAAAGATGACCGTCGGTACGGATAACCCGGAAAAATTAGTAACTTAGCGCTATGTTTACATTATACTCCTTAACATCCGACCTTCACAGCGAGACTCCCCTTACGGCCTCGCAGGAGGCATTCATAAAAAGCGTCGAAAAAGCAGTCGGCGCTCCATTCACACATAAAGACAGCGATTTCAGTTCTTACGACAAGACTGAGAACAATATCATATACGTGCGCACGGGAGGCACGGAAGGCATCTTCAAGAGCATATTCCGCCCCGACGGCAGGCCTATCAGGCTTCTCACCAGCGGAAAGAGCAATTCACTTGCCGCCTCTATGGAGATTCTTTCCTACCTGAACCAGCGCGGCTACCCTGCCGAAATCCTGCACGGTAGCACAGAGGAAATCGCCCGAAGGCTCATCGCCGGATTCACTCCGGTCACATCCTCCCACACCCGCGACTACGATTTCGGGAAAGTACTCGAGGGCAAGAGAGTCGGCGTGATTGGCCGTCCATCTGACTGGCTTATTTCCAGCGATGTAGACTATTCAGTGGCGAAAGAGAGACTGGGCGTCGAATTAGTCGATGTAAGCATCGAAGAGCTGGAAGACTGTGCGAGGACTCCGGACAGGAAGTACCTCGAAGGGCTGAATCTCGCACCGCTCAATGCTCCGAAGTACGGGCGCGAACTTACCCAATCCACTCTGGACCAGGCACTTGACATCTACTGCGCACTGAAGGCGCTTGTGACCAAATACGCCCTCGACGGACTGTCGCTGCGCTGCTTCGACCTGCTCACCTCGCTGCATAACACGGGCTGCTTGGCACTGGCCCTGCTAAACAGCGAAGGGATCGTGGCCACCTGCGAAGGAGACGTTCCTACCCTGCTGACTATGTGCGTGGCCCGCGAGAAGTTCGGAACGCCCGGCTTTCAGGCCAATCTTTCCGAGATCGACGGCTCCCGCATGCTGTTCGCGCACTGCACCGTTCCTCTCAATCTTACCGAGAGCTACTGCTTCGACACGCACTTCGAATCCGGCATAGGCATAGCCATACACGGAACGCTGCCGACAGGCCCTGCGAAGATTCTTAAGATTTCCCCGGACTGCAGCAAGATGTTTTTCGAAGACATACACATCACCGATAACCCTTACGGAGATAATCTCTGCAGGACGCAGATTCATGTAGACGCGCCCGGACTGGCAGACTATTTCCTAAGAGAACCGATTGGCAATCATCACGTTATCATTCCACATCATGGCATATAAGAAAACCGAGACTTTCGACATTTCCGCTACCGAGCAGATAGCCCGGCACGTGGAAGCCATACTCGCGCTTCTGGGCGAGGACCCCGAAAGAGAGGGACTGGCAAAGACCCCGGAGAGAGTGGCCAAGGCACTGCAATTCATAACGAAAGGCTACCAGGAAGACGGCGTGGAGATTATCCGCGGCGCCATTTTCGACGAGGAATACCAGCAGATGGTTCTCGTGAAAGACATAGACTTGTATAGCACTTGCGAGCATCATATGATGCCTTTCATCGGGAAATGCCACATCGCCTACATCCCTAACGGGAAAATCACCGGACTTAGCAAGATAGCCCGCGTGGTCGAGACCTTCGCCCGCCGCCTGCAGGTCCAGGAGAGGCTTACCGTGCAGATTCGCGACTGCATAGAAGAGGCCTTGCACCCTCTGGGAGTAGCCGTAGTGATAGAAGCCAGCCACACCTGTATGCAAATCAGGGGCGTGGAGAAGGCCAATTCCATCACCACCACCTCCGCCTTCAGCGGAGCATTCCTGAATTCAGACAAAACGAGAAACGAATTTTTAAACTTGATTAAATGAAACTCAAAAGAAGCACGAAGGGCTTTCTGATCGTTTTCGTTCCATTTTTCTTCGGCTATCTGTTAGGATTGGCCACGGCTGGCTGCACGTCGGACAGAGAAAGGAGCAAAGAGCCGGAAAGCATCACATATAATAAAGAGGACGAAATCGACGACGACATGGAGGCCGAGGCTGTGGAGCCGAAGAAAGTCGAAGAGGAAAAGCCTAAAGTAGAGCAAAAGGAGATCATCTACTATCGTAACCGTCTCAAATACGCATCCCTTTTCAGAGACCTTAACGAAGAGCATCTGGCGATGGCGAGAAAGGTAGGCCTTTCGCAGCCGCCTAAGACCAGAGCCGAAATCGCAAATAACAAAAGACTCGTCGAGCTGCACAGTAACGACCTCTACACCATTTATAACCTGAGATACTCCTCGCCCTACCTCACCAGAGGTGCGGCTAAGGAGCTCCATGCCATAGCGCAAGCCTTCTCGGACTCGCTCAAGAGCAAGAACCTGCTCGACTACAGGCTCGTGGTAACGTCGGTGCTTCGCAGCGAAGACGACGTGAAGAACCTGCGTCGCAGCGGTAATCCTAATGCCTCGGACAACTCGGCGCACTGCTATGGAACGACCTTCGACATAACCTATACCCGCTACGACCGCGATAACGACGATACCTGTCCCGAGTTCATGCAGCCTTTCGAGCTGACCAAGGTCCTGGGCGAAGTGCTTTTAGACCGCAAGAAAGCCGGCAAGTGCCTTATCAAACACGAAAAGAAAGAACATTGTTTTCACATAACAGCTACCTACTAATATGAAGCGCATCTTAACCCTTATCCTTACATTATACACCCTGTCGGCATTCGCGCAGGCTCCTTCCGAAGAAATCGAAGGCTGGCAGCAAAGCTGTACCAGCATCATCGTAGGCCGCTCGGCGAGTACGGACGGAAGTGTCATCACTTCACACACTTGCGATGGCAAATACCGCACTTGGCTAAGCATAGAGCCATCGGCAGACCACGCCCGCAAATCGATGCGTCCTGTTTATAAGAACACTATGAAAAGCGCGTCGCGCAGCGACTCCTCTTCCATCACCCTCGCAGGCAGAATCCCGCAGGTAGCGCACACCTACGCCTACCTTAACACCGCCTACCCTTGCCTGAACGAAAGGCAGATTGGCATAGGCGAGACCACTTGGGGAGGCCCGGATACGCTTCAGAACCCGAATTCGATGTTCCTCATCGAGGAATTGGAAAGATTGGCCCTCGAAAGGTGCACAAGCGCTCGCGAGGCCGTGCTGCTGATGGGGTCATTGGCCGAGAAATACGGCTATGCCGACAGCGGCGAGTGTCTTACGGTGGCAGACCCTAAGGAGGTGTGGTTCTTCGAGATAATCGGTTGTGGAAAAGACAGGACGGGGGCCGTGTGGGTGGCCAAGCGCCTGCCCGACGACCACGTGGGAGTGTCGGCCAATGTCCCGAGGATTGGCATTCTCGAAAAGAAGGACAAGCGCAACTTCCTGTGCTCCGACAATGTGGAGAAGGTGGCGCTCGAATATGGATTGTGGGACGGCAAGAGCGAGTTCAAATTCTGGCAGGTCTATAAGGCAGAATATGCGCGCGGCAGGAATTACAGGGAGCGTGACTGGTTCATTTTGAATGCATTGGCCCCGTCGCTCGGACTCACACAGGAGATGGACGAGATTCCGTTCTCGGTGCGCCCGGATAAGAACGTGAGCGTGGAAGACGTGTTCGAACTGCTGCGCTCGACCTACGAGGGCACGCCGCTGGATATGTGCGCGAACATCACCATAAAAGACGGCCAAGTGAGCCCGCTCGCGAACCCGTGGATGACCACCACGATGCGAAATACCCTGAATCAGTTGAAGCCGGGAGTAGTGCCATTCCAGAGAACCGTTTCGGTGGCTTGGTGCTCGTATTCGACTGTCATACAGCTTCGTAGCGACCTTCCTGACGCAGTGGGTGGAGTGTGCTACCTCGCGCTCGACAACCCCGGACAGAGCCCTCGCATCCCGATTTTCTGCGGAAGTACAGTTCTGCCGGACGCCTTTGGAAAGTGCGGCCAGAAGGAATACTACCCGAACAGCGTTCTGTGGGAGTTCCGCCGTGCCAACAAACTGGCGACACTTT
>OQWM01001197.1_pt1 | contig 17826 bp, 14 predicted proteins | sample 1691531 | NCBI WGS metagenome assembly OQWM01 (sample SAMN03418257, study PRJEB22391) | human gut metagenome | biome: human-gut; feature: organic feature; material: feces | host: Homo sapiens | place: Tanzania | collected 2013-01
TTCCGCTCCTGACTGCTCCGCACGGTATGCGAAACTGACTATCGGCTCATCAAACTTTCCGACATCATTTCCGAACCCGTTTTCCAATGAATCACGGAGTTTCCAGTCGCGCGAAGAAACAGTTTCCACGTATTTCCGGGACGCATCATAAAAATCCCAGGCAAGCCTCCGTTTCTCAGCCTGCCTACGGATTTCGGCAAGAATTTCCGCTTCACGTTTAGGTCTGTCCTGCTTAACTGCAGCGTTCCAGTCAGACCACAGTTCAGTCAGCTCATGACCATCCTTGTCAGGCGACTTCTTCGTCTTGTCTTTTCTGAAAAATGCACTCATACCCAATGTTCCCAAAAATAGTATTGCAATCACTATAAAAGTGACATTCAACAAGTTATGTTTCATACGCATATATTTTTAAGTGCCATCCACGGCCAATGTCACAGCCTGCGGTACTTCTGATAAATGCCGTCTCCGGGCAATCTTGCACGTATGAGCCTGCGGAAAAGCCTTCTACGCGAAGCAAGGCACAGCCTCGGAAACAACAAAAGTAGAGCCACCGATATAGACGAGCGGGTTTCCGCCATAGGCAGCAGCCGTTTTCAATGCCAGAAGAACAGCTTCCCTCACATTGTCCTGCACATAAAGTCGTGAAGCCGGCCTTCCCGATTCTTCACAGAAGGCAGTATATTTCTCGAAAATCGCAGACGCCTTTGCAGCCCTGGCAGTCTGTGGAGTCGTAAAAATCCATGTCGCATTATCGGGGAAAAGCGGCATTATGGCATCGAAATTCTTGTCGGCCATCACACCGTAAACCATTATGAGCGAAGTATATTTCCCTGTCTCCAGATATTCTTTCAACTGCCCGAAGTTATAGGTCAATGCAGGTGCGTTGTGTCCGATGTCACAAATCACGTCCGGATTGGTCGAAAGCCTCTCCCAGCGCCCGTGGAACCCCATTCTCAAAGCCGTGTGTATCAACGAATCCGCGACGGCCGCCCTATCGGAAAGACGAGGCACATCAGTCCATTTCTCCCGAAGGATATCTGCCGCTGCCACCACTGTACGCAGGTTCATGGCCTGATACTCGCCCTGAAGATCCATATTCTTGAGGATATCCTCATGCATATACCACATGGACGGCTCTGTCCTGTCGGCAAAAATCAGCGCAGGAACAGTCTCCACACCGGCATTGACCTCAGCAAAGCGGCTTCTGAAGACAGGTTCCGTCTCCGGTCTGGTCTCCCCTATCACGACCGGTACGCCGCGCTTGAAAATTCCCGCCTTTTCGAAAGCAATCTTGTCAAGGGTGTCGCCGAGCAAGTCACAGTGGTCCAGGCCAATGCTGGTGACAATACCCAGTTCCGGATTTATTATGTTCGTGCTGTCAAGACGTCCGCCGAGGCCGACTTCGATAACTGCCACATCCACATTCATGTCAGCGAACCACTTGAAAGCCAGGCCGGTAGTTATCTCGAAGAAAGACAATTCCATTTCGTCGAACTTACCCTGCCACTTCTCCAGAAAATCATAGACATACTCCTGAGGGACCAACTCTGCCGTCCGATTCCTGTCCGCAGCCGAATCGCGGCCGTCAATGATGCGCATCCTCTCCCTGAAGTCAATGATATGAGGCGAGGTGTAGAGCCCCACCTTCAGACCGGCTCCGGCAAGAACGGAAGAAAGCATATTGGAAACCGAGCCTTTGCCGTTGGTTCCGGCGACGTGGACGGTACGGAAAGCCTTGTCCGGATTACCGAGCAAGTCATTGAAATCCAGCATGTGCTGCAGTCCGGGCTTGTATGCGTCACCGAAAGACGAGGTCTGGACTGAAGGGAATCTGAGGAAGATGGACTTTATCAGAGAATTGTATTTGTCAATGTTCATTATAATGTCATTACAGGTTATTTTTCGGGCGGCCAACAACCGCTCGCAACGCAAAAATAATCAGAAATTACGTGTAATTCAAAAGATTTTGTTATCCGGATTAAACATGCTACCTTTGCTCGCCGGAACATGAAACCATGTCCTGCTAATAATCATTGGGGATGAGACAATTCGACTGTCGCTGCCCCGTTAAAAACAAAAAATTCCATTATGGCAAAACTGAACAAGCCGGCAATCCTAGTTGTGGATATGCTGAATGACTTCGTGACAGGCGCATTGACCTGTGACAGAGCAAGGGCCATCGTCCCTGCAACTGCAGAACTTCTCGACGCGGCACGCGCCGCAGGCGTTCCTGTAATTTTCTGCAATGACGCACACATCAAAGGCATTGACCGCGAGCTCACAATCTGGGGAGACCACGCAATCATCGGCACCAAGGGTGCTGAGGTCATTCCTGAACTGAAAGTTTCTGAAAAAGACTTTATCGTCCCTAAGCGCAGATATAGCGGATTCTTCCAGACAGACCTCGACATTCTCCTTACTGAACTCGGAGTCAAGACTGTAGTCATGACAGGTCTTCACACCCACATGTGCGTAAGACACACTTCCGCAGACGCGTTCTGCCTCGGTTATGATGTTGTCGCAGCCAAAGAGGCTACCGATTCATTCACAGAGGAGGATTACAAGAACGGTCTCGCATATCTGAAGACCTGCTACGGCGCTGACGCTTACACAAACAAGGAACTTATCGACATGTTCTAGAATATTCTGGACATTGCTTCGACAGCAGAATCTGAAAAGGCCGGATGAAAGTCAATTTTCACCCGGCCTTTTTCGTAACATTTTGCACTAATCAGATTCCCGCAATCACATTGCGTAGCTGCGATGCGAGAGAGGTGTTATAGCCGGTAGAAAGGTACACTACCCTGCCGAAACTGTCACACATCGCGATTACAGGCAATGTCTTGCTTGTGCTGTGACAGCCCTCGCAAATCATGTTTCTGACGGCCGCACCGGAATCGAGTCCGAAGTGGACAAGTTCCTGATCGTCAGCTGTTGCAAGCCTGCCGGCCAAGTTCCTGACATTGTCCGCGCTCTGTCCGAAGACCATTACAGGGCGGCCCCAGGCAGCAAGTTCCTTCGACATTGACTCAAAATCTCTTATGGCATGGTTGCTCGGCTCGTCTCCGTCACCGAAAATCGCGACGAGGAAATATCCGCGGCCTGTCGTGCTCAGGATTGACTTTGCAGCATCGGCAGTTCCGTCCGCCGTCACCGGCTGGTACAGGGCCTCAGGGTCCATTGCGCCTATGACGCTGATTTCCTCGCTGGCCTGGCGCATGACAAGGGTAACGTCAGTATTCTTCCCTGGGGCAACATTGAAAGAAACCATTCTTGCCAGAACCTTTCCGCTTGCGAGACGTGTTCCGCTGGTAAGGAGATATGAGCCTGCGTCCAGGGTAAACGGCTTGCCGAATGACTTGGCGGAAGCATCAGCGCCGAGCTCGGTGGCATCGCCTCCCTCAAAATCGAGCAGACGGGTCCTTCCGTTACTTATTTTGCTCAATGTGAAGTGCCTGTAGTACTCCGGATTGTCGAGAGTGCCGGCACCCGGGGTATATTTCAATGTGAATGTTCCCTTCTCTGAAATTCTTCCGACAGAGGAATCGCCCTGCTTTTCAGCAGTAATGTCAATCCATTCATTGTCAGTCATATACTGAGCCTTGCCTGTCATCTGGTCAACCCTTGCCGGGATTCCGAAAGTTCGCAGGGCGGCGACCATGAAGGTATTGCGTGAGCGGTTGTCAGCCATCCTCATTCTGAGAGTTCCGGCAGGAGTTGCCTGCAATCTTCTGGAATTCAGGCTGTCGGCAAGAGCCACGCTGTCCCTGGTCCAGCGGATGATTTCTCCGGCAAGTTTCTCGGCATCCGCCTTAGAGGCAATGTCACGAGGAGTTCCGTTGCTGTAGATAATATATGAAGCCAATGCCTTTCTGATATCCTGATGATATGGCTGGATAAACTCTCCGGAGATACGTGGACAGAGCACATAATTGTAATAGACGTTCTCCCCGCGGCTGCTGACCGCATTCCTCGGAGCCGCTGTCGTCAGAGCATCCATAAGCACCTCACATTTAGTGTCACGCAAGTCCTTGCGGCTGAGAGTCTTGAGCATCTCCAGAGCATCTTTCAGCTTACCGGCATCATTGGCCTTGGCAATGAACTCCCGGACATCGCGCCAGTTGCCGCGCGCATCTATCAGCTGCCCGCATGCCGCTACAGCATCCTCCTCCGGCAATCCTGGCATTCCGAGACGATCACTTGCATTGGCCTCAGTCGTGAATGTGGCGACATATGCAAGTCTTATCGAATCTTCCTGAGCGAGTCTCAGATTGTTTGCCGCGATGTCTTCCTCGCTTGCTTCCGCCGGAATCCTGCCGGGTGCAGGAGGGTTTATGTCAATGTCTAATTCTATCTTGTCAGCGTCTTTATGGTTCAATGTTACGGTAACCTCAGCTGTCAGGTCAGCCTCCGGATTCTTCACATTTTCATCACCATCAGATGTAAGCTTTCCTGTTCCGTAAAGTCCTTTGTCTGAAGCCCATACGAACATGTCACCAATTCCGGAATGAAGCGACGCCTTGCCATCATCGTCGGTCTTCAGAATCACCGCATTGTAGAGCTCGCCGTAATTGTATATGCAGAATGAGACATATGCGCCGGGAACAGGTTTCCCTTCAGTGTCAATGACAGTAACGATGTTGCATCTCGTCCTGACATAATTGCCTATGACATTGATCTCAGTAAAATTCTTCGTGCGTCTGATGACATCCTCCGGTCCGCGGTAGTCTCCGAGCACGAGGGTATGCATCAGCATCGCCCTTGCCGCAGGCTCATTGAACCATGCCATATTCAGTTCGGGCTCAGGTTCGCAGGCTCCGAGGAATGACCACTTTCCGTCCGTCCAGACCTCAACCCATGCGTGGTTGTCGTCTGTATGCGCCCAACGCGGAGTATAGACCTGACGTGCAGGGATTCCTATCGTACGCATTGCGACCACGGTGAATGTGGACTCCTCCCCGCATCTTCCCTCGCCGTTCAGCATTGACGCGATCGGTGAAGATGTTCTCGCATCTGACGGAGTATAAGTCACTTTCTCATGACACCAGTGATTGATTTCCAATGCGGCATCATGCATTGACATTCCTGCTACTCGAGCCTTGAGCGTATCGTAATACATCATCCTGAACTCGTCGAGTCTCTCATTGTTCACACGCACAGGCAGCACGAAATGTCTGAACAGCTGGTCAGGGACCTGCTTGCCCCACGGCATTTCACGGCGTGCCTTCAGCGCCACTTCAGTATTCTGCCTGAAGAAATCCTCGCTGTAATCCGCCTTGTCGGCCAGATTCATGTACTCATAGAGAAAATCCATCGCCTCGTCCGTCTGCCTTTCCGCATTTCCGCAGCCTGTCAATGTCATTGCCGCCGCGGCCAGTGCCAATGCAATATTCTTTAGTGTCATAAGGGTTAAATTTATTTATTGTAATAGGAACATTTTGTCTTCTCTGACAGGTCATCCGAGAACAAACTTGCGGATGGCATCGGCAAAGCCGTTTTCATCCACGTGACCTGTAACATAGTCTGCCGCCGCCTTCACATCATCACCGGCATTGCCCATCGCGACTCCGAGTCCTGCGGCACCGATGAGGGAAATGTCATTGCCTCCGTCGCCAAAAGAAATGGTTTCGTCAATGCCGATACCGAGAAGTTCCGCCACTTCCCTGAGCGCATTTCCCTTGCTCACACAATTCAGGTCAATGTCAGCAAATCTCGGATGCCACCTGGTCGCATACATGTCAGGAACCTGAGACATTACTATATTCTGAAGGTCCAGATCGAAATATGCCGCCATCTGGCCACATCCGTAAGCATTGAACTTCTCCTCTATGTCGCATACTTCAGGAATCTTGTGGTCGATAGCCTTCGCCAGTTCTTCCACGGCAGGTGTTATCCTGTTGATGAAAAAGCCTTCGGTAAGTTCCAGACTCAGGGCGAAACCGTATTCGTCGGACAGCATTGACATTTTCTTGAAATTGTCATAATCGATGAAATGCTGTCTGATTATTCGTCCGTCTTTCCAGCGGCAGTCCGCACCGTTCAGGGAAATCACCGCATCGTATGGAACATCCTTGATGACATCGAAGTCACCGTAAGGCCGTCCCGTCGCTATTATTATCTTGACTCCCTGATTATGAGCCTCTTCCAATGCTTTCAGAGTACTCTCCGGGACCCTGTGTGTACGGAAACTGACCAATGTTCCGTCAATGTCGCTGAATATCGCCTTATATTTCATCTGTCCGAAATTTTACGCAAAGATAAGTAATCCTTAAAAAAATCAGAACAGGCCTACCAATGTCGGGTCCAATGATTCTGAAACTATCCTCAGATAACGGCAGCCGACCGGATTATGGAAATGGACATAACGTGGCGAAGGGTCATTGACAAGATTTCCGAACTCGAAAGACGAGACCTCGGTCCATGAGAGGCCGTCATCGCTTATGCTGACGACGCCGCTGACGATACCCGATTCGGATTTTCCGGCCGCCGGATTATAAACGATGCCTCCGAGTCTTCTCTGTCCGCTGAACACAAGGACATTCGAATTTTCCTCCGTTCTCCACGCATTCTTGTCATAGTCCTGCAGTTCAGGGGTATCGAAAGGATTTCCATAGAATGGGCCCCAGTGCGAGTAATGCGCTGATATCTTGGAGATTGCAACCATCGCTCTAGACTGGAGCAGACGGAAACGGAGAGCGTCGGTCTCCATATCATTGACACGAAGGATTCTCTTGTGTCCGATATTCGTCGAAGTTGCGATTTCCTTCCATTCGCCGTCAATCCTGGCATCCACAGCAAAACGCTCCGTACGCTCGCCGACAGTCGCGATTGCCTCCTGGAGAACGATCCGGTTTATCCAGCGCTTTTCAGGCAAGGTGACAACGAAATCTTCGCCGTCCTTGACCTTTATGTAAGTGTCAATGTCATTGTCGAGCAGAGCCTTCGGGCATTTCGCACCTTCGAGAAGGTCAATGCCATAGGTCTCACGGATGCGCCGGCCTGTCTCTTCGAGGGTCTTCAAGTCTTTTTCCGGGAAACGTCCCTGATTGTCAGGCGGCAGATTCAGAAGAAGGATGGCATTGCCTCCGACTGAACGCTCATACATGTCGAACACATTGTCCGCAGTCCTGGTCTGCTGGTGGGCATTGTCTCTCCAGAACCAGCCGTCACGGATGGAGACATCGGTCTCGGCAGGCTGATAATGAAGGTATTTGCCTTCGCAAAGCTGTTCACGTCCGCCAAGCGGGTCAGCCATCATGTCGCTGTACCAGGTGAGGGTGTCTGGATTTGCCATGTAAGGAACGACGTTCCATTCTGAGTCTCTGGTATGACCGCCCTCGTTTCCGCACCAGCGCAGGTCTTCCCTGCCGAAGATATTGGCCTTCGGAGCCAATGTCCTGATGAGTTCCCGCCATGCATTGTAATTGTATGTCTGGCCGCCCTTGGTCTTCGGATGGGCACCGTCCAGCCAAATTTCTGAAATCGGGCCGTATTCGGTAAGAAGTTCGAAGAGCTGGTTCAGATAATACTCGTTGTAATCATCGACATTGAACTTGAATTTCGTCTTGTTGCTAAACGGACGTCCTTCCACTTCTCGCGGGATGGTCCTGAGGGAAGGCATGCTGAGATTTCCGTACAGGCCGTCCGGGCTTTCTATCTGATAAAGGTCTGCAGGTGAAAGATATATGCCGAGTTCCAGCCCGTATTTGCGGCATGATTCGGAGAGGTCCTTAAGGACATCGCCCTTGCCGTCACGGAATTTGGACGACATGATTCCGTGGTCGGTGTAGCGGCTCTGCCACATGATATAGCCGTCATGATGTTTCGCCGTGAAAATCACCATTTTCATTCCGGCGTCCTTTATCGCCTTGCACCATTGGTCCGTATCGAGAGTTTCCAGTGCGAAGGTTTCAGAGGACTCGAATCCGCTGCCCCACTCCTTTCCGGTGAAGGTGTTCGGTCCGAAATGGATGAACGCGATGAATTCCCTGTCAAGTGCTGCCAGCTGGTTCGCTGTCGGCACGACGTCGGCGGCCTTCTCAATGATGGTATTCCCGTCATCACCGTCAATCTTCACCGTGTTGCAATATTTCCTGGTTCCGCATCCGGCAACTGCCGACAATGCGGCCAAAATAGTGATTGTCTTTCTGATATGCATGTGTCATCAATTTGGTTAATGGTTTCGCGGCAGATTGTCCGTATGGAAATCGGCCGGAATGCAAAGGTACATATTTTTGGCGAGTCTGACAGGATTGGAGGCCAAGCTGGCATAAGGCATCATCTTCATGCTCCACAGGCGCCAGAATGCAGATTAAACATTTTAAATCAAAACCACTTAATAAGTTCAGTTTTTAACCGATATTATTAAAAACAATTTAAGTTTTGAATAAAAACGTTGTATTTTATTCAAAATTGTAAGAAATATTTTGGAGGTCGATATTTTTTACATAAGTTTGTAGAAGTTATAACTCGGAGAATTACTCCAATTAACAACAAAATACCTGATGACTTCTAAAATCAAGTTTACCGAAGGTCCTTGGACCGCTACGATCAACGTAGCAGATTTCGTATATCGCAACATTGTTCCTTATGAGGGAGACGCATCGTTCCTGACTGGTCCGTCAGACCGCACCAACAAACTGTGGCAGGAATGCATTGATGCCCTGGAAGAGGAGCGTGAGAGAGGCGGTGTCAGAAGCATTGACGCAAAAACTATTTCTACCATCACATCACACGCCGCAGGGTACATTGACAAAGAGAATGAACTCATTGTCGGCCTCCAGACAGATGAACTCCTGAAGCGTGCCATCAAGCCGCTCGGAGGATGGAGAGTTGTGGAGAAAGCATGCCATGAGAATGGCGTGGAGCTGGATCCTAAAGTGAAGGAAATCTTCACCCATTACAGGAAGACCCACAATGACGGAGTTTTCGATGTATATACTGATGAGATTCTGAGTTTCAGAAAGTTGGGATTCATCACCGGACTTCCTGACAACTATTCCAGAGGCCGTATCATCGGAGACTACAGACGTATTGCCCTCTATGGTATCGACAGGCTTATCGAGGCCAAGAAAGAGGATTTGAAGAACCTCACCGGCCCGATGACCGATGCCCGTATCAATCTCCGCGAAGAGGTTGCAGAGCAGATCCATGCACTCAACGAGATGAAGCAGCTCGGCGAAATGTACGGACTCGAGCTCGGACGCCCTGCTGAAACCGCAAGAGAGGCTGTCCAGTGGGTGTATATGGGATATCTGGCTGCTGTCAAGGAACAGGACGGCGCTGCGATGTCTCTAGGCAACGTGTCATCATTCCTCGACATTTACATTGACAGAGACCTGAAAGAAGGCATTCTGGACGAGAATGGAGCCCAGGAACTTGTGGACCAGTTCATCATGAAGCTGAGAATGGTCCGTCACCTCAGAATGCAGTCTTACAATGATATTTTCGCTGGTGACCCTACATGGGTGACAGAGGCTATCGGCGGAAGATATAATGACGGCAAAATCAAGGTTACTAAGACATCTTTCCGTTTCCTCCAGACATTGTACAATCTCGGACCGGCACCGGAGCCGAACCTTACAGTTCTCTGGAGCCCTTCGCTTCCTGAAGGCTTCAAGGCATTCTGTGCAAAGGTATCTGTAGATACAAGCTCTATCCAGTACGAGAATGACGAGCTCATGAGAAAGATCCGCGGAGAAGAGGACTATGGTATCGCATGCTGCGTTTCATACCAGGCTATCGGAAAGGCCATTCAGTTCTTCGGAGCGAGAGCAAACCTTGCAAAGGCGTTGCTGCTTGCCATCAACGGCGGACGCTGCGAGAATACCGGTACTCTGATGGTTCACGGAATCGAGCCTCTCTCGAGCGACGAACTGAATTACGAGGAGGTTGTGGACAGATACAAGAAGGTGCTCCACGAAGTTGCCCGCGTATATAATGAGGCGATGAACATCATCCACTATATGCACGACAAGTACGACTACGAGCGTTCTCAGATGGCATTGATAGATACAGATCCTAGAATCAACCTCGCCTACGGAGTTGCAGGTCTTTCTATCGCAGCTGACTCATTGTCAGCCATCAAGTTCGGCAAGGTGAAGGCTCACCGCAACGAGAACGGTCTCACTGATGGTTTCGAGATTTCAGGCGAGTATCCTTGCTTCGGAAATGATGATGACCGCGTCGATCTCATTGCAAAGGACCTCATCAGTTTCTTCAGCGGAGAGCTGAAAAAGCTCCCTGTCCACAAGAATGCAGAGCCGACATTGTCAATCCTCACCATCACTTCCAATGTGATGTACGGAAAGAAGACAGGTGCTACACCTGACGGCCGCGAGCACGGAAAGGCTTTCGCACCTGGTGCAAACCCGATGCACGGCCGTGACTGCCACGGAGCTATCGCATCCCTCTCTTCTGTGTCGAAACTTGACTACAGCGATGCCCTCGACGGTATCAGCAACACATTCTCTATCGTGCCTAAGTCTCTCGGTCCGACTCCGGAAGAAAGAATCGAGAACCTCGTGACAATGTTGGACGGATATTTCAGCAAGGGTGCACACCACTTGAATGTCAATGTTCTGAACCGTGAGATGCTTGAGGATGCAATGGAACATCCTGAGAAATATCCTCAGCTTACAATCCGCGTGTCCGGTTATGCCGTTAACTTCGTTAAACTCAGCCGCGAGCATCAGCTGGAAGTGATTGCAAGAACATTCCATCAGTCAATGTAATTCCTCCGCATAATCATTGGACTATGGATATAAACGTACATTCATACGAATCAATGGGAACATATGACGGGCCTGGTCTCAGGCTCGTCGTATTTCTTCAAGGATGCCCGTTCCGCTGCCTTTATTGTGCCAATCCGGACACGATCCCATTTACGGGAGGCAAGCCGACAAAACCGGAAGAGATTCTGGATATGGCATTGAGGGAGAAACCGTTTTTCGGCAAGAAAGGCGGGGTGACATTTTCCGGAGGTGAGCCGACTGCACAGGCGAAGGCCCTCATTCCTCTCGTCAAGATGCTTAAGGACAATGGGATACATGTTTGTCTGGACAGCAACGGCGGAGTGTGGAATCCGGATGTGGAAGAATTGTTCTCCCTGGCCGATCTGGTGCTTCTGGATATGAAAGAGTTCAATCCAGCCAGGCATCTTGCCCTGACAGGCAGGGACAACACTATCACTCTCAACACGGCAAAGTGGCTGGAGGAGCACGAAAAGCCGTTCTGGATGAGATATGTCCTTGTTCCGGGATATAGTGATTTCGAGGAGGACATCAGGGCCCTGGGAGAGCATTTCTCAGGAAAGTCTTCCGGCAAGCCGGCATACAAGATGCTCCAGCGCCTGGAAATCCTGCCATATCACACTCTGGGTATCCACAAATACGAGAGTCTCGGCAAAAAATACGAACTGGAAGGTGTTCCGCTGAATACCAAGGAGCAGTTGGAGCGTGCACGGGCATTGTTCAGCGAATATCTGGACAATGTGGTTCTGAATTAACGCGGAATTCTTTGCCAGGAACTTTCCGTGTCAAGGACATACGAGTAAAGCCGTCCATTGGATTTCCGGACGGCTTTATGTTGTCTTCATTCATTTACAGGCTTAATGTTGCCGGCAGGGGCCTTCGGAGCGGTACGCCCCGTTGGGGCTATCCTTCCCACCGCTACCGCGGCGGGCCCCTCCCATTCACGGAGCCACGGGCGGCTACGCCGCTCCGAAGGCCCCTGCCGTCCAGTCATGTTTAGATGGTGAATATTTAAGTGAATGGCTATGCTAGTATCGTATTCCTATGAAAAAGCCAACACCACAAGGCGACGAAATGTGATACGCATTTAATCCGAAGACCACGCCGAATTTCTTCACTACCGAAACGTCGAATCCCATTTTCAGCAGAAGATGGGGATTGAGCACATAGTTATCATCTGGGAAGATAGGTGTGTCAAACCAGGTGACACCAGCCTCGGCGCCCAACAGAAAACCATGTCTCCGATTTCGTTTGAACTGGAAATTTCTCACATAATCGACAAATATCGGAAAGGAATTATGAATACCAGTGGTTGGCGGAACACCCGGATACATCATATTGTAGCCTTCCTGCCAACTCACGCCACACCCAAGCCCCAAATATCTTTTCTGATTAAATCTATATCCCAGAGATGCAGTCAACCTTTTGGAGCCTGCCCATGTTGACTCATCGCGACTAAATGTGACTGAGGACTGAAAACCATGGAAATCCTTTCCGTTACAGGCCATAGAGAATAGACTCAAGATGACTGCAATACTGATTATCTTGACTTTTAAGAATGTATCCATATTGCTTCTGATTCAAAGTCATTCACTGAGCACGACAAGGCCTCCGTCATCAGTAATAAGTTGATAACGAAAGTTCTTTTCATATGCAAAATAGTTATTGGTCTGGCCTCAAGATAGACAAAATAATTTACAAAAGAAACGTTTTATAATTATGGCGCTAAAAAAACAATGATGAGCTGGTAATTGGCATTGACCAAAACAAAAAAATGCCGAATGATACTGCGGCAAATTACGATGTCACTCGACAGACAGAACCGCGCTTACAAGACATGTCAAAAACGGAACAGCAAAGTTGTTTATGTCGTCGGGACAAGATCCTTTAATTTTCGACCCTCTTGGCAACCTCAATTCGGCGTTACGTATTAATTATCAGAAAGTTAGCCGGTTGAAAGAGAGCCAAGAGGTAGCATCGAAATGGGGTCTTGGCAGGAGCGCTTAGATCCATACCAGCATGTAACATATTGGCATACAATATATTATAGCAACGAAACCAAAACTAACATATGTCAAGAGGGTCGAAAACAAAGTACCGAAAGACAGCATGGACAGCGGTCTGGGCACGCTACTGAAGTGCTCGAAACAGATCCCGGAAAACACGTGGTTTGAAGAAAACTACGCACAGAATGTGTCGGGATGGAATAATCTGACCTTTCCGAATACATCTGTCCCGCTATCTGAAACTGCGAAATAAGATTGCCGAGAGAACATGCCGGACGGCGCCACATTATTACTCGTTAATTAGTTGATATTTAGCAAGATATGTATTTTAGTGTGGATAAACAGCGAAAAAAATAGGCGATAATCCACACGGAGAATCAAATAGCATTGGTGATCAATGCGTTACAAAATTGGCTGTGGCATCGTCCCGCCCAACGACCGGCCAGAACTCATCAATGTACTTCACTAAGTAACGTGAAAAAATAAACACCACACACCTCCTTGAGGTATATATACAGAAAAAGGTCCAGTGCTTTTCCCAAAGGACTGGACCCCTATATAAAACGAACTTAACAAATAGACATAAAAACCTTTTATTGTCTGATGCAAAGGTAGTAATATAAAACGTTATTACAAATTTTTTCGTTAAAATTTTCAATATTTTTTACGAGAATCTAATAAATCAATGTTACAAAACGTTTTATTTCTTACGATTTCTTTGTCAAGTCCCGTCTAAAACTCCACAACACGGCCATCTTACTCGACAACATTTCCGGAATAGGAAGTCGGGAACTCTCCGAAATTCAGAGAAATAGAAAGAGTCTTGTCTGACATCTTTCCGCTCAGCCCGGTAACGGTATATTTCGGATAAGGCTGCATCATAGTAATTGGCACAATCCCGTCACCGCTCAGCAGAAGACTTCCGTCAGCCTCCCTCGAATACTTCACATCCGGAACCGTAACATCCAGAGACACAGGCATCTGCGGAACGAACTTCACCTTATGGAACACCAAAGTAAGCACTCCATCTTTGTCAATGTCAGCATTGACCTCAACACCTTCGGTAACATTGTCCTTGCCTCCTGCAACAACATTGAGGCTTCCTGAATAGACAGAAGAACGCGGGGTCTCCTTCTCTTCATTGACATTATTCTTCGAACAACCTGCGACTGCGAGCAACATTGACGCAATCAAAATCAACTTTTTACTCATAATATTTTTAGTTTAAAATTATCTAAAACTCCACAGACACGCCTCCCCTGAACCGCCTCGGCTTCCCGGTCTGGAAAAACGAATTCCCCACCGACTTGAAGTAGAACGTGCAATAATCAGTATCTGAAAGGTTCTCCCCAGCCACGAACAAATCAAACCACTTGAACGAGAAACGGAGATCGCCACCTATCAATATATATGGACATTGTTTCAGGTCACCGGCCTCATTCCAGGTCAGTTCACCGCTCCGCAAAACATCCGCAGAAACACTGATGGAACGCAAAACATCAGAACGGAGACTGAAACTGTAACCGGCACGCGCATACAAAGACGAAGACGGAGAATAAGGAATCCTGTTGCCGGAATAATCATTCCTGCCGTCATCATACGAAACGAAACGCGCATCCATAAACGAAGCCGACGCATTGACACTCAGACCTTTCCACCTCCACGTGACTTCACTCTCAACTCCCCGACTACGCGACTCACCCGCATTGGCCATCATCCTGCCAGTACCCTTGCCGTACGGGAAAACCGTAATCTGCTGATTCCGGCAATTGATATTGTAAGCCGTAACCGATGCCGCGAGAGAATGACCGTTCCGGGTCAATGACAGCCTGCCGCCAAGTTCATAGTCAATACAAGTCTCCGGCTTATAAACAGTCGACGCAGCATTGACCTCATTGCCGGAATCCAGATAAATTCCGAGTTTGGACATGATACCGTTCATCATCGTGTTCTGGAGAATGTCAGAGAAGATCTGCGTATTGAAACCGCCCGACTTATAGCCGCGTGAAACCGAAGCCGTGAATTTCAATGACAGGCCTCTCTCCGCCATGCGACGCGTAGAGGCATCGAAAAGAGCCGACGCCTTAGGCAGGACCTCAAAATAGAAATTCGACTCATTCCCCTTATAATCAGCGGAATACGGGATATACTCCGACATCTTGCTCATCTTGAAATGAATGTCTGCACCCGAATCATATCCCATGAAATCGCCCTCATGGTCTAGACGAAGTCCAGCAGTCAGGAGCCACCTCCCGAAACGGAAATAAGACTCATGATAGGCAGCCACATTATAGTTCCAAATAGCGAAATTGCTGGAAATCACGAACTTGTCTTCCAGAATTTCCAATTTGCCGAAATCTGAAGGGATATGGGAATTGGCATTGTCCAGAATCAGCTGGCGTATTCCGTCCTGCAGGAATGTCACCGGCGCATCCATACCGTTGTAACGGGCAAAGGCAAACACCCCGCTCTGACTGTCCCACCACTTCGTATGGGTCTTCGGCTTCAGCACAAACTCCTGAGTCACAGCCAACTGATTCTGGGTCTGGTTCAGCGTAAACATGGACTTGGGCGTGAAATCCTGGTCCAGGTCCATGGAATCATGAAGAAACTGGAGACTCGTCACAGAACTCAGGTCCACAGCGCGCAAACTGGCATTGACCCTAACCCCGTCCATCACGGAAATTCTCTTGTAAGCACTTCTGTCATTGTAATTTACAGGATTCAGATACCCCTGCGAAGAATCCCCGTCACCAGCCGTCCAGAGCCTGTACGGATAACCGCCCTCATCGGTGTAAGAAGCAGAAAGGATATTGTCAATGTCAGTGTCTCCTCTCCTCTTCACGTACCTGAACCTCAGGGCCACATTGTCGGAAACATCACAGTTCCGGCCCGAAAAATCATTGACATAGAACCCGTCGGAATGGGAATACATCACGGCCGCACCGACATTGCCCTTATATACTGAAGCATTGGCCCTCAACGAGTTGGCGCTTCCATACTCGACAGCACCGCGGACACCCTGCCACACTGCCGGAGACAACGTCTCGACAGAGAGGACACCCAGCATTGAATTCCGCCCGTACAACGTCCCCTGCGGCCCCCTGAAAATGTCGGCCCGTCGGATATCCAGAAACGAAAAGTCATAATTGTTCTTGTCAATGACAGGAATATCGTCGATGTAAAGTCCGATGACAGGATTTTCCATACGCGAGCCGATACCTCTCATATATATAGTGGAAGTCATCGACGAGCCGTAGTCCGGAATAATCAGACCAGGAACGATGCCGGCCAGATTCTTCGGAGATCCGATTCGCGCGGCACCAAAATCCTTCATCGTGAAAGTCGTCACCGGAATCGCCTGCTCGGTTTCGGTCAATGCCATTTTGACCGAGGAGGTCACAACGGATTCTGTCAATGTATCTTTACGGATTGGGGTAGTTTCTTCCGATGATGGCCCCACGAATGTGGAAACCGAAAGAACTGTCAATGTCACCAAATTATATATCATACTAGTCCGTCTTACTTTTCGGGCTGCAAAATTAGCGGACGGACACGGTGTTCAGGTTGCACAATAACGGCATTGACTTGAACTTTTTATTCAATTTCTGCTATTTTTTTGGAAGATTGGAGGTTCACCTCCGTTCGAAAAATGCAAGGCCAACGCACTTCGTTTGTCGAACGTTACCCTATCCCCTGAACTCTGAGGGGCTGACACCTGTAACCTTGCGGAAAAAACGGGAGAAATAGGAAGCTTCGGAAAAGCCGAGACGCTCGGCAATCTCTGACATTGACATTGACCTGTCAAGAAGAAGTTCTCGCGCAAGCGAAACACGCGCATTGTCGATCCAGACACTCGCGCTTCTTCCTGTCTCGGCCTTGACGGCACGGTTCAGGTGGTTGGGCGACACGCCGAGAGCCGACGCGTAGCCGGCGACACCGGTAAACGGAACTGATCTGTCAAAAACGCGCTCCAGATAAGAGTTGCACAGTTTGGAAGACGCTGAACCGCCAGCCTCAGGCACAATCAGGTCGAACTGGCAAAGCAGGACATCCAGAAGAGACTGGACCATGGACAAGGCAGAGGAAAAACGCATGAGACGAATCATCAGTTCATCGAAGAAGACCTTGTCCAGAACAGGGACAGACAGGACCGATGGTGCAGTGAGACGGAGCACCCGATGGCCGGAATTACGAAGGAGTTCAGCAGAGAACGCGCCCATATATCCCACAGTATCACGGAAATACTTCACACAATACCTTAGGCCAGGAGGAATCAGGAGGCAGTCTCCGGCAGCAAGCAGATAGGGCTGACCGTCAATCTCAGTGAGCACCTCCCCTGAGAGAAGATAAAGATACGACCAGTCTTCCCGGACCAGCGGAGGCATGGGATGAGCCGTCACATGACCGGCGGCATTGAGAGGGCGTATGACAAAAGACGACATTATTCGTTACGGTACTGGGTCGGAGTCGTGCCGGTATGCGACTTGAAAAACTTGTAGATTCTCCCGGACCGCCCTGTGTCAGGATCTTGACCTGTCCGAATGACTGAAATGCCTGGATGATGTTTACTACTAATGTATAAAACATCATTGGTGCCAGTCCCGGAAGTGTCAGGCGGTAGAATTTCTGAAATGAACTTGCTCCGTCTACAGAAGCCCGTTCATAAATAGTTTCATCAATGTTACTTAATCCTGCTGAAAAATACAGGAAGTTGATCCCGCTATTGAGCCATGCAGTAAGAACTGCTACGCAGATCAGTGCATATTTCGGATCACTGACCCAGTTGATATCCAGATGGAAAATCTTGTTGATGATTCCCACGGACGGATGAAGCATGATCTTGAAGATCATAGCTGCGGAGCTGGATGCGATTGCCATCGGCAGTGCATACGCAGTACTGAAAAAGCGGATTCCAGGGAATGTTTTGTTGCAGAGAATTGCTGTTGTAAGTCCCAGGATCATGCTGACTGCTACTACGATCACAACAAAGATCAGGGTTACTGCCAGACTGTTCCAGAATGAGGATGACTGTAATAATTCTTTGTAATTGCCAAGTCCTACGAATA
>OQWM01001202.1_pt1 | contig 17805 bp, 16 predicted proteins | sample 1691531 | NCBI WGS metagenome assembly OQWM01 (sample SAMN03418257, study PRJEB22391) | human gut metagenome | biome: human-gut; feature: organic feature; material: feces | host: Homo sapiens | place: Tanzania | collected 2013-01
GACGCGAGACCAGCTGCGGCGTGAGGCACAGAAAGGGCATCAGTCCTTGCGGGACAAATATACACACAAAGAAAAGCAGAACTGACATCGTCAGTTCTGCTTTTCTTTGCTTACACCGACGCAGGTTTTGCGCCGCTTACCCGTCGTAGAGGACGTAGATCAGGAGGCTATCACCTTCCTCGATGATGCAGACATTGCAGCGGAATCCGGCATCTGTAAGGCTGTCCACGCCCGCCTGCATCATGAGTTGACGAAAGGTAAAGTCCACCATGTCCCGTGCCTTGGCCTCCAGTGTCTCCTGCGAGACGTCCACCGGTACTACCGCCGGGAATCGGTAGGCGCTGTTGTTCAGTGTCAGGCTGCTGTCTGTGGTGACACCGTATTGCGTCACCGCGTAGGCGTTGGCTGCGTCGATAGCTGCCTGTCGGTCTGCTGGGGCTGTCGGTTCGGGAGCTGGCTCTGGCGCCGGGGCAGACTCCGATCCATCTTCAGGCGTAGGCGTTGGGACGCTGTCCTCATCGTAACCAGTCTTGGCAGGGACGGTGACCGAAGGGATGTCCTCCGCGGGCGCAGGTTCTGTGACCGGCTCCGGGGTCTGCGTGACTTGCGGAGTGGCTTCCGGTTGAAGCTCGTCCTCCTGAGACAGTTCTTGTACAGAGGTCGATGCTGCGGCTGGAGATTGCCCTGTCGTTGTTGGCTCAGGTGTCGGTTGTGGCTGCCGTGTTTCTTCTTGCACCGCCGGTGATAGCGACAATGGCGTTTCTGTTGGGCTGTTTTGCACCTGTCCACAGGCCGTGAGCAGCAGCGCCACGCTGATTGTCAGTAATGTGATCTTAGTTTTCATCTTCATCCTCCTCCATTGCGCAAAGAAAGGCCAGAGCTTCCTTTGACCGTTCTTTTTGGTGTTGTTGTGATTCGGTTGTCAGTTCCAGCGCCAGCCGGAAGCCACACGCAAAGCTGTCGAACGCAGCATTCTCCGCCAACAAACCCCTTGTGTCCAGCAGTCGCAGCACTAGCTTGCGCTCCGGCTTTGCCAATCGGTGCATCAGCTCCCGAAAGGCTTCGTCGCATTGCCGCTCATCTACCGGCTTAGGCAGTTCTTTCCAGAATTTGCGATGCAGTTCCCGCAGGGTGTCGTACATGGTTCTCACCTCCCGCGACAAACAAGTATCACAGAAGAGAGGGAAAGTCAACGGAAAAGAATGACGATGCAGTTCCAAATCGCGCCGTACACGCATCACAGCAAAAATGAATTCAGTTTTTTTGTGGTGCGGGGTTCTTGCCGTCCGTGCTGCGTGACCACGTTTTGACCGTCTGGGCTTCCAAAAACTGCACCAGCGGCATCAAGTCCTCTTGTTCGTCATAGGTTTGCAGCACGTCATAATACGGTTGTCTTGATTCTTCAATATTTGCAAGGGCGATGCGGCGTTCATTTGACTGCAAACAACGTTTCCCGGTTAGCACGGTATTCCCGCAGCCTCCGATAGAACGTGGCCTCCGACAGCCCGGCGACCCGTAACACATTGCACAGCAAATATGTTGCGTTTTAGCCTCGACTTTTACAACCGTCTAAGACATCTATTTAACAATCTGATATCTCAAGCGGGATAATCTCATGTTTCAGTACATCAATCAGCCCCTTGTCGGTTAGACCGAGCTCCGGGACGGTAGGCAATGAAATGAAGCTCAATGCCATGAACGGCGCGTCCATCTGGTTTCCGAGACTGCGCGCAGAGTCGTTCAGTCGATCGATTTCCTTCATCACTGTCTCTGCCGGCTGATCGCTCATCAGGCCGCCCAACACCAGTGGCATGGAATCGATAATCGTTCCATTTTTCGCCACTGCGCCGCCGCCATGGAGGCGAGCAATCTCATTGACCGCCACAGCCATATCCTCGTCATTACAGCCCACACAGACAATGTTATGGTGATCGTGGCTTGTTGAAAACGCAAGCGCCCCCTTTTTCAAATTAAACCCGCGCACGAAGCCTATGCCAACCGTTCCGGTCTTGCCATAGCGCTCCACAACTGCAAGCTTCAGGATATCATCTTCCACACGATTCCCGATGACATAATCCCGCACCGGCATCTCTTCGTAGACACAGGTATTGATAATCTGCCGATCAATCATTTGAATGACGCGGCATGTCGTCATTCCGCATTCCTTCGTGCTATTAGCCGCGAAGGATGCAGCTGTTATCGGACTTTTCAGATGGACGGTATCCTTGATCCAGTCAGGATATGTGCTGATTTCACATTCCCGCAAAAGGGCGCCGTGCTGCGCCACAAGCTTCCCTTTGAAAAAGACACGGTCAGGCTGCATATCCTCCAATTTATCAATCAGCAGAATGTCCGCAATGCGTCCTGGTGTAATGGAACCGATCTCTCCTTCTAAGTGAAAATGCTTTGCGGCATTGATCGTTGCCATTTTAATGGCTTCAATCGGCGGACACCCCAATTCGATCGCGCGTTTGACGTTATAGTTGATGTGCCCCTCCTGCCGAATCTCATTGGGATGTTTATCATCCGTGCAGAACGAAATATTATCCAAGCAGCAGCCGCTGCGCAATGCACCACAAATCAATTCGTCCAGATTTCGCTCCGTGCTGCCTTCTCTAATAAACACATTCATGCCCACCCTGAGTCTGGCAATCATCTCCTCTTCGTCGACGCACTCATGATCGTCGGAAATTCCACTTGACGCGTAAACATTCAGCTCCTGTCCCATGCGGCCGATTGCGTGCCCATTGCAGACCTTTCCTTTCGCTATGGTATCTGCGATTTTGTGTAAATATTCATCCTTCACAAGCAGTATCTTGGACGGATCCATTTCGCCGAGAGAAACACTCTCGTCCCAGGCCATGATTTCCTTGACCTCTTCCGCACCTAAAATGGCGCCTGTTGTCTCAAGACCGGGCGCCGTTGGCACACGGCTCGGCACCTCCAAAACAATTCTGCATGGCAGGCGGTTCATGGATATCAACATTGCGCGCAGTCCCTGCTCACCGGCAACATTTGCGATTTCCATCAAATCCGCGCATAGAGTCAGAGTTCCCTTCGGTACAGTTACGCTCGAGAGCGCCTCCGGGGACAACATCGTTGTTTCAAAATGCATATGGGAGTCAATCAGCCCTGGAACGGCAAACTGCCCTTTTCCGTCGACGACCTCTTTTGCTTCCAACCCCGCGTTCGGATCAATTGAAACAATCCGTTCGCCCTTGATATAAATATCCGTGGGGTAGATTTCACCGGAGTAGACATTTACAAGCTGAACATTACTGATTTTGATGTCACAGGGATACTTCCCCAGACCCGTTTCGACTGTATTCTTGATTTCTTCAAAAACTCTCATCACAACTCTCCCTGTTAAATTTGAATTTGCCCGTTTTGTAGTCAGCGGCAATTCACCGAAGTTTTTAAAAATCTGCTACAGCTTATTTGAAGAAGCTGTAATACACATGAAAATTTCAATCCATGGCCACCAGAATGAACCAATCTCAGCAATTCAAGTGTCTCTGCCCGAAATCAGTACAGGCCGGAACGACTCGTATTTGTCACTGTGATACGTCTTGCACGGATTCCTCATACGGGAAATGTGTCTACACCCGCCTAAAATAGCAGCAGCGGAACGTGCGACACGCTCCACCACTACTATTATCCCATGGGTGCTTACCCGGCTTTTTGTTTTGTCTGACGAACATAAGATCCCGTGTGTTATCGACACATGTTCAGTATCTGCTCTACAGCCGCAGCGTCCAGCTTACAATAGCTGCCCAGCGCTCCAAAGCGAACCGCCTGACGCGCCATGTGCGGGATCTGGTCTGCGGGCACCCCCAGCTGCTCCAGCGTGGCCGGCGCTCCGATCTCGGTGAAGAATGCGCGCATCTGCGCAATGCCCGCTTTGGCAGCGGCCATATCATCCTCCAGCTCGGCAGGCACGTCCCAGACAGCACGGGCAAAATGGGCAAAGCGGGAGGGATCCTTCTCCGCCGCGTATGTCATCCAGTTGGGGTAGACCACCGCCAGACCCGCCCCGTGGGGCACATCGTACAGGGCGGACAGCTCATGCTCGATACGATGGGATGCCCAGTCCGCCTGCTTTCCAAGACCGATGCTGGGGCCGTTGGCCACGGTAGCGGCAAACATCAGGTTCGCCCGGGCATCGTAGTCACATGGATCCCGCAGCACACGGCGGACACTGTCCACCGCGGTACGCACAAGCCCCTCGGTAAGATAGTCCAGCAGAGGAGTCTCCGTTGGCGGGACGAAATAGTGCTCCAGCGCGTGAATGATTATGTCGATGGCGCCGTAGACAGTATGAGAGGCCGGTACAGAGAAGCTGTAGACCGGGTCGAGAATGGAAAAGGCCGGATAGAGCGCATTGCCATAGACCGCCACCTTTTCCTTTGTGTCCCAGCGGCTGATGACGGCATTCCCGTTCATCTCCGATCCGGTGGCTGGAATCGTCAGGATCGTGGCCACCGGCAGCGCCCTCTCGACAGATGCACGACTGAGAAAATACTCCCACACGTCTCCGTCCATCATTGCGGCGGCCGCGATGCCCTTGGCCGCGTCGATACAGCTGCCGCCGCCGACGGCCAGAATCAGGTCAACGTGATGCTCACGGCAGAGCCGCTGCCCCTCTAGCACATGGGTGTATTTGGGATTGGAGGATATCCCCGGCAGCTCGATGACCGTTTTCCCGCCGCGGTGCAGCAGCTTCATCACCGTGTCATACAGACCCATCCGCTTTACGCTGCCGCCGCCGGTAACAAGCAGGATCGTCTGCCCATATTTCTCCAGCTCATCGGAAAGCTCGTCAATGGCCTGCCGGCCGAAATAAAGGCGCGTCGGGTTATGATATGCAAAATTCTCCATGATGTACTGTCCTTTCTTTTGACCGGGATCCGCCTTTTACGACTCCGACTTATACTTTCGGTTCTTCAGGCGATACCGCTGGATAAGCCCGATGATGGAAGTAAAGATGATGGTCGCCAGATAGGGGAAGGTAGACGTGATATTGCTGTTGATGGTGTTCTGCAGCACAGCGGACATTGCCAGCGCGCCGCCGAAAAACAGAGAGGCCAAAATAGCCAGCAGAGGATGATCCGCCGCCAGAGTGGATGCCGCCATAGCCACATAGCCGCGGCCATTGGTCATGTTCTCGGCAAACATGGTCACGCCGCCCATGCAGAGAGCCACACCGCCCAGTCCGCACAGCGCACCGGATACGATCATGGCACAGACCTGCGTGCGGTCGGCCTTGGTTCCCAGGCTCTCAGTAGCGGCCTTGTTGATGCCCACAGATCTGAGATGAAAGCCGCCTATTGTTTTGTACATGTATATGTACAGTAAAACCGCGATCAGATAGCAGCCGTAGTCGATGAATGTCAGATTTGCAAACACTCGGAACAGGAAGGAATCGGCGGGCAGGAAGCTGAGATTGATCTTGCTCATGGCCACCAGACTGCTGTCAGCCAGAGCACCGCGTACACCAAAAAACGCATACAGCAGATACGCCGACAACGCGACTGCGAGAATATTAACGCTGGTGCCGACCACCATGTCTTTGGCGCCCAGACGGATCTGGAACACAGCCACCAGCAGACCCACCAACGCACCTGCGGCTACGCCGGCCAGCACACTCAGCACCACACTGTGCGTGTAGTAGTTCACCGCGATGGCAAAAAAGGAGCCAAGGAGCATCTGGCCTTCCAGCGCAATGTTGAACACACCGGCGCGGGAGCACAGAAGGCTGGCCAGTGTCGCCAGCAAAACCGGGGATGTGTAGCGGAGAACGGTGTTGATAATGGAAGCATAGTACAATGCGTTCATGCCTGCTCTCCTTTCTCCTCCGCGGCCAAAACCGGCTGCGCCGGTTCATCATCCGTATGCTTGCGTTGCTTGAACAGGTTGAATACGATCCGTACCGACACGAACAGCGTGATAGCGCACTTGATGATATCCGACAGCTGGCTGGGTACCCCGAAATTCCGCTGGATGGCGGAGCCGCCCACGTCCAGAGCTGTCAGCAGAATGGCATAGACCGTGGCGACGACGGGGTTTAATTGGCCGATCAGCGCTGCCTGCAGGCCTGTCCACGCATATCCCGCACTGGAAAACATTCCGGCGGTATAGCAATACTTGGTGCCGAAGCACTCACAGATACCGGCGAGGCCGGCCACAGCACCGGCCATACACATGGTGATAAACATCGTTCGCACCTGCTTGGTACCGCCGTAACGGGCAAAATGCGGATTGAAGCCGCCCATCTTGGATTCATAGCCCAGCACCGTATTGTTGCAGAAAAACACGATGCCGATCACCACAGCCAGCGCGATGAACAGGCTGATATTCACCGTCTGCCCCTGGATAAGCCGGGGAAAGCGCAGTGCCTCGTCGATCATATCCGTCTGCTGCACGATCACATCTGCGGTAGAGGACTTGAATGGGAAAGAGGCCATGTACGTGGTGATGTCCGTAGCCACATAGTTCAGCATCAGCGTACAGACCACCATGGACAGTCCACCCTTCCACTGAAGCACCGTGGGGATCACCGCGTACAGCGCACCCACCACCCCGCCGGCCAGGATCGCCAGGATCATGACCAGGAATTTGGGGCCAGGGCAATATAGTGCCACCAGCACAGCAGCCATAGCGCCAAAGGTCATCTGCCCCTGAATGCCCAGATTGATATAGCCGGCGCGCCAGCAGATACACGCGGCCATGGCACAGATGACGACTGGCACAGCACGGGTCAGCGTGGTAAACAGATAATAGGAGCTCAGCAGCGATTTATCCACCATCACCGCGTAGACCTTCAACGGATCGTAACCGGACAGTATGATAATGACTGCGCCCAGCAGCAGACCCAGAATAGTGGCCACGATGGGCCAGCCTACCGATTGAGCCAGATTATTGATCTTGACCACAGTGGAGGCTTTCAGATGCCCTTTGCTTTTGTTCATGCCTGCACGCCTCCCATCATCAGAAGTCCCAGTTTCTCCTCCGAAGCTGTCTCGCGAGTAAATTCACCGACGATACGTCCCTCATAGACCACATAGATGCGGTCGGACAGTTCCATGATCTCTGTCAGCTCAGAGGATATCAGTAGCACCGCGTCGCCCTGCGTGCGCTTTTCCACCAGGCGGTTATGGATATACTCAATGGCACCGATATCCACACCACGAGTCGGCTCCGCCGCGATCAGCAGCGGCGTCTCCTGCCGTATCTCACGGGCTATGATAAGCTTCTGCGCATTGCCGCCGGACAGCTCGCCCATCTTCTGGTGGATACTGTCGTAGTACACATGAAACTCCTCCAGAAGCTTCGTTACAAATGCGCTGATCTTTTTCCTCTTCAGGACACCGCCGTGGGACAGCTCCGGCCGGCTCTGGTGCGCCATCAGGGACACCTCCTCCAGATCCGCTTCCCGCGCGCTGCCCCACAGATAGCGATCCTCCGGGATGCAGGCACATCCCGCCCTGCGGACGCTCTCCGCGTTGGCATGGGTGATATCCTGTCCGCACAGCGTTACCGCGCCGGAGGTCACTGGCAGAAGCCCTGTCAGGCATTGGATCAATTCCGACTGGCCATTTCCCGAGACGCCGGCTATACCGACGATCTCTCCCCGATCCACATGCAGGGACATGTGGTCAATGGTGTTTTTCTGCCCCGGGAGGGCATATACCATATCGTGCACGTCCAGACACCGTTCCCCTGTCTCCCTGGGGGCAATGTCACGCTGCAAAATGCGGCGCCCCACCATGAGGAAGGACATCTCCTCAATGGAGGTGTCGGTTTTCATCATTTCTTTCACCAGCTTGCCGCCGCGCATGACCATCACCCGGTCAGCCACCTCCATGACCTCATTGAGCTTGTGGGTGATAATGACGATGCTCTTTCCGGCATTTGCCAGCTCTCTTATCGTATGGAGAAGCTCTGTGACCTCCAGCGGTGTCAAAACAGCGGAGGGCTCGTCAAAGATAATGATGCTGGCCTCCTGATAGAGCGTCTTCAATATCTCCACCCGCTGCTGCATGCCCACAGAGCAGTCCCGTATTTTCTTGGTCGGGTCAACGTGAAGGCCGTACTTCTCGCCCAGAGCGCGCACGACCTCCTCGGATCTGCGGCGGTCAAAGAAAATACCGCCCTTCTGAGGTTCTTTGCTGTAAACAACGTTTTCCGCAATGGTAAAGGGGTCAAACAGCATGAAGTGCTGCTGCACCATGCCGATCCCCTGCTTGATCGCATCGTGGGGATCACGGAAGCTCTGCTTCTTCCCCCGGATATAGATCTCCCCGCTGGTCGGTGCCTCCAGGCCGTACAGGACCTTCATCAGTGTGGTCTTACCCGCACCGTTTTCACCCACAATGGCCAGGACTTCGCCCTCCTGCAGCGTCATATTCACATCATCGTTAGCTACGACATTTCCGTAGATCTTCGTGATGTTCTTCATGGTAATAAGCGTGTTCATAGACACCTCCAAAGCCTGAAAGGGTCGTGTTACACCCTGCGGCACAATGGCCGCAGGGTGTAACGATGAGGTTGATCAGCCGATCAGCGTGTAGTTGGCGCTGACAGCGCTCTCTTCGGGCAGCGTATGCAGGTCGATGCTCAGAGTACCGTCCTTCATCTGTGCCGCCACATCCTTCAGCTGCGCGATATCATCAGCGGTCAGGACTTCGGGAATAGGATTCTTGGACTCGTGGGTGACATGGACCGCGCCGATGGCGCCCTCTGCCACGCCCAGCGTCAGGTTTTCGTTGACCCAACCGTCAGGGCCTTCCGTCATGAACTTGTCCATCACATACTTAATGGTAGCGTAGGAATCCTTGATCTGGCAGGAGGCGATATACGGATTCTCGGGATCCGTCAGGTCGGACACCTGACCAGAGGTATAGAAGCCCTTCTCCAGCGCAGCGGCAAAGGTTCCGGGGTCACCGCCGGATGCGCAGCTGTTAACGAACTTGCAACCCAACTCAGCCATCTGCGTGGCATAGTCATGAGCCAAGTTCACTTCGCTGTAGCCCAGCACATAGTTTTGGGTGAACACAGCGTCGGGATCAATGGCCTTGACGCCCTCGTAGTAGCCATAGCGCCACTGCCAAGAGGAGGCGGACTGGGTAACGTTGATACAACCATACACATGCTGGTCGCCTTCGTCCCACAGATCATCACAGATCAGGCCAGCCAGCATACCAATGAGGTATGCGCCCTCGGCATCATAGTAGCCGATGCAGACAACATTCTCGTTGTCCACGGTGGAGTCGATCAGGACATACTTGCAGGCATCAGGGAAATCCTTGGCCACAGCGTCAATACCGGTACCTGCCTGCCAAGACAGGCCAATCAGCATGTCCACGCCCTCCGCAACGCAGGCACGCATCTGCTCCTCGTAGTCGGCATCCGCTTCGCACTCGCAGACGATCGTCTCAACCTTACCGTCGTACTGCGCTGCCGTCTCCATGAAGCCGTTGTAGGCGGAGATGCAGAACTGGTCGTTGCGCATGGTAGGCATGACCAACGCGATCTTATAAGTCTTTTCGCTGGTGTCGGGGTCGTCCTTTGTGCTGTCGTCCTTCGCGCCGCAGGCCATCAGGCTGCATGCAAGGATCAGCGCCAGGAACAGGCTTGCCAATCTTTTCATAGTGATTCCTCCGTTATCCGTAATTATTGCCTCCGGTCTGTACCGGATCAGCACGTTTGATGTATGGCGGCCTCCAGACCGTCCATGGTCGCTTTTTGCAGCGCGGAGATCGTATCTTCACGCAGTCCCACCAGAACGATATTGAACTCCGACTCCGGCCGCTCCTCCAGGTTGTAGATATCGATGAGACTGTATCCATATGTCTCGATGCCGGCCGTCTCGATACCGCAGTAGCAGCGGCGGCCGGTAAAATACTGCGGCTCGATCAGATACATCACCGTAGAGGGATCGTGCAGCGACACTCTCGGCTCCACTGGATCGTCATATCCACCGGTGGTACCAAAGTAATATCTGAACAGCTCCAGGATCATCCGATCACGCCAGTCATCTCCACCGAACCGTGCCTCCAGCTCCCGCATGGTGACCTTTACATGATCTGTCACCTGGCTGCTGGTACATATATGGAAGGGAACGCCGCCCTCGATGGCATACTTTGCCGCGTCCGGGTCATGGAAGATATTGACACTAGCGCACTGAGAACCGGCCACGTTGCCCCGCAGCTCACAACCCATATACACGACCTTGTCCAGCCGGGGCTTCACATCAGGGTGTTTGCAAAACAGGTTGGCCACATTCGTCAATGAACCCAGTGCTACATAAGTCACCTTTTCCGGGCATGCCATGATCTTTTCATAGGCCAGATCCCATGCCGGCAGCGGGGACAGTGCCTCTCGGTGATGCTCTGGCATCTGATACTCCCCGATACCATTGACACCGTGGATATAGGGAGAGGTACGCAGCTTTTTCTTCCAAGGACGGTCAGCGCCCATGCCCACCGCAATATCCTGACGCCCGCAGAGCGCCAGCACATCCATCGTATTCTGCGTGGCATAGTCGATCGTGGTGTTTCCGAATGTGGATACGGCCGCTAAAACATCCAGTTTGGAGCTAGTCGCGCAGATCAGCAGCGCCATAGTATCGTCGATTCCGGTATCAGCATCCAGTATCACGGGAATTTTACGCATGTTCACAGGTACCACCTTTCCATTCCAGTGTTTCTACTCTGTGCAGGACGCGCTCCAGCACCGTCTTCCGGTCAAAGGGTTGCACATACCACACATTCCGCTCTTCATCACCGACATCCCGGCGACCACGGTGACCGTCAGGCCAATCAATCACACCGTCGAAATCGTTGAGGTAGGCCACAGTCATGCCGTATGTCAGTGTACCATGCAGCTCCACTTCACATTTGACCTTGCGGAAGGAGAACGCATCGGGCTCTCTCAGCACCTCCACAGCGTAGGGCGTGTGCAGATACCGGTTAGCTCGTACCGGGGGCGGGCACAGCCGCGCCATATGCTGCCACAGAGAACCGGGCAGTTTTTGCATCAGCGACTGTATCTCGATGCCGTGAGGGATATCGGACGTCTCATCAATCGGCATCATATAAAACGGTACACCCGTATGCATCAACAGCTGCATAGCCTCAGCATCGCAGTACACCTTGTGGCAGGCACTGGCGTTTATGGTCCCGAACGCGAAGCTCCCCCCCATAAACAGAACCCGCTCGATCCGGGCAAACGCCTCCGGTCGATTTCTGTACAGCAGGATCAGATTGGTCGCCGCTCCCAGCAGACAGACGGTTACCGGCTCCGCACTTTCCAGCAGCCGCCCCGCCATCCAGTCGGCAGCCTCCACTCCGGTGCTGCCGCAGTCATCCCCGGCGGGTACCATGCGTTCCCGCATCAGCGGCGCACCGGCGCCCTCGATCACGGGCCGCGGCACGCTCATGCCGTCCAGCAATGCGCGTATATGCTCTGCGGCATCGGCCGCGCTGTCCATGCCATGGACGGTGGTGATGCCCAGAACATCCAACGACGGGTCGCACAATGCAGCGCTGACTGTAAGCAGATTGTCGGCATCGCCATCTACATCAAAAATCACTTTTCTCATAAGATAAATCCTCTCCGCATTATTTCGACATATACCTATTCAGATTCGTCTCCATGATCCCCGTCAGCGCTTCTCCGCTAAGCGGCTCATGACGACGCATGATCAGCGCCGCACCGGTGTCGATCAGCGCCCGCTCCACAGAGAGCCGCTTCACGTCTGGTGCCATGGCATCCAGCTCCGGCACCTTGCTGCTGCCCACCGTGCGCCGAATGATCTCCGTCCCGGCGTAGCCCAGCGTATCCGCCTTGACATCACTCAGATACGCCTGCTGGAACGTCTCCTCCCTGTACAGGTCAAACTTCACTTGCCGGTCGTACTCCCGGCAAAATGCCGCCTCGAAGCAGCTCCATACGTCCGCTATCGCTTGGCGGAGATAGTTTACGCTCGCCTCGCCGTCGTTTCGGGATACCCAGTAGGCCCATGCGAAAAACAGGTTCCCGATCACGTTGCCCACATCGTATCCGATGGGGCCATAAAAGGCAAACTCCGGGTCAATTACCTTGATGCCCTTCTGGTTGGCAAATATGGAGCCTGTGTGCAGGTCGCCGTGAAGCAGCGCCTGGCTGTGGTTCATGAAGCGATCCCGCAGCAGCCCCACCTGCGCCCGCAGTGCGTGGTTTTCATACAGTGTTTCCCGCACAAAATTCTCGTTGCCGGGAGTAACGGCGTTATTCTCGCTGTGTATGCCAAACGGCTCCGCCAGCACCAGCCGCTCCGTGATGTCGCACAGCTCCGGATTGGTATATGTGGCCACGTTCTGCTTCTTTTCCTTATTATCCGCCACCAAATCCGTGGTGGGCAGCAGCGTGCACACCATGAAATCCGCTATGTCCGCGGCAAAGGCGGGGTACGTCTCCCCATCCATCAGCCCTTTCCGCATGTTACGGTATGCGGAAATGTCCTCCATGGCGATGGCGCACATGGCCTCGTTGTAATCATAAAGCGCCGGCACATACTCCGGTGCCGTTCTTCCGTAATGCGCCAGTATCTGCGCTTCGATGCGGCTGTGGCGCGTATCCAGTCTCCGTCCGCTGGAGCGGAGCAGCACATCCGCCTGCTTGATGACCAGAGAACGCCCGGTCGCCTTGTCGGACACGTGGAACACATAATTGATATTGCCGTCTCCGATCTCCCTGCATTCCAGCGCCGCATCCGCCGGGAAATACTTCAGGTAGCTGACAGCGTAGGCCATAGCCTCCTCTGTGGACATGAGAAAATGCTGATCGTAAGCGCTCATGATATCACTCCTTTGTCATTCACGGTCGTAACGGCATCCGTCTTCCGACAGTCACACCGTCCACTGCATGCCGGCATACCCCTTAACTGCGTTTTCTCAAGAGTAGCACATAATTCCACAAAAGTCAACAAAATTCAAAGAAAAATCTTTCTGATTTGAGCGGAATTGTTGTTTTAGGAAAATTTTGTTGACAAATTGAGGTCCATGCTACATAATGGATATGTATGCGCGGTTTCCTGCGTAACGCATGGCCATACGGCAGACCGTGCTGTATACTTTGTTATAGGAGGGGGTCACTATACTAACCGCACAGCGCAGAGAAGAATTGAAACGGTATCTGTTAGAGCACAAGAATGCCACAGTGCCCGATATGGCGCGCCACTTCTCCGTCAGCGGGCAGACGATCCGCCGGGACTTTGAGGTTCTGGAGAGCGAGGGCTTCCTGCTTCGTTCCTACGGCGGCGCCATCCTGTTGGAGCGCAAAACAAACGGCGTCTCCAATCAGGTCAAGCGTGAGATGTTCGTAGACGAAAAGCAGCTGATATGCAGCCGTGCCGTTCCCTTCATCCGTCCCAACGACTGCATCTATATCGATCACTCCACTACCGCCCTGAACCTTTGCAGTTTTATCAAAAACATGCCGCTGACAGTGGTCACCAACTCCCTTCGGGTGATCACAGAGCTAGCCTCCTCCGAGACGGTGCGCGTTATCTCCACCAGTGGCCGGTATTACAACGAATTTGAGGGGTTTTTCGGTTCAGAAACGCTGAGCTATCTCCGGCAGCACTGCATGGATAAGGCGTTTCTGTCCTGCCGCAGCGTCGATGCCAACCGCGGCCCCAACGATTCCGACGAGGTCACGGCCAGCGTGCGACAGAAGGCCATCGAAAATTCGGATGAGGTATTCATGCTGGTGGATCACACCAAGTTGGATCGTTCCAGCTTTACCACGATCTGCGGTTTCAGCGACATCGACTATTTCATTACGGATCGACCCCTGAGCGACGAGTGGAAGCAGCGCCTCAGCGAATACGATGTCACTTTCCTGGATGCGGATCAGTAAGAGTGTTCCCTGCGGAGGCACGTTCTCCGGCGCCTCTCTCCCCTCTGTCCCGCGATAAAAAGCGCCGGAGCTGTCCTGCGACAGCTTCCGGCGCCCGCTTTTTCTCTTGCCGCGGCGCGGCTGCCGCGAAAAAATAAAATCTTTTCCACATGGAAAAAAACTATAGACAATCGGCAAAATGTGTGCTATTTTATAAACGTCAACAGAAATCAACACAAAGATTATAAAAACAACACGCCAGCTGCCATGAGATCTTCCCCTCAGGCCGCATATCGTGTTGCAAAACAAAAGCGAGGTATGGAAATGACGATATCTCAGATGAAAGAGGGTGTGTGCCGCTGGGCGCGCGTATCGTACAGCGAGCACTTATTTGCTGGTACCAGTGGAAATCTGAGCGTTTATGATCACGACAAGCAATTGATGGTAATCACGCCCACCTCTTTCCCCTATGAGCTGCTCACGCCGGACGATATGGTCGTCATGCATCTGGACGGCACCTGTGTCACGGACGCATCGCTCCGCCCCTCCTCCGAATGGCGCATGCATGCTGTCATATACCGGCAGATGCCGGAGGTAAATGCGGTGATTCACACCCACTCCCCCTACGCGACCGCATTTGCCGTGAACCATAAGCCCATCCCCGCCGCACTCATCGAAATGGTGGCATTTCTCGGCGGTGATGTGCCTTTGGCTGCTTTTGCCATGCCCGGCACAGAGAATGTGGGCACAGAGGCGGTCAAGATCATGACAGATCGGACGGCCTGCCTGCTGGCCAACCACGGCGTACTGGCCATCGGAAACACGCTGGAGTCAGCACATACACGTGCCGTGTACGTAGAGGATGCCGCGCGCATATGCTCTATCGCGGCAGGAAACGGTTCCATCTTCACCATTGAGGACAAGTACATCGATGCCATGCGCGGCAGAAAGGGGAACAACAAATGAAGCGAGCTGACGATGGGATTGGGTTCCTGCTGCGTTATGAAAATGTCGCCTGGTACGAGAACGGCTCTGTGCGCATTCTGGACCGACGCATTTACCCCATCCGCACAGAATATGTGACCTGCCGCACCTATCACGAGGTCGCGCAGGCCATTGCCGACATGGTCACACAGAGCGGCGGCCCCTATCTGGCTGCGGCCATGGGCATGGCGCTGGCCGCATACGAGGGACGTAATCTCTCTGGCGACGCGCTTATCCGGCATATGGAGGACGCCGCCTACACTCTGTCCCATGCCCGCCCCACCACCGCGGCCAAGATGGAACGGATCACCAGCCATGCGCTCTCCCTGGCCAGGGACGCCATCGACAGGGGCTGCTCCTCTGACGCACTGGTGGCACTTCTGCAGGAAAACGCACTGGATTACATCAACGCCAACTACGAGCGCTACAGCGTTATTGCCCGCTATCTGGCTGACCAGATCCCCCACAACGGCACGATCATGACCCAATGCTTTGCCGAGACGATCATCGGCACGCTGCTGCGGGAATGCCGGCAGCGCGGCAGCGACATCAAGGTGATCTGCGCCGAAACACGCCCCTATTTTCAGGGCGCACGGCTGACAGCCTCTGTCGTCTGCGATATGGGCTTTGATGTAACTGTCATCAGCGATAATATGCCCGCCTACACCACCGGTCAAAAAAAGGTGGACGTATTTACATCCGCGGCGGATGTGATCACTATGGACGGTCATATCGTCAACAAGGTCGGTACATTTCAGATCGCACTGGCCGCCAGCTACTGGGGCATTCCCTATTTCGTAACAGGCACGCCCAACCCCAGCCATCCGGATATGAGCTCCGTGGCCATCGAACAGCGCGACCCCCGGCTCGTCATGGAAGCCATGGGTACGCGCCTGACCATGGAGGGCGTCAAGGGCTATTACCCTGCGTTTGACGTGACGCCGCCCAAGCTCTGCAACGGTGTTGTGACCGAGAAGGGTATCTTCTCTCCTTACGACCTGTCCCGGTACTTCCAGATATAGAACTTCTTCCTCCTTTGCGGTCGGCGTGTAAGGCACCACCGACTGCACCCCCCGAACCGCCCCGGTTTCATGAACCGGGGCGGTTTCCCTGTCGGACGCGAGAATCTCCCCCTCTCGGCTTAGCTGTCGGGTTGACCCGTGGCTATAGGAACCTATTACTTGCCATGAATCAGTCTCCCCGTTTTTATAAGCCTTGGTCGGCAAGCCTTTCACTTACTTCAGCCTGGAGACGTTTTCTTTTTACTCTCTTCCACGCCATAAGCTTTTTATCCCCCTGGCAGAGCCGGGGGTTCTCTTCGATATCCAAAGAAGCACCGGCAGCGTGTGGGTAACGCTGCCGGTGCTTCTTTTTATTCACTTCGCCACCGGCGCACCCGGTCAGTAGAGAACGTCTTCTTTGCTCTGCTGAGTATACGTCCGTGAAATCGTTTCTTCATTCCCTCGTATCAACCATATCACGCATCACAGCAAAAATGAATTCAGTTTTTTGTGTGGTGCGGAGTTCTTGCCGTCCGTGCTGCGCGACCACGTTTTGACCGTTTGAGCCTCCAAAAACTGCACCAGCGGTGCCAAGTCCTCCTGCTCGTCATAGGCTTGCAGCGCGTCATAATAGGCGCGGCGATCCTCCTCATAGACGATGGTGGGCGGATAGTCGTTGATCATCAGCCAGTAGTTCAGCAGCGTCCGCCCCACACGCCCGTTCCCGTCCGCAAAGGGATGGATATTCTCAAACCGAGCGTGGAGGTACGCCCCTGCCTTCAGGGGCGCTTTCGCTCCGATGGCGTTGACTTCTTCAATCAACTCCGCGAGGTCGTTCTCTACCTCATCGGGTGGCGAACCGACCTCGTTTTTTCCGGTCACATAGTCGTGCTTCTTAAATTCGCCGGGACGCTCACCGTTCACGATGTAGCGGCGCTCATCGTAAGTGCCCTCCGTCAATGCACGGTGGACAGCGCAAATCAACTCAATGGACAGAGGCTCTTTTGCAACGATCTTCTCCTGCAAAAAGTTGTAGCACACCTTTTGATTCTGCTGCTCAAACAGGGTGCGGGTGCTGCCGGTGTAGCCCACGACCTTGCCGTTTTCAAAAATCTCGCGGGTGTCGTGGTAGTTGATCTCGGCATTCTCGATCTTGCCGGAGTTGTAGGCAAACAGAATGCGGAAATTATCCAGCCGCAGAGAAAGGTCATCGACCGACTGGATATTCCAGTCCTGCCACATTTTCACAACAGTGTCATATTGGCTCATGATGTACCTCCGATACAAGGATGGCTTTAGTATAGCACACTTTTGGGCCAAATGGGAGAAAATTTGCAGGCGGTCTTGGCTTTATGTATTCTTTGCTTACTGCGTCACCGTTTTTGAGCCACGAACCTACTTGCAATCACCGGTGTATCGAGTATACTTATCAGCAATACGATTTACGGGAGGTGACGGCATGGTCTACTGCGTATCGGACATCCACGGTGAATTGGATAAGTTTGAGCGACTGCTGACGCTGATACAATTTTCTGAAAACGACTATCTGTATGTCATCGGTGACGCTATCGACCGATGCACCATGGGTGTGGACATCCTGCGGCTGGTCATGGATGCGCCCAACATGACCATGCTGCTGGGCAATCACGAGCAGATGTGCCTCGCCACCCTCGGGCCGCATAATGAGTTTGGTGCTCGTGAGCTTTGGCGGCAAAACGGCGGCTCGTCCACCTATCGAGAACTGCTCTATCATCGGACGCCCCATGAGCGTAATATGATCCTGCGTTTCTTAGCCGGACTGTCGGATCATCTGGACATTACCGTTGACGGGCAGAAGTTCCACCTCGTTCACGGTTGTCCCGGTGCTGACCGTGATACGCGCATTTGGGGACGCATCAAGCCGGATGATAGACGTCCTTACCCGGACGCCATCTGTATC
>OQWM01001203.1_pt1 | contig 17800 bp, 15 predicted proteins | sample 1691531 | NCBI WGS metagenome assembly OQWM01 (sample SAMN03418257, study PRJEB22391) | human gut metagenome | biome: human-gut; feature: organic feature; material: feces | host: Homo sapiens | place: Tanzania | collected 2013-01
TCAGCCTGCATCTCTATCCGGCTCCCAGCTGCCCGGACTCTCTGTAAGCGCATCTACTGACTTGATCTCCGTCTCAACGGTTTCTTTTGTTTTTGAAGATGTGCCTAGTTTACCACTAGATACTCGCAGCGTCAACACCTTTTTACAAAAAAGCTGAGATTTTTTATTTTTACAGTATTTATGTAAAGCAGGTTACAGTTTGCGCCTCAAGCTTACAGCTTTAAAAAGTTTTGCAGTATTGTTCTGCCCTCAGGCGTCATGATGGACTCAGGGTGGAACTGCACGCCATACACCGGCAGAGTCTTATGCTGCAGCGCCATGATTTCATGCTTCACCGTTTCCGCCGTAGCCTCCAGACAGTCAGGCAGACTCTCCGGCTCCACAATCAGCGAATGATAACGCGCCGCCTCAAAGCCATCCTGCATATTCTTAAAGATGGGGCTTGGCGCTGTCAGGTACATCTTATCCGCCTTGCCGTGTACAATCTCCGGCGCATGCACAACCCTGCCGCCGAATGCCTCGCCAATCGCCTGATGACCAAGGCACACGCCAAGGATTGGAAATTCACCGGCCAGCTCACGGATAACGTCGAGACAGATGCCCGCCTGCTGCGGATTTCCCGGGCCCGGAGAAATAATAATGTGACTCGGTGCCAACGCCCTGATTTCCTCGATAGTTATTTTATCATTACGCACAACCTTAATATCTGGATTTATTTCGCCCAGCAGCTGATACAGATTAAAAGTAAAGCTGTCATAGTTATCAATTATCAGGATCATGCTCACTCCTCCTCTGCCGTCATCCGCAGCGCCGTCATGCAGGCGCCTGCCTTATTAACTGTTTCCTGAAATTCGTTCTCCACAACGGAATCTGCAACGATACCGCCGCCAGCCTGAATATAAACGCGGTCATTTTTCTTCACCATCGTGCGGATAGTGATGCAGATATCCATATTGCCGCCAAAATCGAGATAGCCCATGCCGCCGCCATAAATACCACGGCGCTCCGGCTCCAGCTCGTCGATAATCTCGCACGCGCGGATTTTCGGCGCACCGCTCAGCGTGCCTGCAGGGAAAACGCTGCGCAAAGCGTCCAGCGCATCCTTATCGGCACTCAGCTGACCTGTAACCTTGCTCGTGATATGCATAACGTGCGAAAAGCGCTTAATCGCCTTGTAATCGCTCACGCGTACCGTACCAAAATCACACACACGCCCCACATCATTACGGCCGAGGTCGACCAGCATGTTATGCTCCGCAGTTTCCTTGGCATCCGCCAGCAGCTCACGCTCCAGCGCCTCGTCCTCCTCCTGCGTGCGGCCACGGCGACGCGTGCCGGCAATCGGCATGCTGATAACCTGCCTGCCCACGACCTTCACCAGCGTTTCCGGCGAGCTGCCGGCCAGCTCCACATCGTCATTATGCAAAAAGACCATGTACTGCGACGGATTCGTCGTGCGCAGATAGCGGTAGGCATCAAAAAGGCTCTTGTTATAGGTCGCGCTGAACTTTTGCGCATAGACAATCTGAAAGGCATCACCGTTTTTGATATATTCCTGACAGCGCAGCACATTCTTGGCATACTGCTCCCTGCTCTGGTTGCTCGTGAACTCGCCGAGCTGCGCACGCTCAGGCCGCTTCGGCTGCACAGGCTGCAGCAGCATTTCCTCCATCGCCGCAATCTCACGCTCCGCCTTGGCATAGTTAATCGCTGCATTATCCGTCTTGACGTTGACGATCAGGAAAATTTTCTGCTTCAGGTGGTCGAAGGCAATCAGCTTGTCGAACAGCATTAAATCGACGTCGGCAAACTCCGCCTTGCGCTCCCTGTTCACCTGCATATCAGGCTCGCAGTAGCGCATGAAGTCGAAGCCAAACGTACCGACCAGGCCACCGGTAAAGTTCGGCAAGCCCTCTAGCTGGGGCGCCTTATACTCCGCCAAAATATTACGGATGCAGCTGATCGGATCCTTCTCCTGATATTTTACGGCTGCACCGCTGATAATCTCGGCATTGCCGTCGGTAATCTTCAGGCGCAGCACGGGATCATAGCCTACGAAGGAATAGCGCGCCCAATGCTCACCGCCCTCAATGCTCTCCAGCAAAAAATAATTACGGCTGCTGCGGCGCACATTATCCAAAAAGGCCAGCGGCGTCAGCATATCCGCCAAAACCTCCTTCGCTACAGGCACAGCCTTATACTGAGCAGCGTAGCTCTGCACCTGCTCTAAGCTCAAATTCAACATTTCATCACCTCATAGAAAATACTACTGCCTTCGCAGCATTCGCTGCAAACAAAAAGCCTGTCCCCGGACCGACTCCCTTCGAAGTCAATCCCAAGGACAGGCTAAAAATACTTATACCTGCGGTACCACCTTGCTTCACCGCTTGCGCGATGCTCTCTCGCAGAGTGCCAGCACACTCCTCGCCCTTAACGCCGGCGCTGCGTCATCGAATACTCTCGCTTGCAGAAGCGATTTGACAATGCCCTCAGCGGTCCATTTATCAGCCTGCATCTCTATCCGGCTCCCAGCTGCCCGGACTCTCTGTAAGCGCATCTGCTGACTTGATCTCCGCCTCAACGGTTTGTGGTTTTTTTGAAGTTGTGCCTAGTGTAGCACTAAGCTTATTTCTCGTCAACACATTTTTACAAAAAGACAGTGTAATTATATTTTCAGGATATTTTTGTAAAGCAAGTTACAATAAACTTACCCTTGACTCTCTCCCCCAAATCTGGTATTATAGCCTTAGCAAAGCATGAGCCTTGCGTATTATGTTAAGTAGTACGCAGGGCTTTTTTTGTTTTTTATTGGCAAACCTCTTGCTAGTAAAAATTTCTTGTAGATGCTATAATAAGAAAGGAGAGATACCCTTGCAGCTTGATACATCAGTTATCAAAGACACCGTAGAAAGCATTTCCCCTAAGCAAATCCAGTACGACAATATTTGCAAAACTATTTTGGCTCATAAGGAAATCAGCGCCTGGATTCTCAAACACACAACCAAGGAATTCCACAAATTTTCTATTGAGTACATTGTACAGCATTGTCTTACGGAAAAGCCGGAAATCAGTACCATTGGCGTTATGCCAGGTACATCGACACCTCTGCCAACGCTCAGAACAGACAATACCGAAGATAATGTTCCCAACGAGGGCAAGGTTTTCTACGATATTCGCTTTCGTGCCAAGCTTCCGCAAGCAGCAGCTACAGCTGCTGTTATTATCAATATCGAGGCACAAAATCATTTCAAGGAAAAATATCCTTTAGTAAGCCGCGCTGTATACTATGCCAGCAGACTCATTTCCGCGCAATACGGAACTGAATTCACCAAAAGCAATTATCAAGACCTCAAAAAGGTCTTTACCATCTGGCTCTGCTTCAATCCTACTGCTAAAGACCAGTGTACTATCAACAGATATTGCATCGCTGAAGAAAATGTTTTTGGTCACAGAAAAGAAAAGCCTGCCCACTATGACTTGCTAGAAGCAATTTTTGTCAACCTGGCCGTCAAAGCTGATACGAAAAGTAATAACACGCTGATTGATATGCTTTCAGTGCTCTTCTCCAAAACACTCTCTAGCCAGGAACGCTTTCATAAGCTTAAGGATAATTTCAAAATTGATATTAAGGACAATCTAACGACGGAGGTGGATAATATGTGCAATTTAGGTAAAACTTTATATGTAGAAGCTTATAACGAGGCTTATAACGAGGCGTATGGCAAAGCTTATGACGAGGCCTATGGCAAGGCTTATGACGAGGCCTATGACGAAGCTGAATTCAAAACGACATTGAATAACATCGAAAACATCATGAAAGCCTTCAAGGTTACTCCTGAGCAAGCTATGCAGGCATTAAACCTCAGCAAAGAAGAACAGGAGAAATATCTGCCTCATCTCAAGCAAGCGTAAACAAAATCTTCCCACCAAAAAAGCCGCCCTTCGGCGGCTTTTTTGCGTTCCCAGCGCCCCACGCGCTGCCTATTTCCCCATGCTGTTAATCAGCGACACAATCGCCGGCCCCAGCACCACGACGAACATAACCGGAAAAATAAAAATCATCGTCGGGAAGAGAATCTTTACCGGCAGCTTCGCTGCCTCCTCCTTCGCACGCTGGCGACGCGCTTCGCGCATATTGCCGGACTGAATCTCCAGCGTCTGCGCCATGCCTACGCCCAGCTTATCCGCCTGAATAATGGCCGCCGTAAAAAGCTGCATCTCCTGAATGCCGCAGCGACGCGCCAGACGCGTAAGAGCCTGACGGCGCGTAACGCCCATGCGCAGCTCCTGCAGCAGGCGCTCGAACTCGTCAATCAGCGGTCCCTTGAGCTTGGCTGTAACCTTGCCCAGCGCCCCGTCGAAGCCCAAGCCTGCCTGCACGCTTACGCACAGCAAATCTAAAACGTCCGGCATGCTCTGCAAAATCGCCTTCTGTCTTTGGCGTATCAGGCGCTTAAGCCAGAAGAACGGAAAATACACGCCCACGCCGGTGAACAGCACGATTCTAATGAGCTTAGAAAAAAGGCTCATATCTCTGTCATAGCAGTACCATACGGCGAACAAAAAATAAAGGGCAGTACTCACAAAGCAAAACAGCACAAAGCCTGTCATGCCATGTCCATAGAAGCCGCCGCTTGCATCGACCAGCTCCTCCACACGACTGCGCAGTCCGCTCGGCGCCACGGCCGCAAGATTTTCTGCCACCTTGTCCACTACGGGCTGAATAATACGGTCCTTAAACGAGCGGTTCATCTGCTTGCGCCAATACACGTCAGCATTAGAAGCACTGCTCAAGCGTCCGATATTCTGCAGACGGTTATGCACCTCACGCCGCTTCGTCGACTTCATAAGGAAGATTGCATATAAAATTAGAAAGACTATCACTGCTGCCAGCAGCGAAATCAAAAGAATCATAGCCTTGCTCCCTGCTTATTAAACAAATAAATCCATCGGCAGATGAATACCGTTCAGCTCCAGCTTCTCGCTGCACATCGGACGCAGGCCCGTGGTCACGAACTCGCCGCGCAGACGGCCATCGCCGTCTATGCCCTGCTGCTCAAAGCGGAAGAGGTCCTGCATCGTAATGATGTCGCCCTCCATGCCGGTTATCTCGCTGATATTGATAATTTTGCGGCTGCCGTCACGCATACGCGCAATCTGCACCACGATGTCGACTGCCGAAGCAATCTGGCTGCGAATTGCACGCAAGGGCAGCTCCATGCCGCTCATGAGCACCATCGTTTCCAGACGGCTTAAAAGGTCACGCGCACTGTTGGCATGGGCGGTGGTCATCGAGCCGTCATGGCCCGTGTTCATCGCCTGCAGCATATCCAGCGCCTCGCCTGTACGCACCTCGCCCACGATAATGCGGTCAGGACGCATACGCAAAGCGTTGCGCACGAGGTCGCGCATACTGATTTCGCCCTCGCCCTCGATATTCGCAGGACGTGTTTCCAGCGTTACCAGGTTATCCTGATGCAGCTGCAGCTCGGCGGAGTCCTCCAGCGTCACGATACGCTCTGATTCCGGCACATAGGACGACAGCACGTTGAGCAGCGTTGTTTTGCCGGAGCCGGTGCCGCCGGAAACCACGACGTTCAGCCTGCCGCGCACGCACGCCTCCAGGAACTGCGCCATACGCTCATCAAAGGAGCCGAACTCAATCATTTTATCAACCGTGAGTACATCACGGGAGAATTTACGAATCGTCAGGCAGGGGCCGATTAAGGACAACGGCGGAATAATAACGTTCACGCGGCTGCCGTCCAAAAGACGCGCATCGACCATCGGACTGCTTTCATCGACACGTCTGCCGACAGCAGAAACGATACGGTCGATGATGTGCATAAGGTGCTCCGCATTACGGAAGCGTGTTTCTGTTTTAATCAGGTGACCGCTGCGCTCGATATAAATAGAGTCAGGGCCATTGACCATGACCTCGCTGACGCTGCTGTCCTGCAAAAACGGCTCAATCGGGCCCAAGCCCATGATTTCGCTGATCAGCTCGTCAACAAGACGCTCTCTGTCGCCCAAGGGCACAGCAAACGGATTATTGCGCACCTCTTCGGCACAGATGTTCTCCACCATGCGGCGGACTTCCTTCTGGTCGCCTGTGGACTGGTTGATGGCACGCTGCAGCGCCTCCGGCATCTCGTCGATGATTTTGGCATGGATATCCGACTTTATCGCCTGGTATTCCTTCTCGCGTGCTTCGTCAGCAGTGACGGAAAAGCCTGTAGTGCCTTGCTTCTGCTTCGCAGGCGCCGCGCCTGCAGCGCTGGGGGCAGCGACAAATTTTTTATTTTTTCTATTTAAGCGTTCTGTAAGTGACATTTATCAGGGCACCTCGCTAATCCTCTCTGCGCATTGTTATCGTACTGGAGATTGTTTTCATGGACTCGGGGAAGTAGTCTAGGAAGAGGAAGGTCGGCAAGCCTTCCTTCATCTGTGCGCTCGCCGTAACCTTGATGGCCTTCTCCTTCGACACATTTGCATCAACACCCATATTAACCTCGCTATTCTCGTCTGCCAAAACCTCAGGATCTGTTTTTATTTCATACAAAAACAATCCGCCATTGGCAGCCTTATTTTTTATGAATTTCTGCACCTCTGCAGTTTTTTCAGCAGGTGTTACGCCGCTTTCGATAACAGAGCCGTAGCGTGCAGCATTACGCGTAATCTCGTTCAGGCTGTTGATATCATGCATGACCATTGCGCCGTAGATAATGCAGCTTATCAGCATAAAGAAAAAAGGCGCGACAAGTGCAAATTCCACCATCGCAGCACCACGATTTTTATTTTGCATATGCGTCCACCTTTCGTAAGTTTATTTGATTTTTATTTTATGCACTGTGTTGAACGCAAGAGGTTCCTGCGCTGAACACAGTGCATAAGCACTGTGTTATGGAAAAAATATTAATTTGCTTTCAAAGCATTACTAGTGGAAGTACCAATGCTCTCCCACAGCTTATTAATAACGCCACGTAAAGTATTACCACCAGTTGTATCAACACCAAGTGCATAAATAGCAGCACCTACTGCACATACGCATGCTAATACCAGTGCATATTCAACCATTTCTGCACCACGTTGACCCAGTTTTGCTTGCAAATAAAATTTTGCGTTTTTGATTTGATTTAACATTATAAAATCCTCCTTAAATATAAAATTTTAATATAACAAACAGGTAATTACCTATTGCTTACATAATTAATAGCTGCTAAGCTTTCACCTTTTCTGCGCCTTCTTCATTAAACGCAAGTTTTGTTGTTTCTTTAATAAAAGCAGTGTATAATTCAGCATTACACCACTCCCTTTCAGTCTATATCTTTACACTAACAATATATTTAATTATTAATCCACCGATACATTCACTTATAAGACAAACAATTACAATATATTTACCATACTCAACTGCCAAAAGCTCATCAAAATAATGTGGATTAATAATTTGGCAAAGAACACTAAGAATAATCGGCAGCATGCCAATTGCCAAGCCGCTCATAACGCCCTCAGCTGTCAGTGATCTAATCTCACCCTTTAGCTTGATACGTTCGCGAATCGTCTCCCCCACCGTATCCAGAATCTGACTCAGATTGCCGCCAACCTGTCGCTGAATAACCACCGACATGGCCACCATCTCAAAGTCATCATCCTTAACACGCTGGCAAATGCCCTCCAGCGCCTCCTCCAGCGTCACGCCGAGCTGAATTTCATTCAGCGCACGCACAAATTCCTCGCTGATAGGCCCCTTGATTTCCTTCGCCACGATATCCATGGCCTGCTGAAAGGTAAAGCCGGATTTAATCGCATTACTCATCATGGCAATAGCATCACCAAGCTGATTTGTGAACTGCTTCATACGGCGTTTTGCCTTGAACTGCACATAAAGCGAAGCAAAAATCACCCAGCCGACTGCAAACATCAAAGGCTCGCTGAGCTGCAAGGTCGCAATAGCCAGCAGCACAAAGAAGAGCACTGCACTGCCGCCGACGAGCATCATATACTCCTGGCCGGTTACAGGCAGATTCGCCTGCTGCGCCTTAAGCTCAAACCAGTTTTTCTTCGGCAGAAGATAGCCAAACTTGTTGGCGCCGGTTCTTGCCCAGGTGCTGAACCTGCTGCGCATGATATCATCCCAAAAGGCGCTGCCCGTGCTTACGCGCGCACGCCTCTGCGGCCTCACCGGCGTCCTGTACTGCTGCACACGCGCGGACAAATCCACGCCTGCCGCCAGCAGTCCGCTGGCCTTGGCGATGGCCACCAGCAGTACAAATACTGCCAGCGCTCCTATAATCGCAATTGTAAGCATAGCATCACCGTCCCTCCGGACACAGCTTCTGCGCTAAACGCTCAATCTGCGCCGTCAGTGGCGAGCCGGGGCCGACATCAAGAGCCATACGGCCATTGTTCGCTGCCTCAGCACACAGCATATATTCATTCGGCAGCAGCATCACGGGACAACCAATCTGGTTTTCCAGCTCGCGGGCATGGTGCATATCCGGCTGCAAGCGCGAGATAATGCAGCCTACACGCTGCTGGTAGTTGTCGAGCGACTCGAAAATCTCCATCGCCCGGCGCAGATGCTGCACCTCAAAGGCATTGTCTGCCATTGCTGTCAGAAACACATTTTGTGAAGCCTCAGCCACAGCAATGCTGATGGGATTGAAGCCCGGCGCCATGTCAACAAGCACATAGCGGAAGCTGCTGCGCGCCATTTTAATAAGCTGCGTCAAGCCCTCCGGCTCCACATAGGCTGCCTGCTGCGGTGTTTTGGCACCACAGAGGACATATACATTCGGCACGGCCTCCTCAAAATAATCGAGAAGCGTACCTGGCTTCAGGTAAGATAAGTCGCGCAAGGCCTCGACAATCGTGCTCTGCGGATCAATGTTTAAAAACGCATCCATATCAGCGAAATGCGTGTCGGCATCAATAATGCCCACAGGCTCGCCCGTAATGCGCACCAGCGCCAGCGCCAGATTTACAATCAAGGTCGTGCGGCCGCTCTTGCCCTTAGGGCTGAAGAAGCTGACCACCTGACAGCTATTGCTAAAATTTTTCGGGTTCTTGTCTGCAGCATTTTCGTCAGCTAAAAAGCTTTCCTGTTTAAAGCCTTGCATAAATCACCCTTCCTTCTACTTCCACAGACCGCTGAACCATTTGGAAAAGCCGCCGCTTTCCTCCTGCTCGCCCAGCTCCGACGAGATAACATTGCTTATTTCGTCAGCCAGTCTGCTGTCTTTATCAGTCAAAACCACCGGCTTGCCTTCCTTGATCGACTGCGTTACGCCACGGTAATCATTGCCGATGAAATACTGGAAGGGCCTGCCCAGTAAGGCTTCTACATCCTTAACACTGATTTGCGTTTCTGCCTTGTTTCTGTTGAGAATCAGGCGCACGCGCTGCCAGTCAAACTGCAGCTTATGCAGCGTATCAATGCCGCATTTCAGATTCTTGATCGACGGAATAAAATCCACCACGCAGGGCAGATACAGCACATCCGTCAGCTCCAAAAGGCTCAAGTTTATAGCACTGAAGCCGGTTGTCGTATCAAGAATAACAAAATCATAGGCTGCCTGCAGCTGGTTCACCGCGCTGCTGACGATCTCGGCATTCATGATGAACGCCTCGTCCAGCTCCTTCGGTGCTGCCAGCACATCAAAGCCAAAGGCTGTCGGCGTAACGAACGCCGCCGCATTACGCGTCGCCTCGTTCGCCTCACTATAATCATATAAGGTCTGCTCCGGCGCAAGTGCCAGATAATTGCACACATCGCCAAACTGCAGATCCAAATCTGCTAAACAAACTCTGAAGCCTCTTTCGGCCAGAGCTGCGGCAAAGTTAACCGCCAGAACCGTTTTGCCTACGGCGGAAGCCATACTGAAGAAGGTCAGAATCTGTCCTTCGCCTTCACTTTTTTTGCTTAGCATAGAGGTCACCTCGCAAAACTTCTTTATCAGACAGCTTAGACATGCGTTCTGCTTCCTCGCTCATCACAGGCTTATAGTCACTGTCCACCAGAATCGGTGTCAGTAATATCAAAATTTCCTTGCGCTCACGCGTTTTCGACGTGTTGCGGAAGAACTGGCCTAAAATCGGAATGTCGCCCAAAAGCGGGATCTTCGATACGGACTTGCTTTCCGTAGAAGAAATCAGACCGCCGATAGCCATCGTCATACCAGGCTGCATAACCACATGGCTGTCTGCCTTACGCGACAGCAGGCCGGGAATACGCACGCCTGTTGCAGACGTTGCATTGACCGCGCTGCTCCAATCCAGACTGCTGACCTCAGTTTTGATCTTGCTGTCTACGGAATTGTCCTGCTGCACAGTCGGCTCAATATCCAGACGGATACCATATTCACGCCATTCCACAGTAACTGTATTATCATCTGTATTGACAGGAACAGGAATTTCGCCGCCAATCAGGATGTTTGCTTTTTCACCGCTCATAGCGATAACATAAGGCTCAGAAAGAACCTTCGCATCGCCCTTTTTCACGAGCGCATTAAGCTGTGCATTTATTTCTGCATACGAGCCAAACCAATTAAACGGTCTGCCCGTATCCACCTTATTAGTATGTGACTGACCGGCACCAAACGCACCCTCAGTACCCAGCGAAACAGAGCTATTGCCGCCACTGCTGCCGCTGTCATTACCCGCCGCATTGCCATAAGCGATACCAAGATTTTTTACCTTATCTGTAGAAATCTCGATAACGCGGCTTTCAATACGCACCTGCTTCGGATGACGCATCTGCAAAAGGTTTGTCACCGTGCCATAGGAAGAGGCAATCAGCTCCGCGCGTGTGCGCTCGTACTGATTCTCCACCATGCCCTCAAGAATAATCTTGCCCCCTGCCATGCTCACATGAACGCCGGGATATTTGAGCACACTTTGCACAATGCCTGCCGTACCGTCATCGCTGCCGTCGACAACGACCATATAATCGCTGCGCTTGCCGTAGCGCCACAGCGACAGGCTCGTCGTGCCCGGCTTTTTGCCAATCAGCATAACCTCGCCCGGTGCAACCACGATAACATCGGCGATTTCAGGGTTCGCAATCGCCACCTGATTGACGCCAGCAGCATCAATCATATGCGACTGATTCACACCCACAGTCATATTACTTGCCAGCACAGGCACCGCCACCAGCATACAGCTCAGCAGCACGCCTGCAATCTTACTTTTTATATTCATTGCTCATGCTCCTTCCCGTAGCCTAGCGGCTCACACTTGTACCGCGGATAACGGTAATACCAAAGTTTGCACTAGCCGGAGCCTGCTGCGGTGCAGCCTGTCCCGGTGCGCTATAAGAAGGTGCCGGAGCACTGTAGCTCGGAGCACTGCTCTCTCGTTGCGAAGCCTTGCCATAGACTGTCGTGCCGACAATCTCCTTATCCGTAGGCTTCTGCGGACGCAGCATCAGGGTTATCCTGCCTTCGCTCTGCGCCACACGCAGCTCTACAGCCTCACGTGGGTCGAGCGCCAGGGTAACAGTTTTTACACTCTCATTCTTTTTCACTTTATCACTAGTAATGTCCGTGCTGCCAACAGCAAGCACCAGCACATTCTGCAGCAGCAGACTGCCGGAAACACGTCTATCCTTGCCATCGCCGTCTACGTTCAGCACGTCAACATAGCTGCCGGGCGCAATAAAGCCCGCCACGCCGCTCACGTCGTCAACCGTAATCGTCACAGCACGTTTATCATTGGGAATGGTGCCGATAAAGCTGCCCATAGTACCAGCTGCATTCAAGCGCTTCTGCGTAATCTGGTCGCCGGTATTGGCAGGCATTTTCAAACGCTTGCCCACAGCATCGTTAACCTTACGTATAGCACCCTGCTGCACCAGCTCGTTCGGAATAAGCTCCAGACGCAGCATCTCCGCTGTCATCTGTGTACCCGGCGCAATATCCATCGCCGCTACGACAACAGCAGTCTTATCAGCATCACTTTTATCATTTTTGCTTAAAAACGAATAAATCATCATACCGCAGATAATGCTCAACGTCAGAGCAAGTATCAGCAGAACGCGTGGTGAAAGCTTCCTCATTGTATATCATAATCCTTCTTCTTTGAAATTGTGCCTTCTAAAAAGGGCGCGACAAAACAAACGAAACTAACCCAAAATCCTAAAAAAGTTCCTTCATTTCGCACTTACTTATTTATGGCTTTATTATACAAATTTCTGCTCAAAATTGCAAGTACCCGTCAACTTCTATACTTTTGCTGAACTTTCGAGAGCTTTTATTGACATTTCTTCTAAGATTGCATATTCCTCTGTGATTTTTTTGTGATATATATATAACCACTTTTATACAGATAATATGTAACTAAAAAAAGTGCAGCGCGCAGCAGGAAAATTTTAATTTACTGACATTTGGGTGAAGATGAGTTTAGTTATCCAACCCCCAAGGCTGCGTATAAATTTCACTCCCAAGCACGCGTTTTAGGAAAGATTTTTGCACCTTTTTACACTTTTCCTTCCTAAAACTAACATTGCGATGTTGTTTTCTACTCGTTTTAATCAAAAAACTACATTGCGATGTTGTTTTCTACTCGTTTTAATTAAAAAACTACATTGCGATGCTGTTTTCTACACATTTTCGCGTAAAAAATACATTGCAATGTAGTTTTGCATTAGAGACGCCGCAGCACTTTTCATGGCTCCCCTTGAGGGGAGCTGGCGCCGCAGGCGACTGAGGGGTGCTGCGCCTAAATCACCAGACGCACGTGCGCCTTCGACGCGCCACTGCCGCTAGAGCCAGAGGAAGAGCCGCCGCTGCCAGAACCACTGTACCATTCCATTTTCCATTCACTATTATATTCAGTTTTTATACTGCCTTCAAACTTACACATCCTAACTGGAACATGTTGACCTAAAGAAGAATCATAATATGTACTATCATACCACACTAAAGGTTTATATTGACCTATTTTTAAAGTTGTACCATTAGATGTAACTATACTAGCAGTATCCAAAGCGTAAGTATTATTTTTACCAGCAACATACATTTCCTCTCCACTGACATATATCCTTCCTTCAAACTTATTATTACTACCCATAATTAACAACGATGAAGAATTCATAACGTATATGTCGCCATATGTGATGCCAGGATTTTTACTTGTATCTATAATTCCCTGTTTATTCATTAACAACTTGGTAATTTTTGTGACATTCTTAATCTCGTCATCATACAATAAACAATTATTTTTATTCATAAATCCATAATCAAATATGTCAGTTCCATCCATATATAATTCAATTTCAGTATCAGTATCTTTTATAGTATTAACTCTTTCATCTTTCTCATTGTATCCTATATACCTCTTGTTTCCTACATTATTTTTGTAATCCTCAATATTAGCTTTCATTATACCAGCTTCCCTGGTAGATTCATCTTCTTTTATCTTATATTCAGTTCTTGCTTTATCTAAAGTTTCTTTTTCAATTTTTTCTTTAGGATCATCTAAATTCCAATCCCCTTCTCCTCGACTTGTTCTAACTAAATTCCATCCATCAGGTAAACTCTCATTCCAATCAGTATTATATAGTGTACCTGTTGATCCATAAGGTATCTTGCTAGCAAAAGGGTTCGATGCCCCAATATATAAACTAAAGTCCCTACCTTCATCTACAACAATCGTTCTATTATCATATATTCCGCTGGGATCCATATGAGCACAATATATTTTAGCTCCACCACTCACTACAGGCTCTTCCCCCTCCACATACTCCGCAGCGGCGACAGCCTTCACCACAACCTCATTCTGCTCAGGAAACAGCATACGGATAAAGAACGTCGGCACACGCTTCAAAATGACCACACGCACATGGTCTCGCTGCACCCCGTCCTTATCATCCATATTCGTATCAATAGCATGCGCAATCTTCCAGTCAGCATTTTCTTCCAACGTTACACTGCTGTCAGGAACTTTATCACCAAGCTCAGGAAATTTTGAGCTTACAGCTTTATCCTTATCTTTATAGCCATTCGCTCCGGCAAAGGCAATAACAGCTTTTTCGACCTGAGCCTCGCGATTCTCATCATTCAGATGTCCTGCTCCTGCCAGCGCCGTCGCATCCGCTACATCCTGTAGCTTGGCCTTCTGCATATAAAGAAAGCCTGCGTCCACCGCCAAGCCAATCGCGCCTAAAAATAACGGCACAAGTATAGCAAAGAAAACCATAATCGCGCCACGTTGCTTGTTTTTTAATGTCTCCCTAAATTTTCGCAGCATTATAATCCACCTCAAAATCCAATCTCATCCTCTGTGCAGCTCGGCCTGCCAAAGCCGCTCCGCAGATAATTTTCACCTATGATTATAGCAAGGCAGCGTAATTTTTTCAATCGTGCAGAAAAAAATCGCCACAAGGATTGCTCCCTGTGACGATAGTTTTATTTTTATTGCTTTACAAAGCTCTCGATAACACATTCGTGCTGCTTCGTTTTTTTGTCGTAGCTTATCCCTACCAAAAGAATTTCCCCTGTATAGTCAGTTAGAGACTCTGCATACTTTTTCTCTTTTATCTGCGCCAGCGCAGTTTTCGCACGCTGATTCCATTTCAATTCCACAAGCAGCGCAGGATAATCCTCGGCATATTGCGGCTTAGGTAAAAAGACAAAGTCTGCAAAGCCTCGACCAAGCGGCATTTCCCGCACGGGACGGAAATAATACTGCATGGTACTCAGATATGCCAGCGACAAAACACTGCTCAAGGAATTTTCGTTATTATACTGAATGACAGACACATAATTCATATGTATCTGCTCAATGCCCTCTGCCACAGCCTCTGCATCCATATCGAGCGTCGCTTCAAGCAGGTCCTCCGACGCACGTTGAAATTCAGCAAGCTCATTCCACTTGCTTACCTCCAAGGCAGTGAGAAACTCAGAGCGAATTTCTTCATTCGGAATAAACGCTGTCTGCGACATCTGGTTATAACCAAGATAGCCCAGATGTATCAAGACCGTCAGCACATCATCCTTGCCATTAAACGTCACCATATCATTGTGAAAGCTCTTCGTATTCACAGGCACAGACGCTCCGCCGAGCATTTCCACTACGTCAGCCCGCAGTCCGTTAAAATCCATATTCAGCAGCGGAGTAATTGCCTGATAGGTGCTCGTCTGCGACCAATAGCTCTGAAACTCCTTGCGCAGCATCACGCTGACCACAGCCTTCGGATTATAAATCTCGTAGCCGCCCATTCTATAGCCATCATACCAGTGCCTTACCGACGCATAGTCCACAGCATATTTTTCGCACAGCTCCCGTACCTCTGCGTCCGTAAAGCCAATGTACTTCGATAATGGTCCTGCAGAAAGCATCGTGTATTCATCGAAGTTATTGAGCGCTGACTGCGTTTTCTCCACCTTAATCGGCAAAATACCCGTCAGATAGGCCAGCGCAAGATATTTCGTCGGCTCCGTCCCCTTGAACATACCGCGCAGAAAATTGATATACACCTCCTGCACAGCTGTCTTTTTCAGCTCATCACGAATCAAAACATCCCATTCGTCAATAATAACCACAAATTTATGTCCTGTAGCGCCATTGACAATTGACATGGCACGGGCAATATTCGTTCCCTCAGGGAAATCTATGTCTGGATATTCTGCACGCATATCCTCCATAACCTGCTCATTAATAAAAGCAACAACCTTTTCCGAAGCACCAGCGTTCATCCAGAACCACTGCACGTCGATACAGATAACGTCATACTTATTCAGATGCTTATAAAAGTCTGTGCTTTTACTAATTTCAAGGTCTGCAAACATATCCTCAGAGGACGCACCCCGGCTGTAATAAGCAGCCAACATATTAACAGCGATTGACTTACCAAAGCGCCGCGGACGACTATGGCAAACCATAGACTGTTCTGTATTAATTATACTATTCGTAAACTCCAGCAAACCGCTTTTATCAACATAAATTTCTGAGTTAAGCGCTCTCTGAAAGGCACTGTTATTAGGATTAACAAATCTGCCCATAGCCGTCCTCCTTTACTCTTCTACCTCTGCTCCAGCAGATAAATATCCCCTATCTCCTTCACGGTCGTGATATTCGTCGGAATCTGCTGCGTTTTGGCTACGCGGCGGTACTCCAGTCCGCGCACGAGGATATATTTGTGGCTGCCGTCGCGCAGCGCCTCGCTCAAGGCGTTAGTCTGCGGCACCATCTCAATGCCCGGCTTGCCTGCATAATACATGAAGCCGGGGCGCAAGAATTTGTCAACATAAATCGGCGTGCTCTGCTCGCAGCTTTCCTGATACACGCCGCTCATCGTCTTGACGCTGAAGCGGTCGGCAATAACAGGCAGCACAAACGCGAACGCCACGCACATCGTCACCACGCCAATCATCACGTGCAGCCAGCTTGCCAGCTCTACATCGCGGTAATAAAGCAGCGTGAACACAGCCGCCGCGCCCAACAGCAGCGTCAGCACGCCCAGCATCACAAGGCTGAAGCCTGCCTCAGGCAGATATTCCGCACCGATAATCCAGCCCACGCCCAGCAGCACAAACATCAGGCCGCTGCCTGCTGCCCAGCCGTAAAAGCGCGTAGTATGACGGAACTTAGCCTGCATACGCGCGATATTCCAGCCGATAACCATCGCCATAGCCGGGAACATCGGCAGAATATAAGAAACGAGCTTCGTCTTGCAGACGGTGAAGAACAGCAGCACGAACAGCGCCCAGACATGCAGGAACACCAGATTACGCATATCGTCAATACGGCTGTCCTGCACAGAGGCCTTCACTGCCTGCACCAGCATGCCCGTCCACGGGAACATGCCCAAAATTATTACCGGGAAATAATACCAGAAGGTCACGCGGTTAGCGTGCTCTGCCGTCGTAAAGCGCGTGATATTATGAAAGCCCAGGAACGTGTTAATGAAGTCCATGCCATGCACCGTGTACATTGCATAATACCACGGCGACGCAACGAGAAAATACAGCAGCAGGCCGCGAATCACGTGCATACGCAAAATTTCTCCCAGCTGCCCCATAAAGAGCAGATAGAGGAAAATAATCGTGCCCGGGAAAACTATACCAATCGGGCCCTTCGTCACCGTCGCCAGCGCCATGCAGATATACATGAGCCAATAGCGCTTATGGATAAACGCCAGCAGCGCACCTGTCATAAAGAAAAGCAGCGTCGTGTCCGTCACCGCCGCCTTGCCCATGTAAAAGAACTGCACACAGCTTGTCAGCACCATCGCCGACCAGAAGCCTGCACGCTCACTGAAGAGTCTTGTCGCACCGATGTAAACCATCACGGAGGTCGCACACGCCATCAGTGCAGCAGGCAAACGCGCAGCGAACTCGCACGTGCCGAAAATGGCCTGCGCTATAGCCACCAGCCAATAATACATTGGCGGCTTGTCATACCAATAATCGCCAAAAATGCGTGGCGAGAGAAAATCGCCTGTCTGCAGCATTTCCTTCGCTGTCTCCGCATAAACAGGCTCATCCGGGTCGAGCAGCGGTACGCCACCGATACCAAAAAGAATTATAAATAAGGCCGCACCTGCCACAAGCAACAGGCTAGTTTTGTCAATTTGTTTCATATATAATCGCAAGCCCCCTCAATTAAGCTTTATCCTCATCAGCGCTCACTGCGCCGTTTGTTTCTTTATTCATGGCGTGCTGCTTGCCCGCAGTCGTCTTGCTCTTCAGCGCAGCCATATTCAGAACATCACTGCCAAAGGCACGAATCGTCACGACTGCACCCAAAAGGAACGGCAGATATTCCGCCGTAAAGCGCCACAGCACGGCCATAATAC
>OQWM01001204.1_pt1 | contig 17790 bp, 11 predicted proteins | sample 1691531 | NCBI WGS metagenome assembly OQWM01 (sample SAMN03418257, study PRJEB22391) | human gut metagenome | biome: human-gut; feature: organic feature; material: feces | host: Homo sapiens | place: Tanzania | collected 2013-01
CAAGTTCTGGCGCGGCCTGGACGACGTGATCGAAAAATACGTCGACGGCGTGACGCTGGCCGACCTAGCTACCGTCCCCGAGATCAACTTCGACATCAAACTGTAGGGCGAACACAATTCCTTAAGATTTCGCGGAGGGTTGTTGCCGTTTACCGAGGGGTTGTTGTGCAACAACGGGCGAGCTGCAATACTTACTCTTATCTTTGCAAATTGCACTTTAACTACACCAATGCAGGGAGGATCATATGCAGCCCAAGCATTCCGCTATCGTTGCGGGCCTGACGCTGGCGCTCTCGTTTGGCGCCGTTTCCGCGCCCACGGCCGCTGTTGCCGAGGAGCCCACGCCGGGCGTTGCCTCGGATGCCACCGATATCGATAAGGGTCTCTACACCCAGCAGTCCTTCTCGGGCGTGCTGAGGTCGGTCCAGGGCGTTTCGTTTGTCAACGTGACCCCCGAGATGAAGTACTTTACCAAGTACGAGAGCCATGGAAACTATAACCAGGGTTTTTCGTACGGTGACGGTTACAACGCGCTGGGCTATTACCAGTTCGATCGCCGTTGGTCGCTCATCCCGTTTATGAAGCAGGCCTACAACTACAACCCCGAAAAATACAGCATGCTCAAGGACGCGATCGATCGCGGCAGCGAGATTTCCAACGCGAGCAATTCCATGTACGAGAACGGCCAGCTTACCGAACTGGGCCGCATTGCGCAGGAGGCTTTCCAGGGCGCCTACAATACCGATCCTGCTGAGTTCTCGGCGCTTCAGGACGCCTATGCGTACAACTCCTACTATGCGGTGACCGAGGCTTGGCTCAAGAGCGGCCTGGGCATTGATATTTCCGGTCGCGCCGATTGCGTCAAGGGCATGGTCTGGAGCATCACCAACATGTGCGGTACCGGTGGCTGCAGGGATTTCTTCCGTTGGGCGAATCTTTCCAATGATATGTCCGACCGCGAGTTTGTGACGGCACTTGCCAACAGCGTGGTCAATAACGTCGCGACCAAGTTTTCGAGCCAGCCCCAGTATCATGAGGGCTGGAAGAACCGCTACCGCAACGAGCTGAAGGACTGCTTGGTTTATATCGCCGAGGACGAAGCTGCCTCGACGCCTTCGACGCCTGCGGAGCCCGAGTCCACGCCGGCGCCTGCGCCGACGCCTGATTCGAATGACAACTCGAGTGACGATTCCAACGATGACAGGATGGATGCGCCCTCGACCGATGCTGACGGCAATGGTTCTGCTGGTGGCACTACCAACGACGGGTCTACCTCGAACGGCTCTGTCTCGAACGGCTCCGATTCGGACGGCTCTGCTGCGGGCGATTCGTCTTCAAACTCTGCCGGCAATACGGACGGCGCCGCTTCTGGTTCGACCGGCGCAGGCTCATCTGACTCTTCCACCGGTTCGAGCGATTCTTCCGCCGATACTGGTTCTAACAATGACTCTAACTCTGGCGCAGCTTCTGATTCCGGTGTTTCCAAGGACGACTCGAATAAGGAGACGGACGCGCCCGCAACTTCGACGGACAAGAAGCCCTCTTTCGCCGTGCAGCTTGGCTCCACGCTGGGCTCTTCGCTGATGGCTGGCGTTACCACCAATGCTCCCTCTGCGGACAAGGTTTCGGGGCAAGACGCCGTCGAGAAAAAAGATGAGTCCGAGAACAAGAAGACCGAGTCGGACGAAAAGAAGACCGAGGACAAGAAGTCTGAGTCCGAGGAGAAAGACAAGAGCAAGGGCAAGACCGAGGACGATAAGAAACAGGCCGAGTCTGACGAGAAGCAAGGCACTGATACCGGTGACAAGGGCAATACCGATGACCAGGTCCAGGAGCAAAATGACTCCAAGACGGTGACCACTACAACCACCACGACCACGACGACCAAGTCCTCGGGCGGCAACATGCCCCAGACGGGCGATCTGATCGTTATGGCGAGCCTTGCCAGCGCGAGTTTGGCGACGCTCGGCGCTACGTCTATCGTGAGCGGTAAGCATAAGCTCGATCGCCAGAAAAAGGATTCGGCTGAGGATGACTCCGAAGAGTAATCTCTCAGATCGTTTTCAATAGAGTTAGTGCGGGGTCCGGTGCGGTTACATCGGGCCCCATTTTTGTTGTGCAACGATTTGTTATGCCCCCTCGTGGCGTTTATTGCTACCGTTGGGCGAAATGTCGGTACGACAACATCATTGAGTTCCTGCTCCTCGATACAATGGGCACCGTGCTGCGTTGTAGGGAGAGTTTACGGTGTCTGAACAGGTGAATTGTGGTTTTACTCATGCGTTTGGTGCACGGTTGCTCAATCATGCGGATAGCGCAGCTCTACCGGTTGATGCACACGACTTTTCCGATGCAATCAATCGGTGTTTACTCGTCGATAAGACTATGTTTATTGCCGATATATTGGACAGTGAAGCACCTGTTGCGCTTTGCTGTCGGCCCAAGGGTTTTGGCAAGAGCATGAATTTATCGATGCTCAAGTGCTATTTGGAACGACCTGATCGCCGGCTGCCGGATCGAAGCCTGTTCGCTGGTACCCAGATTTGGCAGGCGGGCGGCGGTCGCTATCGTGATGAGTACGCGAGTTATCCGGTCATCATGCTCGACTTTACAGCTGCCGCTTCGAGGCATGGCGCTGGTGCTGCGGCAGCAATTCGCGGGGCTGTCGTGCGCGAGTGCGCCCGATTACTGCCGCTGCTTGCCGCGCCTGATCTGTCAAGACGTGAGGTTCGTCTTATCGAGAGGGCGGCGCGTGGGGTGGCCAGCGATAAGGAGATCGATGCGGCGCTTGGCGTGCTTATTAAACTGCTTCAGACAGCTTTCGATGAGCGGGTTGTTCTTCTGATAGACGACTACGACGCGGTATGTCCAAAGCGTTTGGACGCTAAGGACGACGGTAGCGTGGATTCCCTAGAGTCGCTCAGCCGAATGTTGTTCGACACCATTGCCGATGCCGGCGACTCGTTGCGATTGACGTGTCTGATGTGCGAACGCCCCGGTCATGCCGAGTTTGCGTTGTCCCAACGTGGGGTTTCCTATCGGTCGGCGACAGCGTTGTCGAGTTGGTGTGATCGATGGTTCGGTTTTTCGGACGACGAAGTCCAAGTGCTGTTGGATTGCATCGGTCGCAACGGCTGTCTGGATGACGCGCGTGAGTGGCTCGAGGGCTATCTGTTTGGTGGTTTTTATTGCTCGAGCCCGGAGCGCGTGGTGGACTACGCACATCGCGGTTGCGTCGCGCCTGTTCGGGCAGATCTGTATGGTTACGCTGACCGTCTGAGCGCATGCGTCGGTGACTGGAATCTCATGCGCCTGTCCGCATTGTTCGATTTGCTTGAGCCGCATGGGTTTATTGAGGCGCCAGTGCATGTGCATGCCGAGGTGGCCGATGTCGCCAAGCCCGAAGATATCTGGACAGCGCTGTATCTGTCTGGATTTCTTACGACGGACATGACGGGGCATTCGGAGGACGGCGCGTGCCTTCGTTCCCTGCGTCTGCCTAACAACGAAGTGCGTCAGGCGCTCCGTCTTGTAATTCTGGAATGGTTTGAGTGCGCCGTTGAGGACGTTGGAGTTATCGACTCGTTCCATGACGGGCTGTGCCGAGGAGACGAGGACACTGTAAAGCAAGCTTTGAGCTGTGCTATCGGCGATCTGGGCATCGATGTGGGCCAATCAGATGTGCCGACAGCCTATCATCTGGCGCTTCAGGGGCTCTGCTTTGGACTGCCCGGCTATTGCAATCCCAGCTCCAAGCGAAGTGGCGTCTCGGATCGCTGGGATATCCAGGTGATTCCCACCGGTCGGGTGTTTGACGTGGCCGACACGCTCGGCATGCTCGATGAGCGACCGCTCATTACGGTCAACATGTTGTACGACCCTGGCGTCGATGCCCTGGGCCTGGAACTGTTGGCGGTTCAGGCGCTGCTCGACATAGAGCGCGACGGCATCGATGATATCCGCGTGCCGCGCCCCGCCGTCGGGCGCATGCGTTGGGGCTTTGGCTTTGACGGTCAGCGTGTGTCCGTGGTGTGTCAACGACTGTAGCGGCGGGCGAAAGCCCTTTACTACTCGGCGTCCTTCAGGGGCGGCATGGGCTTCCAGTTGGGATCCTTAACGATCTTGCGGGCGTCCTTCATGCCACGGCGCAGCGCCGGTATACCGGTCTTAAAACATTTGTCGACGGCAGCCAGGCGAATGAATTCCTTGCAGAAGGTCGCGGCATTGCCCAGGCGGAACAGCACGGGATGATAGTCGCCGTAGATTTGCATGTAACGGGCCAAAAAACCGCGGTTGCGCATGATGTAGTAACGGTTGGTGTCGCTCGTGGAGTTGAGCTGGCGCTTGCCGGCGATATCCCAGTTAGAGACGGCGCGGGCGCGCTTGAGCACCACGTCGGCAACAACGGCGGCGGGGAAGTGTTGGCTGGCCACGTAGCCGTAGCAGGCATCGTCGCCGTAGATAAAGAAGCGCGCGTCGGGCAGGCCAATCTTGTCGACCACGTGGCGCGAGAACATGCCGCCCTCAAAGCAGAGCTGATTCATGGCGCGGTAGCCCTCGGGGCCCAGGTCCCACTTGGCGACGGGGTTGGGGATGCCGAGCGAAAGGATGAGCTGGTACTGCCAAAAGAACGCGCCGCCATCAAAGTCCAGACGTGAGCCCTGGATGACGTCGTAGCGGTCGGTCCACTTGGCTAGACGCTCGATGCCCTCGGGGATGACGAGTACGTCGTCGTCCATCACCCAGAACCATTGGGCGCCCAAGTCGTAAGCGCGCTTGGTGCCGGCGGAAAAGCCGCCTGCACCGCCGCCGTTTTCGAGCTGCGGAGCGTAGATGACACGGTCGGTGCCGCCCTGCGCATCGGGCTGCTCGGCGTCGATGCCCCACAGGTTCGCCAGGCGCTCGTTGAACGCGGTGCACATGGCTTCGGTCTCGCGCGAATTCTCGTTATCGACAATCACGATGCGCCAGGGCGCGGCCGTGAGCTCGGTCATAGAGTCGAACAGATTGGCCAAGAGTTCCTGGCGCTTATAGGTGACGACGACGATGGCGAGCTTGTCGATGGGGGCGGGAAGGGTTGAAGACATGGGGCAATATATCCTTTCACGCGCGGCAGATATGCGCCGCACGGAAGCTATCGAATACGTCCATTGGACTGTCCTATTGTAAAGGCTCGCCGCGCTTTGTCGGCAAGGTTTGAATAAAACGCAGGAACCTGCCACGGGTGTGGCGGCTTCAACGTTGGGCGTTGGCGCGCTTATCGCTGTTTGAGGCTGTGGACGACTCGGCTTCTAACTGCGTCAACTACGAGAAGCACCAGGGCAAAGACAATGCTGATGGCCGTTCCGGTGGCAATGCATATGGATGCAGGGTTGCTTTGGGCGACCAGTATGTTTGCAAGCATCGCGTTGAAGATGGGGCGCCAAAGGCTGCTGGTGAGCGACTGCATCACATAAAATCCGAGCGTGGCCGCCGATAGGGTGACGATAGCGCGTGCGACTTGCGGATTGCCCAAAGCGCTGTGTCGGGTTGCCGTAAAGAGTAGAGAAACGGCAGCGAGGGCAAACGAGATCAACGAGGTCGATTTGTAGGAGAGGTTTGCCATCGCCGTGAGGTTGCCGGTGAAGGAAAGTGTGCTCTCTAGGACGATGGCGATTGCCAAAACCGCTATGAGTGATCGACTGCCCAAGGCGCGCGCTCTGCCCGAACCCATGCTGTCGGTAACATCGCGGAGCAGCCCGCCGATCAAAAACGCGACGACGTACGTGGCGGCGCTCATAATCTTCTGGAGCCAAGAAAACTCGCCGCCGTTTGCTGAGCTCATGGCGGCCAAATACCCGTTGGCAACAAATGCGAGGATGCCGATGATAATGACCGCTGCCGTGTAGCTCCTCTTAGAGAGTCGGCTCTTGGCCAGCCCAAACAGTGGCGCCATGCAGACCGTGGCGGCGTAGACCCAGATAAACTCAAGGCCTAGCGTGTACCAATAGTGCGTGTCGAGGGTTACATCGGGAATGGGGGAGACGACTATGGACCATGCAAGCGCCACCAGGCAATAGAACGCTGTGGGTAAGACAACCTTGCCAAGACGCTGCACCGTCCGCTGTATCTGCGACGCCCAGGTCGTCCCATCATTCCAAGCACGCGCGGCCGAGGCGATGAGAAAATACCCCGAGATCATAAAGAAGACTTCGTTGGCCCAGCAACCCAGCAAGTTAATAAAACCGAGGACGCCGGAATAGGGGAAGGCGGCAAGCGGGGCATATTCCACGGCGCCGGTGCAGGCTTCCTGGAAGGTCCACTGAAAGGTGTGGAAAATCGCGATTCCGGCGACCGCGACGAGGCGCAGCGCTTCGATAGAAATATTGCGTGCGGCTTTGGGCTGCATGTCTTCCTTTCGTCTCTGGGTGCTCCATAGGCTCCATAGATTATATAAACGCCCGTCGGCACGCCGACCCTTTGATACCATGAAACGACAGGTATTTCCTAAGGAGCACATTTGTCTACTAACGCCTCTGACAGCCCTGTTCTGTCGCTGCTTATCCCCATCTATAACGTTCAGCGCTACCTGCGCGAGTGCCTCGATTCCGCCGTGGCGCAGACGCTCAAGGACATCGAGATTATCTGCATCAACGATGGTTCAACCGATAATTCGCCGGATATCATCCGCGAGTACATGGAGCGCGATGCACGCGTCAAGATGATCGACAAGGCCAACAGCGGCTACGGTGACTCGATGAACCGCGGCCTGGAGATGGCCCGCGGCGAGTACGTGGGCATCCTGGAGTCGGATGACTTTATGGCGCCCGACGCGCTGGAGAAGCTTGTGTCGGCGGCCGAGGGCTGCAACGCCGATTTTGCGAAGGCGAACTTTGATTTCTACTGGTCCAAGCCCGAGGAGCGCCGCTCGCTGCACGAGATGTTTAAGCCCAAGGACTGCGGCAAACCGGTGCACCCAAGCGACACGACACAGTTCTTTAAGCAAAAGCCCTCGATTTGGTCTGCCGTCTACCGTCGCGATTTTCTCGAGCGCAACGGCATCAAGTTCTTGCCGACCCCGGGTGCATCCTTTCAGGACACGTCGTTTGCCTTTAAGGTGATCGCGTGTGCCGACAAGGCCGTCTACCTGCACGATGCCGTGCTTTCGTATCGCCAGGACAACGAGAACTCCTCGGTCAATTCTTCGGCCAAGGTCTTTTGCGTCAATACCGAATATGCTGAGATCGAGCGTTGGATCCGAGAGGATTACGCCCGCAATCACGCAAACGATGACGTCGCGCGCATGCTCAAGTTCAATCAGGTCATTAAGTACGATTCATATATGTGGAACTACGTGCGCTTGGCGCCCGAGTTCTATAAGGAGTTCCTGGTCCAGATGACTAAGGAGTTCCAGGCTGCCTTGGACGCGGGGGACTTTTCTCTGGACGACCTTAAGCCGTGGAAGCGCGCGAATCTTGCCGCCATCCTCAAAGACCCCGAGGCCTGGGTGGACGAGCATCCGCACTTTGCGATGGACGGCGCCCTGGGACGCGCCAAATACTACGCATCGGTTGGAGGCCCCGGCGTGGTCGCCGCTTTCCTCGTCGAATCGTTGAGGGGGTAGGTCGACATGGGAGAGGCCTCGACCCCCAAAGCGACCATTGTCGTTCCCGTATACAACTCGGCAAGCTCGATTCAGCGATGTCTCGACTCGCTGTTGGCGCAGTCCGAGCGCTCGATTCAGGTCGTTTGCATCAACGACGGATCGGCTGACGACTCGTTGAGTATCTTGCGTCAAATTGCACAGAACGATGACCGCGTGCTGGTGATTGACCAGGCAAATGCCGGCGTCTCGTGTGCTCGAAATGCTGGCATCGATGCCGCTGGGGGCGAAGTCGTCTTCTTTGTGGACGCCGATGATTACATCGATGCCCAAACCGTCGAGCGCGCGCTGCAGGCCATGGGGTCGTCGGGTGCCGAGGTCGCCGTTTTTGGTGGCGCCTGCGAGCCCGCCGATGCCGCTCCTAAGCGCGTCCAGCAGCTCATGAGCCCCAAAGCGGGTACTTTTGGCACACACGATCCTCAGCTGCTGTTCCACGCGAACGCGCAGCCCTATGCCTGCCGCGCGGCCTTTTCGCGCGAGCTGCTCAATCGCGAGGGCATTCGCTTTGCTCCCGGTTTGGCCTTGGGCGAGGACGTCGTATTCCAGTTCGCAGCCTATGCACTTGCCAACAAAACCGTCGTCATGCCGGACAAGTTCTATCACTACGTGATGGAGAGTGACTCGGCGACGCACGAGTTCAACAGTGCCGAGGCTCGCACCAAAAAGCTCGATGCCCATATGCAGATGCTCGAGGAGGTCTTGGAGGACTGGGCGGTCTACGGCCTTTTGGATCTGTGCCCCGGCGAGCTGGTCACCTGGTTTTTGGACCTTATCGTGTTTGACTTGGCGCGTCTGGATGCCGATGACTTTCACCGCGTTGCCGGCCGCGTCAACAGGGCTTTCACGACGTTTTTGGGAACGGAGTGGGCGGATGCGCCTGCTAAGGGCGCCGTTCGCCGTGTTGCCCACAAGCTCGTTACGGCAACCTCGGGCGTCTCGATGGCAGACGCCGCGCTGTTCTATCTTTCGACCCGCGGGTTCAAAGCCTGTCTGGAGCGCTTCCTCTAATTCCAAGCGCTGCCGCCCGCCGCAACTCGGCTGCTAAAATGACCCTGTTACACGCTACTCAACAGGAGGTTCTCTTGCAGAACTCTGATACCCCTAAAGTTTCGCTGCTTGTCCCCATCTGCAATGTTGAGCGCTATCTGCGCGAGTGCCTCGATTCCGCCGTGACGCAGGAGCTCGAGGACATCGAGATCATCTGCATCAACGACGGCTCCACCGATAGCTCGCCGGATATCATCTGTGAGTACATGGAGCGCGATGCGCGCGTCAAGATGATCGACAAGGCCAACAGCGGCTACGGCGACTCGATGAACCGAGGCCTGGAAATGGCCCGCGGCGAGTACGTGGGCATCTTGGAGTCCGATGACTTTATGTTCGAGGACTCGCTTCAAAAGCTGGTCGCCAAGGCAGACGCCGAGCATGCCGATGTGGTTAAAGGCGATTTCTACCTGTATTGGTCCACGCCCAGCGAGCGCCGCGAGTTGTTTGGGATTATCGACGAGCATATGACGGGTGCGGCGTATCGTCCCGTCGATCGTCCAGGTATCTTCTACCGCAAGCCTTCCATTTGGTCGGCCATCTATCGCCGCGAGTTCCTCAACGACAATCAGATTCGGTTCCTTCCCACGCCGGGGGCATCGTATCAGGACGCAGGCTTTAACTTTAAGGTTTGGGCGTGCGCCGAGCGCGCCGCGTTTATTGCGGACCCCATCCTGTGCTATCGCCAGGATAACGAGAAGAGCTCCGTTAATTCGCCCAATAAGGTGTTTTGCGTATGCGACGAATATGCCGAGATGCAGCGCTTTTTGGACATGCGCCCCGAGCTTAAGGCTCAGCTCCAGGGCATTTTAATGCGCATGAAGGTCGATACCTATCGTTGGAATGATGAGCGTCTGGTCGATGAACTGCGCGAGCAGTTTTGGGAGAAGGCCTCACCCGAGCTCAAGGCCGATTGGGACGCCGGCCGCTTTGACCTGTCACTGTTCGACCCGCGCGGCGAGACTGATCTGCGCCTGATGGTCAAATCGCCCCGTGCCTACATCGATTCGCGTTTTGACTTTAAGAAACCGGGCAAGCTCAATACGTTTAAGCACTACTTTAAGATCGGCGGCCTGCCGCTGGTCTGGCGTGTGCTGACGTACCAGCGCACGTACGGCGATAACCCGCATCCCGATGACGTGCCGGCTGCACAGTAGGAGCTCGTGATTATGTCTACCCCCAGGATTTCCGTCGTCGTTCCCATCTATAAGGTGGAGGAGTGCCTGGCATGGTGCCTGGACTCCCTGCTTGCGCAGGACATGCCCGATTGGGAGGGCGTGCTGGTCAACGATGGCTCGCCGGATGGCTCGCGCGACATCGCGGCTGCCTTCTGCGAAAAGGACGCGCGCTTTACTCTGGTCGATAAGGAGAACGGTGGTCTGTCGAGCGCGCGCAACGCGGGTATCGCCGCGTCCACGGCACCTATTGTCGCGTTCTTGGATTCCGACGACCGGTTTACGTCCGATGCATGCCGCGTGATCGTCGATGCCTTTGAGCGTGAGGACTGTGACGTTTTGACCTTTGGCGCTAACCCGTATCCGTTAGAGGCGGGGTATCCGTGGCTTAACCGGGTTTTGAGTCCACGGGACGTTTCTTTTCATGGATATAGTTTCGAATTATTGTTTAAAGAGGATTCGCGTCCCTTTGTGTGGCGGACTGCCTGCAGACGTGATTTTCTGGCGAATAACGCTATTCAGTTCGATGAATCTATCAGCTATGGTGAAGATCAAGTTTTCGAAATGGCGATATATGGTCGTTCGCGAAAAACAACGCTGATTTCGAACAAATTGTATGACTACCGTGTGGCGCGCAAGGGCTCGCTCATGGACACCATGCGTTACGACGACGAGACGCGTCTGCTGGAGCATGTGAAAATATATTCCGCAGTGTTGACCGACTGGCATCGAGATGGCCTTGACGCGCAGCATGTCGATGACCTGGCATACTTCCTGTGTGATTTGGTACTGTACGATGCAATAAGGTTGCTGGGTACGGGCTGCGGCAAAGTGTTCGACGCTGTATCTACGTTGCTCGCCGGTTCCGCTGTGGGCAGCGAAGCCGCGCTTACGCAATGTGCACCTTCTGTTGCTGCTATGGTGCGCGCAGCGCTCACCAATAAGGCCCCCAGCGTCCGTGCGTGCAGGAGGCTCATGTTTGATTACGACGTATTTAGGTCTGGGTGCCTTCGCGCGTGCAAGCGCATGGTAGCGAATATCCTGGGAAAGCGTGAAGTGTAGGCGAGAGGTCGGCAGAGTATTACGACTGATTGCAAGCAATTATGTAGATATGCGCGAGTTTGACGACGGTGGTCGCCAATCGGTTGGTCGTCCTCGCGACGGCATTGTGTGGGCTTTCCCCGCGGATGCTCAATCTGCTGTAAGCCTGAGTCGGGGCTTAACTAATGTTACTGATGACAAGTGTTGTCACCAGGGTTTTTCGATGCGGTTTATTGGCTCTCCGTGTAGATCGGAGCGGCCATGTCTGTTGTCTTGCTAGATCATCGTCGTCACTACATTCTGTTCGTTGCTGTGGCCTGCCTGAGCGTTTTGTTGGGCGGGCCTTCTTATCCCGGGTGAGAGCGGGGCTCTAGCCATATTTGAATGTGGAGGCGAATGGGGCTAGTTAAATATATATTTCGGTTTCAGACTTGAAAACGCTTGAATTCACCAGTTGTTAGTTTAAAAATAACATATAGATTCCGCCGGATTCGTGGAAAGGATGTTCTATGAAAGACGTTCGAAGGAGATGGCGCGGGCTAAAGGCTTTTGGGTTGGCCGCATTTGCAACTGCCTGCCTTACTTGTGCTCCATTGACCGCAAAAGCAGGTCTTATTGGCGGTGTTGGAGGGGGTAGCGCCTCGGTAGACGAGCCCACGGAATGGTGCGTTGGCGATAACCGTCCGATTTCTTACTGGGGATATGACGGTTGGAACGGCACTCAAAATGAACAGATGTCTGGCCCTCTTACGCGGTATAGCGTCGAGTGCAATGCCGGGGGGACTGCTCACAGAGATTTTCTAGTAGGCTTAAACTCTATCGATAAGAGCGCCTCGCGGACCGATCCTTCTGGAGTTACATCACGTCCCGCAGGTACATACTATTTCAACAAAGATGGTTTAATGCAGACCGGACTCGTTCGGTTCGAGGACGGCAACCTTCGCTATTTCGATCTCGAGACTGGCGCCATGGTCACGAACCAGTGGCATAAGGATTACGAAGCCGTCTGGTACTATTTTGGCGCTGACGGGACCGCAGCTTCGGGCTGGCAGTCTATCGGTGGGGACAAGTACTACTTCTACCCCGAAAGCCATGATATGGCATACGGCCGAGTTCAAATTGACGGCAAGAACTACTTCCTGAACACCCCTGGCGCCAATGCTGATGGCCGTATGCAGCACAGCGGCTGGTTCTATGACTCCATTTACGGTAAGTGGTCCTACGCGACCTCCAGCGGCGAGCTTCTGACCGGTTGGCATAAGCTCGGCGGGGCTTGGTACTATTTCAACGAATCTGGGGTCATGCTGACTGGCTGGATCAACGATTCGGGTACCTGGTACTACACCAATGCCTCCGGTGTGATGGCCACTGGTTGGCTTAACATCGGCGGTGCGTGGTACTACCTCGATGGTTCGGGCGCCATGGTTGCTAACGGCTGGCGCAGCCTGGGCGGCTCCTGGTACTGGTTCGGCGATTCCGGTGCAATGGCCACTGGCTGGTTCTTGGCAGGCGGCTCTTGGTACTATGCGAGTGGTTCGGGCGCCATGGCAACCGGCTGGCTCAGCAATGGCGGCACGTGGTATTGGCTCAGAGGTTCGGGCGCTATGGCCTCTAACTCTTGGGTCAACATTGGCGGAGTCTGGTACTGGTTCGACAATGCCGGTGCCATGGTCACCGGCTGGCGTCAGATTGACGGGGCCTGGTACTACTTTAACGTTTCCGGCGCTATGACCCACGACGCCTGGGTCGGCGACTACTATCTTAAGTCTTCCGGCGCCATGGCTACGAACGCCTGGGTCGGCTCCTATTATGTCGGCGAGGACGGCAAGTGGATTCCAGGTTACGGTTTAGTTTGGTATAAGAACGGAAGCGATGTTTACCATACGCATAAGTGCCGTACCGTTGGCAAGGACGCAAAGGGCTATTCGCAGATCTCTATTCAGGAGGCCCAGAGGCGTGGCGCTTCACGAGAGTGCAAAAACTGCCAGCAAATTGGCTAGCACATTATTGAGTTAGTTTTGATTGAGGCCCCGTTGCCCTGAGGTGACGGGGTCGCTGTGTGATTGGATACCGTGCCGCTATGATGAAATGCTCATTCGGGGAGCTGGTTTTTTCGGGCCTGGTTTCTTTGGGGCTCCTTTTGGGTTCGCCCTCGATGTTATACGCCCTTGATTCGAATAACACTGACGAAGGTCCCGCATCTAACGTTACTATTGCTTCTGTTGAGTCAGGCGTTGATGCTCAGCGCGAATCGACCTTCGCTGTCGAGCAGAACTCTCAGGTGGATAATGAGACCCCTTCTGAGGTCTCGAATCAAATTATTTGGCATCAGGGGTGGATATCACCCGAAGAAGGGGCTGGTTTTTGGCGTTGGGGCTTGTCCGACGGAACAATCGCCGTTTCTTCTTGGAGACATATAAACGGTAGCTGGTACTGGTTCGACGACGAAGGTCGAATGGCTCAGGATGGGTTGGTTCAAGTCGGGGGTGCGACGTATGCCTTCTCCTCTTCGGGCGCAATGCGTGTCGGCTGGTACCTAGATTCTACGGGCTCCACGTCTGCTTGGCGTTATTTCTCCGGTTCTGGCGCCATGGTAAAAGGCTGGCTTTCAGATGGCAGCAACTGGTATTGGCTGGATGATCAAGGCAAGATGGTCCACGACTCGATGCTACAGATCGGAGGAGCCACGTATGGATTCTCTTCTTCTGGTGCGATGCTTATCGGATGGCATCTTGATGCTTCCGTTTGGCACTATTTCTCCGGCTCTGGCGCCCTGGTGAAGGGTTGGCTCTCGGATGGGGGTCGTTGGTACTGGCTTGATTCTGCAGATGGTTCTATGGCCACCGGGCTAAAAGAATGTAATGGCACCCCTTATATCTTTAACAGTTCAGGGGCCATGCTCTCCTCCCAGTGGGCGCTTATTGACAACAACTGGTATTACGCTGACTCCAACGGCTTGCTGCATGGAGGCTGGTTACTTCTGGGGAATTCTTGGTATTACCTGGATCCAGGAAGCCATATTATGTCCACGGGCTTTGTGCAAGTGGACTCGTCCACCTATTTCCTTACGAGTTCAGGTGCCATGACAACAGGCTGGGCACTTGCTGATGGTACTTGGTATTACGCCGCATCAAACGGAGCTATTCAACGAGGACGATGGATAAAGTCCGGAAGCGCCTGGTATTACCTTGATGACGTATCCGGCGCAATGCGCACTGGTGAATATACGGTAGGCGACACGCGCTATTATTCTTTTGACTCCGGTGCGATGGCTTCTTCGTGTTGGATCAACTTGAGCGACGGGATGTCATGGGCGGATTCTTCTGGTGCGTTGAATGATCCATTGCCTATTGCACCCGACGGGTCCCCTGTAGCATCGGGCTGCGTCGACTCGTCTTCGTTGCCGGGTATCATTCATATTGGAGACTCGGTTTTCTATGTGGATGCAAACGGTGCCGTCAATGTGACATCTGGTTGGATTATGTCGAATGGCGCTTCTGGCGATAGCGACAATACTTGGTACTACGCTTCTTCCAATGGTGTCCTTAAGTCTGGTTGGCAATATGTTAACGATGCGTGGTATTGGATGGACCCTTCCACATTCAAGATGAAAACTGGATGGCTTAATGACGGCGGTATGTGGTACTGGCTCCAGCCTTCGGGCGCCATGTTTACTAACGGGTGGCTGAAAATCGATGGCGTTGACTATTACTTCAATGCAAGTGGTGCATGGGTGAATACGTCTGGTTCTGTTTTAGGGGTTAATAGGTCCAGCCTGGTCAATTGGCTTATGAGCCACGAGAACGATGGCTATTACCGTGGAACACGCTATGATACGCATCTTAGTCAAGAAACATGCATGTATCCAAAGGGCGATCCTCGTTGGGACGGGTATACCGGTATGAACTGTGGCGGTTTTGTATCGCATGCATATATGAAGGCGGGCGGGAATTTAGCTCCCATTGCCGCCGAGCAGAGCCATTCCCCTTGGAGTGGTGGTCCCGGAAGGGGCGGCTGCGTTAACGCTTATCGTTGGTACGGCTACGCTATCGATACGTGCGCAAACGTGACTTATTTCAACTCTATTGATGAGTTGTTACGTAGCGGTTTGGCTCGTAAGGGGGACATTGTGTTCTTCAATCCTTACAACCCATATGCGGACGATAGCCACATTGGCTTTTTCTGGGGCAATACGCCTAGTGAAAACTTGTTTTGGCATAGTGACGGTTATGGAAACCGTATTTCTGGTTTGACTGCTTTGAGTCCATCGAAAGTAATATTGATTCGTTAGAATTCCGAGTTGTAGGGGACTCTCTGGGCCCCCTACCTTTTTGACATCTGGTTTGAAAGTTTATTTGAAGTCGGTATTCTTGGGGGTAAGGGGGGGGCAATGAGCCTTCGGGTTCAACCCTGCCGGTAAGTTCTTCTTTTCTTTGCAGCATTGCGCCCAACTATTTATTGTCCTAGATGGCGTCTTGTCCAGTTAGATGTTCGGGAATCTTTCATAGCTATGCTGTAAGCTAGACGCAATCAAGAGCGAATGACGAGGTTTACATGAGCAAACATCTTAAGTTATTTTCGGCATTGTTGGTGCTGATGATCCTTTCGCCCATTTCTGTGTTTGTTTTCCCCTCGAACGCGGAAGCTGCGTGGTCCCTAGTTGAGAATTCCTGGCGTTATGAGGATGGGCAATTGGTCGCAGAGGATGCTTCTTCCGAAGAAGATGGAATAGCCTTATTGTCCATGGACATTCTTCCCGATGGGGCTACGGCGCAGGGCATCGATGTCAGTGAGCATCAAGGACGTATTGACTGGAATGCTGTTAAGGCTTCTGGTATCGATTTCGCTATTCTGCGCGTTGGGTTTGGCGCTCCATCTTGGGGCGGTCGAGTTGACTATCAATTTAATCGAAATATTTCTGAGTGCGAGCGACTCGGAATTCCCTACGGCGTCTACATCTATTCATATGCTTTTGATAATCAGCAGGCAGCTGATGAGGCATCAATGGTGATCAATTACCTTTCTGGGCATAATCCAAGATTGCCGGTGTATTACGATCTTGAGGATAACTCGATAATTGCAAATGGACGTCAAACCGGAATTGCATCGAGGGCGCAGGTTTTTTGTAATAGGATTTCTGCCGCAGGATATGAGCCTGGTATTTATGCAAATTTAAATTGGTTTAACAACATTTTGACTGACTCTGTATTTAAGAGTAGCTCTTGGGATCATTGGATTGCTCAATATAACTCGCAATGTGACTATACCGGCAATTACAGTTTTTGGCAGTATAAGAGCAACGGAAAAGTCCCTGGAATCAACGGCAACGTTGATATGAACTACGCGTATGTTGATGTCTCCCTTTATCATTGGCAACTAATTGACAGCACCTGGTATTATGCAGCCTCCAACGGCAAGGCGTATACCGGATGGTTGTTTCAGAGTGGCACGTGGTACTGGCTCGAGCCCGACGCGGGCGGCGCCATGGTAACCGGCCTTCACGAGTGCAACGGCTCCCTGTACTGGTTTAATTCGTCCGGCGCGATGGCGACCGGGTGGGTCCTCGACGGCGGGACCTGGTACTACGCGACTGGCTCCGGCGCGCTGGCGCGCGGCCCCGTATCCGTCGGCGGCGTGCCCTACTGCTTCGACGCCCGGACGGGGGCCATGCTGACGGGCTACCAGACGGACGCGCAGGGCGTCCGCCGCTACTTCGGCAGCTGCGGCCCCCTTAACGGCTGGGGCTTCGTCGACGGCTCCTGGTACTGGTTCGCTGACGGTATCGCCTCGACCGGCTGGCTTTACACCGGCGGTTCCTGGTACTGGCTCGATCCCGAGGCGGGCGGCGCCATGGCGACGGGCCTGCACGGGTGCAATGGCTCCATGTATTGGTTCAATGCTTCGGGCGCGATGGCGACCGGTTGGGCGCTTGACGGCGATACCTGGTACTACGCTACGGGCTCCGGCGCCCTCGCCTCCGGCTGGCTCAACCAAAACGGCACCTGGTACTGGCTCGACCCCTCGACGCACGCCATGGCAACGGGCCTGCACGGGTGCAACGGCTCCGCGTACTGGTTCAGCTCCTCCGGCGCGATGGCTACCGGCTGGATCCTCGACGGGGGTACCTGGTACTACGCGACTGGCTCCGGCGCCCTCGCCTCGGGATGGGCCTACGTCGGCGGTGCGTGGTACTGGCTAGATCCATCGACACACGCGATGGTCACTGGCACTCAACAAATCAACGGGTCACAGTATTCTTTTTCGAGTAACGGCGTTTGGCTCGGCTAACAGCTCTTCTTTAATTGCTTTTTTCTAATTACATATTGCGCGAGCTAGTCCATTTGTAGAGTATGTCTATGTACGATTGGTATTTTCTGGGGGCCGTGCATGGTAAGAAATAAGCTGACAATAGTAACTCTATTTGTTCTGTCTGCGATATTGCTCACTGGTCCAAGTGTGGCTGGTGCCGAGAATGAGGTTTCTGTAGACTCTTCCGAGCCCTCTATTTCCGAACAGCAAGCCTTCTCTTCGGCCGCCATTTCATCCGATTCGACCGAGGGGGTCGCTGCTCAAGGATCCATTAAATGGACGCAGGGCTGGAATTCGGTTGACGGTAAGTGGTTTTACGCGGATTCGATCAATCCTGTTGCATTGCGTTCCGGCTGGCTTCACACCGGAGGTTCCTGGTACTGGCTCGATCCCGAGGCTGGCGGCGCCATGGTGACGGGCCTTCACACATGCAATGGCTCTGCGTACTGGTTCAGCTCCTCCGGCGCGATGGCGACCGGATGGGTCCTCGACGGCGGGACCTGGTACTACGCGACGGGCTCCGGCGCCCTCGCCTCCGGCTGGCTCAGCCTAAGCGGCGGGGAATGCCATCCCGTTTTC
>OQWM01001206.1_pt1 | contig 17769 bp, 11 predicted proteins | sample 1691531 | NCBI WGS metagenome assembly OQWM01 (sample SAMN03418257, study PRJEB22391) | human gut metagenome | biome: human-gut; feature: organic feature; material: feces | host: Homo sapiens | place: Tanzania | collected 2013-01
AGGATACCTTGACTTGGGCAATGGGTACTTGGATTGATGGTATGATGGCGGCTTGTGGGTTGCATGAGTGTGCTCACAGGATTCCTCATCACGGGCTACTATGCCGTAGTGTCGGGATGGTGTCTGCAATACATCTTCGCGTCGGCGTTTGGCGAACTTAGTGGCACCCCCGACTATGTGGCTCAGTATTTCAACGACTTCTCGTCGTCGCCCGTCAAGCCCGTGTTCTGGACAGTTGCAATACTCGTCGCCACCCATTTTGTCATCATCCACGGTGTGCGCAGCGGCATAGAACGCGCTTCGAAACTGATGATGCCAACGCTATTCCTCCTCCTCCTTGTTGTAGTCGTAGGCTCATGTATGTTGCCAGGAGCACAAAAGGGCATAGAATATTTGTTTCGTCCCGACTTTTCAAAGTTCACCTCCAGCACCTTCCTTGCCGCAATGGGTCAGGCGTTTTATTCGCTCAGCATCGGTATGGGCTGCATCTGCACCTTTGCCAGCTATTTCTCGCGTCAGGCAAACTTGATGAAATCGGCTGTCAACATTGTGTTCATCGACTCGCTCATAGCCATTCTTGCTGGATTGATGATATTTCCGGCAGCCTTCTCTGTGGGAGTAAACCCCGACTCGGGTCCGTCGCTGATATTCATCACCCTGCCCAATGTCTTCCGCGAGGCGTTCGCCGCCATGCCACTCTTGGGCACGGTGATAGCCACAGGTTTCTACGTGCTGCTGTCGCTTGCCGCCCTCACGTCGCTCATCTCGCTGCATGAGGTGTCGACGGCTTTCTTCTATGAGGAGTTGCACACGTCGCGTCATAAGGCAGCCGCCCTCGTCACCGTGTCGTGTTGTGTGATGGGTGCTTTTTGCTCCCTTAGCATCGGTGGCAGAGAATGGCTTATGTTCGGTGGTAAGTCGCTGTTCGACATCTTCGACTTTGTGACTGGTCAGATATTCCTGCCGATAGTGGGATTTGTCAGTTGCATATTCATGGGGTGGGTGGTGCCACGCGGCATCGTGAAAGACGAGTTCACCAACTGGGGTACACTACGCTCCACCTTCTTCGGCATCTACATGCTGCTTATCAGATATGTTTGCCCAGTGTGTATCGTGGCAATATTCCTTAATCAAATAGGAGTGATATAAAACATAAAAAACAGTGTGCTTATTTTGTATTGTCCCCGATTTGCATTAACTTTGCATCCGATTATGAACTTTTTAATCCATAATGACTAATAAGATACTTATAACCGGTGCCAGCGGTTTTATTGGCAGTTTCATCGTCAAGGAGGCACTTCACAGGGAAATGGAAGTGTGGGCGGCGGTGAGACCAACGAGTTCCAAAAGATATTTGCAGGACAATCGTATTCATTTCATAGAGCTTGACTTCGGGTCGAAGGAGACCCTGAAGCGTCAGCTCGACGGCCACCGTTTCGACTATGTTGTTCATGCGGCAGGAGTGACAAAGTGTCTCGACAAAGCCGATTTCAAGCGCATCAACACCGACGGCACCCGCCATCTGGTTGACGCCCTTATAGAATTAGGAATGCCGCTTAAACGCTTCGTCTATCTCAGTTCGCTGTCGGTATATGGAGCCATACACGAGCACATGCCCTATCAAGACATCACGGAGAACGACTGTCCGCATCCCAATACCGCCTATGGCAAGAGCAAGCTTGATGCAGAGCGTTATCTCGACTCCATAGGCAACGACTTCCCATATATAATCCTTCGCCCCACGGGAGTATACGGACCGCGTGAGCGCGACTATTTCCTTATGGCACAGAGCATAAACCGCCATGTCGACTTCGCAGTGGGCTTCAGCCGTCAAGACATAACGTTTGTGTATGTGCTCGATGTGGTGCAGGCTGTATTTCTTGCCTTCGACCGTGGCATGAGCGGCAGAAAGTATTTCCTCACCGACGGCGAGGTCTACCGTTCAGCCGACTTCAGCGACCTGCTAAAGAAGGAGATGGGCATTGGATGGATGTTGCGTATAGTTGCCCCCGTGTGGTTGCTGCGCATCGTCACTTTCTTTGGCGAGAGAATAAGTCGCCTCACCCATAAACCCATCGCCCTCAACGATGACAAGTACAACATTCTGCGTCAGCGCAACTGGCGTTGCGACATAGAGCCCACGGTAGACGAATTAGGCTACCATCCCCACTACAAACTCGCCCAAGGCGTGAAGCTCACGGTGAAGTGGTATAAGAGACACAGATGGCTCTAATCCCCAACATGTCAAATTAACAACAATGAATTTCATAAAACAACTGTTTGCCATCGAGACCAAGCCACGCCGCGGACTTATGGCTCTCGAATGGCTTGTCATCGCCTATGCCCTGTTCACGCTGTGCATAGCCATGTTCATGTATACCCGTCTGCAGAACCCCGACGAGATGATATGGGGACGTGTGCGCGCCATGGCAATGATAGGTGCGCTGTGGGTGGTATATCGTCTTGTGCCGTGCCGTCTGACGCGCGGCGTGCGTGTGTTTGCCCAGATGTCGCTACTCGCGTGGTGGTATCCCGACACCTACGAGATAAACCGCCTTCTGCCCAACCTCGACCACGTGTTCTGTCATTGGGAACAGGCTCTGTTCGGATTTCAGCCCGCTCTGGTGTTTGCCGACAACTTCTCGTGGAATATAGTGAGCGAACTTATGAGTATGGGCTATGCCTCCTACTATCCGATGATAGCCCTGATAATATTCTTCTACTTCTTTCGTCGCTACGACGAGTTCGAGCGTGCGTCGTTTGTGATGCTCGCCTCGTTTTTCATCTACTATCTGGTGTTCATCTTTGTGCCAGTGGCAGGTCCGACGTTCTATTATAAGGCGGTGGGACTCGGCGAGATAGCCAAGGGAGTTTTTCCATCGGTGGGCGACTACTTCAACCATCATCAGGATTGCCTGCCCACACCAGGCTACAGCGACGGATTCTTCTATCGGCTTGTAGAGGACGCCAAGGCGGCAGGCGAGCGACCCACGGCGGCGTTCCCCTCGTCGCATGTAGGCATTTCCACCGTGTGCATGCTTCTCGCTGCCCACACCCGCCAGCGCAGGCTTGTTTGGATGCTATTGCCGTTCTATGTGTTCCTGTGTCTCGCCACAGTCTATATACAGGCCCACTATGCCATCGATGCCATTGCTGGACTCATCACAGGATGTGTACTCTACTTCGGACTGATGGCATCCACGCGCAACATGAAGACAAGATAAAACACAACTATAAGCAAAGGCAAAAAAGAAGACAACATAGGCAACATGAACAACATCAACAACGATGGATTATTGCGTTGGCGTTGATGCTGTTCATGTCGCAACTGCCTTATTAGCAGAATAATTTATACCCACTTCTCATTTTCCGGTCATTATTGCTCACAATTCGCCCGAAAAATTGTATCTTTGCTGAATCATATGATAAATTTAAGTTTCGCATGGCTTTAGCATGCGAAACTTCAATGATAAAGATTTTTTAGCATGTCGTGTATTTTGAATATTGAGACGAGCACCAACGTGTGCTCAGTAGCCGTCAGCCAGGACGGCACTTGTATTTTCTCCAAGGAAGACCGCGAAGGTCCCAACCACGCCGTGAAGCTCGGCACTTTTGTAGATGAGGCTATGTCGTTTGCCGACAGCCATGCCATTCCGCTCGACGCAGTAGCCGTAAGCTGCGGTCCGGGCTCATACACAGGTCTGCGCATTGGCGCATCGATGGCCAAGGGCATTTGCTTCGGTCAGGACTTAAAGCTTATTGCCGTGCCTACACTCGAACTCATGGCTGTGCCTGTGCTTCTGCGCGAGGAGGTAGAGGAGGGTGCATTGCTGTGCCCGATGATTGACGCACGCCGCATGGAGGTTTATTCGGCTGTATACGACCGCGCCCTGCACGAGGTGCGTGGCATTCAGGCCGATGTGGTAGATGCCGAAACCTATCGCGAATATCTCGACCGCGGACCCGTATACTTCTTCGGAAACGGGGCCGAGAAGTGCATGGAGGTGATAAACCATCCCAACGCACGACTCATCAAGGGTGTCGAGCCACTGGCAAAATGGATGTTCCCTATAGCCGAAAGACGCATAGCACAAGAGAAATACGAGGACGTGGCATATTTTGTACCATTCTATCTGAAGGACTTTGTAGCCCATCAGCCCAAGAAATTGTTATAGTATTATGAATATAAAAGGACTCGATTACAACACACAGCGCGAACGCCTAATTCTGCCGGAATACGGACGTGAGGTGCAACAGATGATTGACCACTGCGTGTCGCTGCCCAACCGCGCCGACCGCCAACGCTGCGCCAACACCATCATTGCCGTTATGGAACGCATGATGCCACGCACGGGTGACGCTGAATCATTCCGTCGCAAGCTGTGGGACCATCTGGCACTGATGAGCCAGTTCAAACTCGATATCGACTATCCCTTCGACATAAACGAGGCACGCTCGATGCTGGAGAAGCCCAAACCAATACCCTACCCCATGCGCCGCATACCGGTGCGCCACTACGGCGGACTGATGTTCGAAGTATTCGATATGCTCAAGACAATGCCAGAAGGTAAGGAACGTACCGAACTGATACGACTGGCAGCCAACCAGATGAAACGCGACCTCGTACAGTGGGGACACGGATCGAGCGACAACGAAAAGGTGGCATCAGACTTGGCGGGATATACTGCCGGCAAGGTGCAGCTCGACCTTGACAACTTCAAGTTCGACCGCACACAGAACAACCGCAACACACCCGAGCGCAAACAGCGCCGCCGCAGATAAACACATCACTCATACACACACTCTAACATCAAGACCATTATTATGGAAACATTCATAATTGAGGGTGGACATACACTCAGCGGAACAATCACACCGCAGGGAGCCAAAAACGAGGCGCTTGAGGTGATAGCCGCAACGCTGCTCACCGACGAGCCGGTACGCATTACCAATATTCCTGACATTCTCGACGTGAACAACCTCATCAAGTTGCTCGACGAGATTGGAGTAAAGGTGACACGCAACTCACGCAACGACTATACATTCCAGGCAGACAGCCTCAACCTTGAATATCTCAACAGCGACGAGTATGTGCAGAAATGTGCTGCTCTAAGAGGCAGCGTGCTGCTCATGGGACCGCTACTCGGACGCTTCGGACACGCTTCGGTAGCTGAACCGGGCGGTGACAAGATCGGCCGCCGACGTCTTGACACCCACTTTCTGGGATTCAAGAACCTCGGAGCAAAGTTTGTCAACGACGAGGAGCGCAAGGTATTCAACATCGAGGCGCAACAACTCAAGGGTACATACATGCTACTCGACGAGGCGTCGGTTACGGGTACAGCCAACATCATTATGGCTGCCGTACTGGCTGAGGGCACTACAACTATATACAACGCTGCTTGCGAACCTTACGTACAGCAGTTGTGCCACCTGCTCAACGCCATGGGTGCCAACATTTCGGGCATCGCGTCAAACTTGATTACCATCGTAGGTGTCAAGTCGCTGCATGGTGCCGAGCACCGTATTCTGCCTGACATGATTGAGGTAGGCTCGTTCATCGGTATGGCAGCAATGGTGGGCGACGGCGTACGCATCAAGAATTGTGCCGTACGTGAGCTTGGTATCATTCCAGACACATTCCGCCGACTGGGCGTTAAGATAAAAGTAGAGGGCGACGACCTCTTCATCCCACGTCAGCCGCACTACATCGTCGACTCGTTCATCGACGGCACCATTCTGACTTTGGCAGATGCACCGTGGCCGGGACTCACACCTGACCTCCTTTCGGTGCTCATCGTAGTGGCTACTCAGGCTCGCGGCTCGGTACTGGTACATCAGAAGATGTTCGAGAGCCGTCTGTTCTTCGTCGACAAGCTGATAGATATGGGTGCCCAGATTATCCTGTGCGACCCACATAGATGCGTAATCGTAGGCCACGACCGCAAACGCCAGTTACGCGCCCGCAGAATGACAAGCCCCGACATACGTGCCGGTATCGCTCTGCTTATTGCTGCAATGGGTGCCAAAGGCACAAGCCGCATCGACAACATAGCCCAGATTGACCGTGGCTATGAAGACATTGAGGGCCGTCTCAATGCTCTGGGTGCCAAGATCAGAAGAGAGTAAGACAACTAAGTCAAAGCTCAGCTAACAATAATATGATAAAAAAAGAAACTGTATATAAAATCGGACGCATAGGCAAACCGCACGGCGTAGACGGAGAGGTGTCGTTCCATTTCGACGACGACGTGTTCGACCGTACCGACGCCGACTATCTCATTCTCGACATGGACGGCATTCTCGTGCCGTTCTTCATGGACGAGTATAGATTCAAGACCGACGAAACGGCCCTTGTGCGATTTGAAGACGTGACCACACAAGACAAAGCTCGCACACTGACCGGATGCGATGTGTACTTTCCACGCGAGCATAGCGACTCTGACTCCGACTCGCTGTCGTGGGCTGCTATTGTGGGCTTTCATGTGGTGGATGCCTCTTCGGGCAAGACGGTGGGCGAGATTCACTCCGTGGACGACTCTACCATCAACACGCTCTTCGAACTTGTCACTGCCGACGGCGACGACATCCTCATCCCGGCAAGCGACGAACTGATTACCAGCGTTGACACCGAGCACAGACAGATAACAATGCAGCTGCCAGAAGGCTTGCTGGATATATAAACTCGTCAACAGAAAATAGAGATATGAAAAAACAAATTTGCATCCTCGGCTCTACCGGTTCGATCGGCACTCAGGCCCTGGACGTAATCAAGCAACATCCCGACCGATACGAGGCTTACTGCCTCACGGCCAACAATCAATATATGAAACTGGCCGAACAGGCGCGAGAATTCCGCCCTGCGGCTGTAGTCATAGCCAACGAGCAGCACTACGAAGCTCTCAAGGCGCTGCTGGCTGACTGCCCCGAAGTGAAGGTTTACGCAGGAAAGAAGGCTCTCGACGAAATCGTAGAGGCACAGCCCATCGACATGGTGCTCACCGCTATGGTGGGTTATGCCGGACTGTCGCCTACAATCCACGCCATAAAGGCTCGCAAGACCATCTGCCTTGCCAACAAGGAAACATTGGTTGTGGCTGGCGAACTGATTTGTCAGTTGGCCAATGAATATCGTGTCAACATCCTGCCGGTAGACAGCGAGCACTCTGCCATATTCCAGAGTCTGGTGGGCGAGGGTCGCAACGAAATCGACAAGATATTGCTTACTGCCTCGGGCGGTCCCTTCCGCAAGTTCACTCTCGAACAAATGCGCGATGTTAAGGCTGCCGACGCTCTGAAACATCCTACATGGGACATGGGAGCGAAGATTACCATCGACTCTGCTTCAATGATGAACAAGGGCTTTGAGGTGATTGAAGCAAAGTGGCTGTTCGGTGTCAGCGCCGACCGCATACAAGTTCTTGTTCATCCGCAGTCAATAGTTCACAGTGCAGTACAGTTCAGCGACGGTGCGGTCAAGGCACAATTGGGTGTTCCCGACATGCGTCTGCCCATACAGTATGCATTCTCTTACCCCGACCGATTGCCACTGAATGGCGACCGACTCGACCTGTTCAAGCAGCCACTCGAATTCTTCGAGCCCGACATGCAGAAGTTCCGCTGTCTGCAAATGGCTTACGAGGCAATCAATCAGGGCGGCAACATGCCGTGTATCGTCAATGCTGCCAACGAGATTGTCAACGAAGCGTTCCGCCACGACCGCTGCGGATTCCTGCAGATGGGCGAGATTATCGAGGCTACTATGCAGAAAGCTAAGTTCATAGCACGTCCTACATACGACGACTATGTAGCATCGGACGCAGAGGCACGCCGCATTGCGAGCGAACTCCTGTAGTATTACAAATAATAAATAATCATTACGAATCAATAATTAATGGAAATTTTCCTTATCAAATTGCTGCAGTTCATGCTGGCAATTTCAATCCTTGTGTTGCTCCATGAGGGCGGACACTTCTTCTTCTCCAAACTCTTTGGTGTAAGGGTGGAGAAGTTCTTTCTGTTCTTCGACCCCTGGTTCCACCTCTTCCAGTTTAAACCCAAGAAGAGCGACACAACCTACGGCATAGGCTGGCTGCCGCTTGGCGGCTACTGCAAGATATCGGGTATGATCGATGAGTCGTTCGACACCGAGCAGATGAAGAAGCCTGCCGAGGATTGGGAGTTCCGCTCCAAGCCTGCATGGCAACGACTGCTGATAATGGTGGGTGGAGTGCTCGTGAACTTCCTGCTCGCACTGTTCATTTACGCCATGTGTCTATTCACATGGGGCGACGACTATGTGAAGCCCAAGGACATGCCGCTCGGCATGAAGTTCAACAATGAGGCTAAGGCTCTGGGTTTCCACGACCGCGACATCCTTGTAGGCACCGACCTCGGTGAGTTCAAGAAGTTTGGAGCCGACATGTTCCGCGACATTGCCACAGCCAAGGAGGCTCATGTGATACGTGATGGCAAGCCGCTCACAGTTTCATTGCCGGGCGACCTCGACTTGCTTGAGATGTTCAAGTCAACGCCACCGTTTATGACCCAGTTTATTGAGTCGCGCATCGACAGCGTGATTCCAGGCTCGATAGCCGAGCAAATGGGATTCCGCAGAGGCGACAGCATCCTCGCCATTAACGGTGCTGCCATTACCTCGCACAACGATTTCCTCTACGAGGTGGGACGCATCAGCGACGTGCTTGAGTATGCCAAGACCCATGAGGACAGCCTGAAGGCACTCACCGTGAACGTCGTCCTCGCCCGTCATGCTTCTGGACGACTCTGCAAGATAAAGACCAGTGGCACACTCGACGGCACGCTCAAGTTTGGTTTCATGCCAGTTCTGCCTGCCGACAAGGTGACTCATGTCGACTATGGATTCTTCGAGAGTTTCCCTGCCGGAGTGAAGTATGGATGGAACGTGCTTGCTGGCTATGTGGGCGACATGAAGTATATCTTCTCTGCCGAGGGAGCCAAGTCGCTCGGAGGCTTTGGAGCCATTGGAAGCATGTTCCCCGACCAGTGGAACTGGCACAAGTTCTGGCTTATGACGGCATTCCTGAGCATCATACTCGCCTTTATGAACATCCTGCCCATCCCGGCTCTCGACGGTGGCCACGTGCTTTTCCTGCTTTATGAGATGATAACGCGACGCAAGCCAAGCGAGAATTTCATGATTCGTGCCGAGTATATCGGTATAGGAATATTGATGCTGCTTATGCTTGTAGCCAACCTGAATGACGTGTTGCGCTGGCTGCACATAATGTAAAAAGAATAGAAAAATAAAACAATTAACGGCAATTACACGCTTTATTCAATCCGTGTAATTGCCGTTAATCGTTTCAGTCGTGTGATTTTATAGCAGAATCCTTTATTCTGCCTGTTGTTTCAGTTTCTGATACATCGACGGTGTCATGCCGTTAACCTTCTTGAACGATTGTATGAAACTTGCTGCAGAGTTGTAGCCAAGTTCTTCGTAGATAGCCTGTATTGTCATGTTGCCGTAGTGTTCGGTGTCCGACAGTCGTCGGCACGCTTCGCGTATGCGGTGCTCATTGAGCAGTGTTTTGAAGTTTTTCTTATATGTGTCGTTGATAATCCACGACACATATTTAGTGTTGCTTTCCACCATGTCGGCAAGCATCTGCAAGTTGAAGTCCGACCGCGATATAACCTCCACGTTACCCATTACCGTAGTTATGCTGTTGAGGAGTTTGTTGCGTTGTTGCTCGTCGATGATAACACTTTGCCTTGAGTCGGTAGGGTTCTTGTTGACCTCCGTTTTTCCCTCCATTTTTTCTTCTGTCTTTTCAGCCTGTCGGTTAGCCATGCTCACATACTGTTCCAGCAGTTGCTTGTTTTGCCGGTCGTTCTGCATGAGTTCCTCGTTTTTGCTCACGAGCATACGTTGCGCGTCGAGCAGCGAGCGTGTGCGTCGGCGCAGAGCTATATATAATAAGGTGAGACCAGCCACCATAATCACGAATACAATGATGACAATAAGCTGCATGTTGTTTCTCGACACCAGATTCTCTATGCGCTCCTTGGTCTGTGTGTTCTCGTATTCGAAGAGCTTGCTGTTGGCAATGTTGAACTGCTGTGCGTTGAACACCGAGTCGGACAGTGCCAGATAGTGCGAGCGGTATTTCTCGGCTGAATCTTTTTGTCCGACCTTGCCATATAGCTCCGACATCTCCTTTAGCACACTAACCATCATGTCCTTGTTGTCGATATGTGTCAGACTGTCGTGCACCGTGCGAAAGCACCTCATTGCTTCCTTCATGTCTCCTTTCTGTACCCTTAGTTTTCCAATCTCAATCTCCGAACTTATAAAATACTGTAAAGGCATTCGGCGTTCGAGGGCGAAGTCGCGAGTCTGTCTGAAATAGTATTCTGCCATTTGCCGATTGTTCTCGGCAAGCGATATGTAAGCCTGATTGTTAAGGAAGTAATAGCGTTTCTTTTGAGCGTCCTTGATGGGAATGGTCATTTGGTTGTGGAAGAATGCGCGTGCGTTTTTTGCATCCTTCAGCATACAGTAGGCAGCCACGATATTAGTGGAGAAGTTCCATTGCATTTCAGTCTCCTTGTTTTTCACGGCAGCCTCATAGCCCATTCCGAAGTAGTATATGGCGCGTTTGAAATCGCCCATTCTGCCATAGATGTTGCCAATGTTGCCTATCGACGTGTAGTAGGTGTGTTCGTCGGCGTTGCGTTTAGCACCGTCCAAGGCTTTGGTGTAGTATTCCAGAGCCTCTGCCAGGCGTCCTGCGTTATAGCATGTGTCGCCCTTTGCTTTCCATGAGGCGGCAGCATACTGCTTTTCCTCGATTGCCCGTATAGGCAACGATGCGAGCAGCATGATTATAGCCGTCAAAAGGATGTTGTATGATGTTCGATTACTGTTCATAGTGATGACAAAGGTATACATTTTTTTGCAATAATTGCTTATAAACATCGGGCAATTATTTTCGTAGGCATGTTGTTATAGCTTGTAGTTTTAATGCTTGTTGTTGTTTCGATTTGTAGTTTATGGCTGTAGATTTATTTAAGATTTATGTAAAAATGATTCGTTTTATGTAGTTTTTTCTTCAATTTCTTGAAATTAAAAGTTCTTGAAGCAATTTTTGAATGCCGAAATCAAACAAATTGATAATTTTGCAAGCGAAGATTCATCCAAATGATACTATAAATTAATAATCCCTTTCGGTGACAAAAGCCGTTTGGAAATAAAAACAGTTCACTTATGAAAACAAAAACTACCTCATTACTGACGTTCGTCCTTGCGAGCCTTTTGCCTCTTGGAGCATCGGCTCAGACCAAGGTGGTGTTTGCCCCAAAGACAATTGGCGGCTCACATGCATCGGCAGCCGCAAAGCTGAGTGCTGGGTCAAGTGCAAAGTTACAGTCTGCAAGTGGCACACAGGAGTTCAAGTCGCTGTTACCTCTGTCGGCAGCTGTCGATCGCGACCTTTTCAATAAGTATACATCCGACAAAGGCAACCAGCCTCAGACAGTGCTCAAGGTTAAGCCCACCAAGTCGGTGCGCAGCAAGGCAGATGCCGAAAAGAAGATGTGGAACTACACCGGATTTAATATTGCAGCCGGCACAAAGGATGACGGTACGGAAACGGGTGGACTTGTTGACTTCAACCTTCAGCCGTTCGAGTGCGACACGGTTTCGTCCGACGGTGGATTGTCGCCCTATTCTTATATGGCAAAAGGCAAGCTCTATTGCTTCTTGCCCAAAATGGATGCAGCCAGCGGACTGTTTACGTCGATGACACGCACCACATACGATGCCAACACACTTGAGCGTCTCGACCAGCGCACAATAAAGTTGCCTGGAGGAAAGGACCGTGTGCCCTACCTTATTACGTACGACGAGCAGCGCGACGTGGTTTATGCCATCTCCATGCTCAGCGATCCGCCCGAAGCAACCGGCGAGGGCTACTATCTCAACGTGCTCGACACAGCCACCTGCCAGCTTCAGCGTGTGGGCTATCTTGGCAACTATTCGGGCGACCGCAAGAAGGGCAACTTCTCGCCAAAGGCATTAGTATCAACATATAGCGGACAGATGTTTGTGCAGAACAGCGACGACTCGCTTTATATCGAAGAAATCGACCCAATGACTTGCGAGCGCAAGGTGATTGGACGCACAGAGATGCCCCAGCTGTATACCTATGGTTTGCAGCCGATGATATACAATAGCAATTCGGGCAACCTCATTGTCAACCACTATGACTTCACCAATGGCACACAGTACTATAAGGTGGCTCCTTTCCTTGCCTATGGTCAGAAGGACAATGTGCTGAAGACGGAGTTGATTGAAAATGCGCCAACTGGTTTCAATTACTTCTACAAGCGTCCGGAGGCAAACAATATAAGATACAAATACCAGCTTGCCGACATCAGCGACCTAAAGGCAACGGTCGACGACAACGGCAAGGCCACGGTTGAGTTCACTGTGCCTTCGACCGACAACAAGGGCAACAATATTGAGATTCCAAGCTGGTCGAACAACAATGTGCGCATATGGGTGTATGTGGACAACCAGTATACAGCTGTGGAAGGTCTGCCAAGCCAGATGAAACTTGGCGACAAACTTTCGTTCACCACCGACCTTAAAGGCGGTATGCACATCATCACCATCATGGTGAGCCCGATGTACAACGAGACGAATAGCATCAAGAACAGTGTTATCCTAACCAGCGGTTATGATGCTCCGGCAATGGTGGGCAATCCTAAGCTTACCATCGACGACAGCAAAGCCACCATCACATGGGAGGCTCCTACACAGGGACGTTATGCCGACTTTGGCAGCAAGTTCGACGCCACCGACCTCACCTACAAGGTGGTGCGCAACAACGATGGCAAGGTTATAGCCGATGGCATCAGCGACACCAAGGCAGAGGATACCGACATCGCCGACGAGATACAGACTTACACATACACCATCTATGCCACAAGCCACGAACTGACAAGCGCTGGACTACAGACCAATGGTGTGAGCACTGGCAAGTATCTCGCCATGCCTTATGAGAACAATTGCGACAACGCCGGTTGTCTCGACGGCTACACTGTGCTCAATCTCGACAACAACGGTTCCTACCGTACATGGATGTGGAACTCTTATTCAAACACCATCGTTTCGGGTTGGGGCACAGCCGACGACTGGCTCATCACTCCGCCGTTCCAGCTCAATAGCGACAATCTCTACGCCCTGCGCTATACTATAAATGGAAGTGGCGACCTGCGCACAACTGTAGGTAAGGGTGCTACTCCCGACGACCAGAACGAGAACGTTCTCGACGATGTGCAGGGTTATACCGCCGATAAGTTCGAGACACACGAGTATTACTTCCGTCCTGCCGACAACGACACCTACAACTTCGGTATCTACAACTATGGCGTTGGCGAAGATTGTTCTTGGAGCATTAAGTCGCTCTCTGTTAAGGCTGTTGCCAAGGCTTCGGCTCCCGACATGGTACGCTCCTTGCAGTTTGTTCCAGATGCAGGTGGAGCACTGGGTGCAACACTCTCGTTCGCAGTGCCCGCAACAGCAATCAACGGCAACGCTCTGTCGAGTGTGAGCAAGGTGACAGTCTATGATTTCGACGGCACAGTGCTCGGCACAGCCGAGAATGTGGCTCCTGGCTCAAGCGCAAGCATCAAGGTGCAGGCAAAACACGGCTGGAACGATTTCAAGATTGTGGCTGCCAATGCCGATGGTGACGGTTGGCCAGTAGTGATGCGCAAGTTTGTAGGTCCTGATACCCCTAAGGCTGTTGGTGGATTGAAACTCACTTGGGGCGACGACCGCACCGTCGCCAATCTCTCTTGGACAGCTCCTACAGAGGGCGTGAACGGTGGATATGTCGACCCGTCGGCAATCACCTATCATATATACAAGTATGACGCTAATGTTTATCCTTCTTATATAGAACTTGGTACCACCGATGGAGGCGAGAACTCTGTTGAGGTGACAATTCTCGACGCATCCGAGAACCAAGACCAGTATGTAATGGCTGTTACGGCAAGCAACGACCAGGGTGAGTCAGACTACAGCCGTGGTGGAATAGTAATGGGCGTTCCCTACGACCTTCCGTTTGACGAGCCATTTGCGGCTAAGGGTATAAATCACTCGCCATGGCTTGTGATGGCAGGCAAGAACAATCAGGCATGGACAATAGACGCAGGTCATTATAACGCCAACATACAGCCACAGAACGACGACGGATTGCAGCTTGTGTTCATAAACACTGGTTCTACCGATGGCTCTGGCTCGTTTGTCACTCCTATCATCGACTTCTCGGAGTCAAAGAATCCTATGTTCTCGGTATGGGTTCACCATTCTGACGAGATGCCTGAAGGTGCCTATGTGAATGTCATCGCCACCACCGATGGCAGCAAGGACTATAAGGAAGTGGCACCGAAGCAAACGCTCACTGGCAACAGCGGTTGGACGGAGCATATTTTCGACCTCTCTGCCCTCAAGGGCAAGAAGGCCCAATTGGCATTGCAGGCTTATCTGCCTAACCCGAGTTTCCGCATTTTTGCCGATAACTGGTCGATACGCGAGGCTGAGGGCAACGACCTTGCTCTCGCAGCTATTTCGCAGCCTTATATGCCTAAGGTGGGCGACAATGCCGACATAGCAGTTACGGTAACAAACATGGGCAAGGAGACTGCCAACAACTACTCTGTTCTCTTCAATCTCAACGGCGAGACCGTAGCTGAGCAAGAATCCGAGAAGCCTCTCGCTCTTGGTGAGTCAGCCACTTTCCACTTCCCGCTTGCTGTATCGGCAGCACAGAAGGACATTGTGTATAGTGCCGAGGTAATCTATGATGCCGACGATAATGAGGACAACAACGTAAGTACCGAGGTGGAACTCTCACCCGAGCAGTTGAATCTGCCGGCTCCTACCGACCTCATGTTCGGCAACAACAACTCTCTGGCTTGGGTCGCTCCCGAATCCATGGATGGACGCGAGGTGATGCTCGACTTTGAGGACCAGCCTTCGTTCAAGACCGATGACATCAAGGGTTGGAAGACTGTCGACCTCGACGGTACATTGACTACTGGCTTCGTGCAGTACTACAACAACTATTGGCCGTATCTGCAGCAGCCGCTCGCATGGATGACATGGAGCGCAAACGAGGCAGGATGTCCTACAGCTGCTCCGTGGACTCCATATGAAGGCGAGAAGTGTCTTATTGCATTCGGCAACTATGGAGCCGATGCTACGGGGCACCCCAACAACGACCCCGTTGACGATTGGTTCATATCACCCGAGGTGAAGGGTGGCACCGACTTCTCGTTCTTTACTCTGAGCAACGACGTTACAAGCACTCTTGAAGTACGCACTTCGTCGACAGACAACCGTCCGGAGTCGTTCACAAACCTTGTGAAGACTGTAAGCTACACCAACATGTCTGAATGGTACGAGGTGAAGACTTCGCTGCCTGCCGACGCCAAGTATGTGGCTATCCGCACCAACAACAACGGATTCGGTATTATGGTAGACAATGTGAAGTATACCGAGGCAAAGGCTCCGCAACTCAAGGGCTATAATGTTTACAACAATTCAGAGCTTGCTGCTACTGCCACAGAGACTAAGGCTACAGCCACCGCCAATGGCTCGTATGCGGTAAGCGCAGTCTACGATCTTGGCGAGTCGTCACTGTCCAACACGGTGGCTGTTACAACAGGCATCAACGACCTCAGCTCGTCGGCAGCAACTGTGGTTGGCGGCATGGGCATCATCAATGTTTGCGGTGCCGAGGGCAACAGCGTTACAGTCTACACCACTTCTGGTCAGAAGGTGGCATTCATTGTAGCTGCCAACGACACCACTGTGAATGTTGAGGCTGGCGTTTATATCGTGAAGGTAGGAGCCAAGACTTTCAAGGTGAGTGTAAAGTAATAATTCAACTGTCTGTAGGGGGCTACGGCGTTTTGCCATAGTCCCCTATATTAGCATTCGTTGCCGATGACATATTGAATAAAAATCAAACTTTTATATAGAATCAACATTTATATAGAATCAACAATTTTACTCAATTATCAATAATGAAAAAGAATACCCTCATATCGCTTGCTTTCCTTGCCCTTGCCGTCACTCCAATGGCTTTGGCAATACCAGCCGACCCGCATCCAAAGCAGGTGCAACAACCCGACGGCACATACATTACAGTGATGATGCGTGGCGACGAACACGCCCACATCACTCTCGCCGACGACGGCACTCCTCTTTATTTCAATCCCACGAGTCGCGCTTTCGAGTATGCGAGCGTTAAAGACAATCGTATTACGGGCAGTGGCATCATTGCCCGAAACGCCAACGACCGCGATGCCAAGGCTAAGGCTTATGTGAGCCGAATGGACACAAAGGCAATCGAGAGCGTGGTGATAGCCAACAGCCAAATCAAGAACGGAGTGCAGCCTCTGCGCCAAGCCAAGATAGGCGGACCGGCACATATGCTTATCAACGACTTCCCTTCGAAAGGCAAACAGAAGTCGCTTGTCATACTTTGGGAGTTCAGCGACGAGGGCTTTACGTCGATTTCCGAGCCGAAGCAGTTCTTTACCGATTTGCTCAACAAACCGGGATTCACATGGGAGGGGACTGGCATCAACGGTTCTGCACGCGATTTCTATATTGATGCGTCCAACGGACAGTTTCAACCCGATTTTACGGTGTTTGGACCAGTGAAGCTGTCGCATCCCGGCAAGTATTATGGTTCCGACGACCCATTGCAGGATGCCAAGATATACGAAGCCATCATTGAGTCGTGTCAGGCTCTTGACGACGAGATTGATTTTTCGGAGTACGACACCGACGGCGACGGCAAGGTGGACAACATATACTTCTTCTATGCTGGCAACGGACAGGCCGACACGCCAAACGGCAGCGACCTCATATGGCCTCACTCATGGTATTTGGGCGAGGATGGATGGAAACACAGCATCACGCTTGACGGAGTGCAAATCGACCGCTACACTTGCTCCAACGAGTTGCGCTATCGTGCCGACGGCACAAAGATTCCTACAGGAATAGGCACATTCGTGCATGAGTTTGGTCATGTGCTCGGACTCGCCGACCACTACGACACCTCGTATGGCATGCTCACCTTCGGACTCGGCTCGTGGGACACAATGGCGTCGGGATCATACAACAACGACATGAACACTCCGCCTACATTCTCGGCTTTTGAGCGTGCCGAACTGGGTTGGCTCAATTACGACGAACTCACTATCGACGCCGACTCGATAAGCATTCTGCCCAACTTGGCAGAGAGCAACAAGGCATACCGCGTGTCGGTGGAGGGCACCAACGGACGCGAATTTTTCGTAATGGAGAACCGCCAGAAGAAGGGATGGGACCAGTATCTGCCCGGCGAGGGTATGCTGCTATGGCATATCGACATCGACACTCTCGCATGGAATGGCAATTATGTGAACACACAGCCTGGACATCAGCGAGTGGATATTGTTGAGGCCGACGGCATCGCCACCGATGCCACACGCTCGGGCGACTCTTTCCCGGGGACAGCTGGCATCACACAATGGCAACTACAGTCGTGGGCAGGCGACAATCTTGTGAAGATTGACGACGTGACACAGCGCGACGGCGAGATACGCCTGCTGCTTGCCGACACCAAATTCCAACTTCCCAATCCCGAGAAGATATATATAAGTAATGTGCAGGACAGCAGTTTTGTGGCTACATGGAGCGCGGTGGCTGATGCCAAGGCTTAT
>OQWM01001207.1_pt1 | contig 17758 bp, 12 predicted proteins | sample 1691531 | NCBI WGS metagenome assembly OQWM01 (sample SAMN03418257, study PRJEB22391) | human gut metagenome | biome: human-gut; feature: organic feature; material: feces | host: Homo sapiens | place: Tanzania | collected 2013-01
GTTTCCTTGCCGTGCGGGCGGGGTTCTTTTTATGGCGGCCAACAACAGGCTTTTGCCGTCAGAAAGCGATATTAACATATTTTGCTATATTTGTGACATCAGCACCCACAAAGCATGAACAGACAATACGCCCCAGAAGACCTCTTGGCCGATCTGCGATATTTGCGCCTCTTGGCCGAAAAATTCCCCAACATCTCCGCCGCGGCCACGGAGATTGTCAACCTGCAGGCCATCCTTAGCCTCCCCAAAGGAACGGAGCACTTCCTTAGCGACTTGCATGGCGAGAGCACGGCCTTCCGCCATGTGCTGAAAAACGCCTCTGGCGTAATCAGACGTAAAGTGGACGACATTTTTGGCATGACTATGAGGCGAGAGGACCGCGACACGCTCTGCTCCCTCATATACTATCCGCGCGAGAAACTAGACCAGGTGAAGTGTCAGCCGGACCTTGATTTGGAAGACTGGTACAGGACTGAGCTTTTTCACGTCGTGGCGGTGGCTAGGGTCGTCGCGGCCAAATATACTCACTCAAAAGTGCGCAAGGCACTGCCGCCAGAGTTCGCCTATGTCATTGAGGAGCTGCTCTATGAGAGCCAGACCGATGAGGACAAGCAGAGCTATTACGCCAGCCTCATCAGCTCCATTGTCAACATTGGCAGGTCTGAGGAGTTCATCATCGCCATCAGCAGGCTCATCCATAGGCTGGTCATAGACACCCTCCATGTGGTGGGAGACGTGTATGACCGCGGCCCGGGGGCGTGCGACATCATGGAGGCACTGTGTGAATATCACGACTTCGACATCCAGTGGGGAAATCATGACATATCGTGGATGGGCGCGGCCGTGGGCAATCTCGCCCTCATCGCAAATGTGGTGCGCATCTCCATACGCTACGCCAACGTCGAGACTCTGGAGGAGGGATACTCCATCAACCTGCTGCCCCTCGCCACTTTTGCCATTGACCACTATGGTATGGACCCGTGCGAGCGCTTTCAGGCCCAGGAGTTTGAAGACAACAGCCGCATGAGCCGCTCCAAACAGCTTATGGCCAAGATGCACAAGGCCATCTCCATAATCCAGTTCAAGCTGGAGGGGCAAATCATCATGCGCCACCCCGAATATGCCATGGACGACCGCCTGCTGCTCAACGCCATTGACTATGACGAGGGCTCCATCACCATACACGGCGTCTCCTATCCGCTGCAAGACAAGCTCTTCCCCACCATCGACCCTGCCAACCCCTACGTCCTAAGCCTCGAAGAGGAGCAACTCTTGAGTCAGCTGCTCCACTCTTTCACTCACTCCGAGAAACTGCAAAAGCACATCAGGTGTTTCTACAACCACGGCAGCCTCTATCTGGTGCGCAACAATTGCCTGCTATATCACGCCGCCATTCCGCTTTGTCCCGACGGCTCTTTCAAGCCAGTCAGCGTAGGGGGGCAGGACTATTGCGGCCGGGCCCTTATGGACAGGATTGACCAGATGGCGCGGGTCGCCTATTTCGGTGAGCAGGGGACGGCCGAAAAGGCTGAGGCAGTGGACTATATGTGGTATCTGTGGTGCGGGCCCGACTCGCCACTCTACAACAAGGACAAGATGACGACCTTTGAGCGATATTTCATCAATGTGGATGAGCTTAACCGCGAGGTGAAGGGCGCATATTATGAGTTGGCCAACGGTGCCGAGACGTGCGACAAGATAATGCGCGAGTTTGGGCTCGACCCCGACAAGTCTCGCATCATCAACGGCCACACGCCCGTGCGCACCACCGAGGGCGAAAGCCTACACGCGCGGGCGGCAAGCGACTGGTCATAGATGGCGGGTTTTCCAAGCCATATCACAAGACCACGGGCATTGCCGGCTACACGCTCATATATAACAGCCACGGCCTGCAGCTGGTTCAGCACGAGGCCTTCGAGAGCAAGGAGAAAGCCGTGGAGGACGGCAGCGACATCCATAGCCGCGTGCAGCTTGAGGAGTTCAAATATCACAGGATGTTGGTGAGGGACACTGACCGCGGCCGTGAGCTCTTGGCGCAGGTGGATAATTTGGAGAAGCTGCTGCAGGCCTATCGCTGTGGCCTCATCAAGGAGAGCTAGTCTGGGGCAAGACAAAAAAGGCATCCCCAAAGGTTCAATAAACCTTGGGGGATGCTTCTGTTTGGCGGCTATGCACCGAAGACGTTAGTTGTTTTTAAGCTCGCCCTGAACCTTTATGAGCCTCTCGAAAAGCTCGTGGCCAGACACTTTCTTGAACACAATGTCGTGCAGGTCGGCCACGTTGACGCGCTTCTGCTCCATGGTGTCGCGGTCGCGCAGCGTCACGGTGTTGTCTTCCAGAGTCTGGCCGTCAACCGTCACGCAATATGGTGTGCCGATGGCATCCTGGCGGCGATAACGCTTTCCGATGGAGTCTTTCTCGTCATACTGGACGTTCATGGCCAGCTTGAGAGAGTTGACAATCTCGTGAGCTTTCTCCGGCATGCCGTCTTTCTTCACGAGCGGCAGCACGGCCAGCTTGACTGGGGCCAGCACGGGCGGCAGCTTCAGCACCACGCGGCTGTCTCCGCCCTCCAGCTTCTCCTCGGTGTAGGCGCCGGCCATGATGGAGAGGAACATACGATCCACGCCAATCGAAGTCTCGATGACGTATGGCACATAGCTCTCATTTGTCTCGGGGTCGAAATATTGAATCTTCTTGCCGGAGTATTTCTGGTGCTGGCTAAGGTCGAAGTCAGTGCGGCTGTGGATGCCCTCGACCTCCTTGAAGCCAAACGGCATGTGGAATTCGATGTCGGTGGCGGCGTTGGCGTAGTGGGCGAGCTTCTCGTGGTCGTGGTAGCGGTAGTTTTCGTTGCCCATGCCGAGCGCCTGGTGCCAGGCCAGACGATGCTTCTTCCAGTAGTTGAACCACTCCATCTCCGTGCCGGGCTTGCAGAAGAACTGCATCTCCATTTGCTCGAACTCGCGCATGCGGAAGATAAACTGGCGTGCCACGATCTCGTTGCGGAAGGCCTTGCCGATCTGGGCAATGCCGAAGGGCAGCTTCATGCGGCCCGTCTTTTGCACGTTGAGATAGTTGACGAAGATGCCCTGTGCGGTCTCCGGACGCAGATAGACCGTATTGTTGGCGTCGGCAGCGGCACCAAACTGAGTGGCGAACATGAGGTTGAACTGGCGTACGTCGGTCCAGTTTTTCGTGCCGCTGATCGGGCAGACGATGCCCTCGTCGAGGATGATCTGCTTCAGCTCCTCCAGGTTGGGACCCTGCATGGCCTCCGTGTAGCGCTCGTGGAGGTCGTCGCGCTTCTTCTGGTAGTCGAGGACGCGGGGGTTGGTGGCACGGAATTTCTCCTCGTCAAAGCTCTCGCCAAATCGCTTGGCAGCCTTCTTTACCTCCTTGTCGATCTTCTCCTCATACTTGCCGATCTGGTCCTCGATGAGGTTGTCGGCACGGTAGCGCTTCTTCGAGTCGCGGTTGTCGATCAAGGGGTCGTTGAATGCGTCGACATGGCCGCTGGCCTTCCACACCGTGGGGTGCATGAAGATGGCGGCGTCGATACCGACGATGTTGGAATGGAGGAGCACCATGGACTTCCACCAGTACTCCTTGATATTATTTTTCAGCTCCACGCCGTTCTGACCGTAGTCGTAAACGGCGGCGAGACCATCATAGATTTCAGAACTCGGAAAGACAAAGCCATACTCTTTGCAATGGCTTACTATCTTCTTGAATACATCTTCCTGTGCCATAACGCTTTTTGATTTGAATGTTATTTTACTGCAAAGGTACGGTTTTTCCCCCAATCGGGGAGCATTGCGGCGTGAAAACTTGCTAAAGGCCGCTTGCTTTCGTGTCTTTGGCAGTCGGGTGGCCGATTACTTGCCGACAAACTTGCTTTCAATATACTTTTGGAACGTCTCGCGGTAGAGGTCGCCGATGGGCACTTCCGCGTCGTTGTCGAGGGTGATGCGGCTCTTGCTGATCTCGCGGATGCGCCGGAGGTTGACCATCCACGAGCGGTGGACGCGCATGAAGGAGGCGTGCGGCAACCGCTCCTCGAGTTTCTTCATGCTCATGAGCACCACCACGGGGCGGTCTCGGCTGACGAGGTGGATCTTCAGATACTCGCTCATGCCCTCCACGCAACGGATGTCGGAGACCGCCACGCGCATCACCTTGTACTCCGTCTTGAGGAATATGTCGTCGTTCTCGTCTATCTCCGACGCGCTGGCGGCAGCTGCTTCCTCCTGGTGGAGCAGGTCATACTGGCGGTGGACACGCTCGGCAGCCTGCTGAAACTCTTCGAAGCTGAAGGGCTTGAGAAGATAGTCGTCCGCATCGACCTTGTAGCCCTCGACGGCATACTGGCTGTAGGCGGTGGTGAAGACGACCAGCGGGCGCGGGTTGAGGGCACGCACGAAGTCCAGGCCGTTGAGGTCAGGCATGCTGATGTCGCAGAAGATGGCGTCAACGGGCTCCTTCTGCATCAGCGTGTGGGCGTCGATGGCACTCTGGCATTCGCCGACCAGTTCCAGGTAGGGTATCTTTTTGATATAGGCGGCCAACTGCTGCAGGGCGAGCGGCTCGTCGTCGATGGCTAATGTTCGTATCATGACCTTTCTCTACATATATAAATAGTGGAAAATCGACATTCTGTCCAGGCGGAGACTTGTGGTCTCGCCGTGGAGGGTGTGGCAAGGTCCCTTGCCTGCTCCTGCTAAAGAATGAGAAAAGCATGGAACTTGTGCCATGACGATGGCCGTGGCACAAGCTCCATGAGCGAAGCGTGATTACAGATGGAGGTCGTGACCCATGCGGTCGCGCTTGGTCTTGAGGTATCTGTAGTCGTATTCCGTGGCCGGCACCTCGATAGGCACGTTCTCGACGATTTCCAGTCCGTAGGCCTCCAGTCCCACGCGCTTCTTCGGGTTGTTGGTCATGAGGCGCATCTTGTGCACGCCGAGGTGGCGGAGCATCTGTGCGCCGCATCCGTAGTCACGCTCATCTGGCTTGAAACCGAGGTGTACGTTGGCATCTACGGTATCGTATCCTTCTTCCTGCAGTTTGTAGGCAGCAATCTTGTTCATCAATCCGATGCCTCGGCCTTCCTGCTGCATGTAGATGACTACACCCTTTCCGGCTTTCTCGATCATCTGCATCGCCTTGTGCAGCTGCTGTCCGCAGTCGCATCGCTTGCTTCCGAGAATATCGCCTGTGGCGCAAGATGAATGAACACGAACCATGATAGGTTCATCTTCCTTCCATTCACCCTTGATGAGTGCCATGTGCTCAAGTCCGTTGCTAGCCTGGCGGAAAGGAATCAGACGGAAGTGTCCGTATTCTGTAGGCATATCTACCTCTTCGCCCACCTCAATGAGCGATTCCTTCTTGAGACGGTATTCTATCATGTCCTTGATAGAGATGATCTTGAGGTTCCATTTCTTTGCCATCTCCATCAACTGTGGAAGGCGTGCCATGGTTCCGTCTTCGTTCATGATCTCCATAAGGGCGCCTGCAGGATAGAGTCCTGCCATTCTGCAGAGGTCAATGGCTGCCTCAGTATGTCCGCTTCTTCTCAAAACGCCGTTGTCCTGGGCATAGAGAGGATTGATGTGACCTGGGCGACCGAATGTCTGTGGGGTAGATGCCGGATCAGCGAGTGCCTTGATGGTCTCAGCACGGTCGTGGGCTGAAACACCGGTAGTACATCCCTCTAGCTTGTCCACGGTGATGGTGAATGGGGTGCCGAGCATAGATGTGTTGTCTGATACCTGATGAGGCAAGTCGAGTTCCTCGCATCGGCTCAGGGTGATAGGGGCGCAGAGCACACCTCTTGCGTTCTTGAGCATGAAGTTTACCTTCTCTGCGTCGATTTTCTCTGCGGCGATGATGAGGTCGCCCTCGTTTTCGCGATCTTCGTCATCTACAACGATGACAAACTTACCTTCCTGGAAGTCCTTTACTGCATCTTCGATGCTATTGAGTTTGATATCTGCCATTTGTTTGATACTTTTTATAGTTACATTTCTTTTATCTGACTGATGATGTTTGCATTACTCTGCTTGATGGTGTTCAGATCACGGTAGAGCCGGATTCTGAATCGCCACATTCTCAGGTAGAGTACGATGCCTACAGGTACGATGATGGCTGCAAGGATGTTGAGCCACTGGCGTTCGAATGGGCGGGTATGAGCCTTCGTAGCGAGGATAGGGTAGAGGTTGAGATTGTGAAGGATGATCTTGTTCCGGGTATTGGTCAGATCCTCTATCACGTTTTCAAGCTCATCGCTGATGCGTTCAATCTCGTTGTCGGGCTGGTATTTGAAGAACACATTGATGAAGTTTGGAAGTTTCTTCAGCTCGTGTACCTTATTATATATATAGATGTCGCTGTTGAGCTTTTCCAGTCGCTGTGCATCTTCTGTATATTTCGGCTCTTCGATGATGACCTCCTTGCCGAAGACGTGGCGTTTGATACGGAGACCGAGCAGCTTCATGAAGAACATCTTATACATCTCCATATTGAACACCGTAGAGTCGTTGGTTGCCTTGTAGGTGACGAATACGGCGATTGGTGCCAGTACGGCTGGAGCCAGTCCTTGACCGAACCAGATGGTCCAGGTTCCCAGTCTCGACATTCGGTAGCCCGTATTGTCGAGGATGTAGAAGATGATGAACACGAATACGGAGATGATGACCGGGAATCCCAATCCACCCTTTCGGATGATGGCACCTAGTGGGGCTCCGATGAAGAAGAAGATCAGGCAGGAGAGTGCCAGCGTGAACTTCTTGATAGCTTCTATCTTGTGTTGCCTGATGATATAGTCGGCATCGCTCGTAACCATTGCCTTGAAGTTGAGGTCGGTGAGTTCCTGCTGTGCTGTCATCTGTGCATCATTGAGTGCCCGAAGTTTCTTGTCGTTCGAGAGCTTATTATATAAGGTGTCAAAATTCTCCGTTTGTCCCTTCTTGATTTCTTTCAGCGAATCTACCTTGTTTACCTGTGTCGTGCGGTAGAATCGGGCATTGGCCTCCGAAAGATAGTTCTTTCCTATGGAATCATACAGTCCGTTGATGGAGTCGATGGAGTGGAAGATCTCCGACAGACTTTTTCCCTTGGCATTGTTGGCAAGCGACGAGGCATCGGTAAGGTTGAAGTCGGCATCAAAGTCGAGCACGATCTTCTTGGAAACGAAGGTCTCTCTTCTGTATGGTACGGCAGCACTGTTGCCGAATTCACTGCTCTTCATATTCTCAAACCATTCTCCGCTGTAGAGACTCAACACGAGGTGCTTCTTCTCGGCTGTACTTTGCAGCATTCCCGAGTCGGCAAGGATGATGGCGGCATCTTCGTAGCTGTCTGTCATGCGATAGATCATGATGCCGTAGAGCTTTCCTGTATTCATATCCTTCTTCTGCACATAGAGGTTGCAGTTCGGGATTCCATCGTAGAAGATGCCTTCCGGGATTTCCAGTTCCGGACTCTTCTGCTTCATGGATATGAGGAGTTGTGCCAGCTTCTGGTTGGAGTGCGGACCTACATTGTTCTGGAAGTAGAAGGAACCGAACATAATGATGACGGTGATGACGATGAGCGAGCGGAAAGCCTGCATCAGAGAGATGCCGGCAGCCTTGATGGCAGTGAGCTCTGAACTTTCGCCGAGATTACCGAAAGTCATCAGTGAGGAGAGGAGGATGGCAAGCGGCAATGCCTGAGGTACGAGCATCAGACCCATGTACCAGAAGAACTGCGCCATCACGTCCATCGAGATTCCCTTTCCGATGAGATCGTCGATATATCGCCACAGGAACTGCATCATCAGCACAAACTGGCAGATGAAGAAAGTTCCCATGAAGAGAAGTCCAAATTGCTTGGCTATAAATATGTCTAATTTCTTAATTCTAAGCATTTCTTTTTTTCTAGTAAGCTGTTTTCTCATCTTTTCGAGGTGAACAGCTATCGTTTCAGCCTGCAAAGTTACACAAAAAAATTAGAAATCCTTTCTTTTTCGCTTTTTTTATATATATAATAGGTGTAAATAGGTTGAGATTTGGGCAAAAAAAAGAAAAAACAAACTTTTTTCGAAAATTTCTCCGAAAAAAATTGGTGGAATCAAATAATTGTTGTACCTTTGCACCCGCAAATCAGAAATGACTTGTAAAGGATGGCGGGATAGCTCAGCTGGTTAGAGCGTCGGATTCATAATCCGGAGGTCGAGGGATCGTGGCCCCCTCCCGCTACATTGAGACACTAACTTATTTAGTTAGTGTCTTTTTTGTGCGCCAAACTTTTCCACATTTTTCCACAAAAGTCTTGATAAAGTTTTCCACAGGGGTGTTGATAACTGTGGAAAAGAAATATAAGTACCTGATAATCAGTTTAGCCTTGTTCGGATAACGATTGTTGATAACCGAATCTGCTAGAAGTTCTTCACATTTTTTATCCATACATTTCTTGTATCTTTCAAAAATAAATAGTAAATTTGCCCCCAACTAAGAATTTGAGTCTTTATGAAGCAGCAACAAGTTTACAATTTAAAAGAGTTTGCCGCTCGACACCATCTTGAAAGTATCTTTGGGGCTTATGCCGCACATATTTATATAGACGATCTATGCGAAAAGGATTTTATAGAGATGGCTCAAGAGCGCACCTTGTTCACGAAACTCGTGTTGGTGACCAGGGGAAAAATCAAAATGGGGGTACTTCATCAAAGTACTGAAGCCAATAATTCCGACAGACCGCTTTCTGCAGGTGAATTGCTGGTCGTCTCGCCCAAGCATGTCATTGCTTTTTCCGAGATGTCGGCGGATTTTGAGGCTGAGTGTATCCTGGTGGATGAGGAGATTACTGCCGATGTAGTGTATCAGTTATCGGATGACAAGCAGAAATCTGCCCTCGATATCTTTCACATGATTCGCGATATCGTGCGCCATCAGCACATCTACAAGGTGGAGATGATCCAGTCGATGGTGAATGTCCTGAAGCTTCTGGTTTCAGAACTTCCTTACGAGAATGTATCGGTGACTCGCGATTTGCGCCACAAGAAGGAAGTTTATGAGATTTTCCTTCATCTTCTGTATCGTCATTTCAAAACCGAGCGCCAGATCAGGTTCTATGCCGACAAGTTGAATGTCTCTGCACCTTATCTTTCCAGGATGATCAAGGATATTTCGGGAACCACCGTGAATGATCACATCACCTCCCTGCTCTATAAGGAAATCTGCAATCTCCTGAAGCAGTCGGATATGACGATGGGTGAAATAGCAGACTATTTGCATTTCAGCGATCAGAGTGCTATGACGAATTTCTTTAAGATGAGAGCGGGAATGACGCCGTTGGCATATCGGAACCAAGGCTGATACTGGAGGCTTTTCCCCTTACAGCTCGTTTATGAACCACATAAGAAATTGAAGAAAACAAATAACCTGTAAGCTATATTTCCTTTATAGGAATACACTTACAGGTTTTTGTTTGTCAGCTAATCAGCTGACTGGTTATGGAAAAATTTATTTCAGGGTAAATTTGTGTGACTGCAACATCTCCTTAGGATCGAGAGCCTTGTCAAGCTCTTCCTTGCTCAGAATGCCCTGTTCGATGACGATGTCATAAACGGAACGGCCTGTGGCGTGAGCTTCCTTAGCAACCTTAGTACTTTTCTTGTAGCCGATGATAGGATTGAGGGCAGTAACGATACCGATACTGTTCTTTACCATCTCGTAGCAACGCTCCTTGTTGACAGTGATGCCGAGGATACACTCAGAAGTCAAAGTCTCGATAGCGTTCTTCATCCATGTCAAGCTCTCGAAGAGGCTCTCGGTGATGATAGGCTCCATTACGTTCAACTCCAACTGACCAGCCTCTGCAGCGAAGCTTACAGTAGCATCGTTACCGATTACCTTGAAGCAAACCTGGTTGGTTACCTCAGGGATAACTGGGTTCACCTTACCTGGCATGATAGAAGAACCTGGTGCCTTGGCAGGGAGATTGATTTCGTTCAGACCGCAGCGAGGACCTGAAGCCATCAAACGGAGGTCGTTACAGATCTTAGACAGCTTGATTGCCAAACGCTTCAGAGCAGAAGAGTAGCTTACGTAAGCACCGGTATCAGGGGTAGCCTCTACCAGGTCGGTAGCTGTTTCGAAGTTTTCGCCTGTCAATTTGCTGAGGTTGGCAGCACAAAGCTTAGCAAAGCCAGGAACTGCGTTCAAACCTGTACCGATAGCAGTACCACCCATATTGATCTCATGCAAGAGCTTCACGTTGCGCTCCAGATTGAGGATTTCCTCTTCCAGGTTGTTGGCGTATGCATTGAATTCCTGACCGAAAGACATTGGAACTGCATCCTGCAACTGGGTACGGCCCATCTTGATAACGTCTGCATATTCGTCTGCCTTGTATCGGAATGCGCTGATCAAACCAGTCAAAGCACCTACCAGGTGTGTATTCATACGAATCAAAGCCAAACGGATAGAGGTTGGGTAAACGTCGTTGGTGCTCTGTCCACAGTTGCAATGGTCGTTAGGAGAGCAGAACTGATAGTCACCCTTCTCGTGACCCATGATTTCGAGTGCACGGTTAGCAATCACCTCGTTGGCATTCATATTAACAGAAGTACCTGCACCGCCCTGTACCATGTCGATAGGGAAGTTCTCATGCCATTTGCCTTCGATGATCTCGCGGCAAGCCTGAGAGATAGAACCCGAAATTTCATCGTTGATCACACCGAGGGTATGGTTGGTCTCGATAGCTGCCAACTTCACGTAAGCGATAGCGATGATGAAATCAGGGTAAGCTTTCATAGTCTTACGGGAAATGTGATAGTTGTTGATACCGCGCTGTGTCTGTACACCGTAAAGTGCTTCAGCAGGAACTTTGAGTTCACCTAAAAGGTCTGACTCTACTCTAAATTTTTTCTCTTCAGCCATAATATTATCAGTTTTTGTTGTTTATACTATTGTTATTGATTCTCTAGTTATTATGTTATTTCTTGTTCTTATTCTTTGCTATTTGCTATTGCTCCTAGCTGTTTCGGAAGAAGGAGTTGTTTCCTTTATCCGATGCAAAGGTACGAAGATTTTTGTATATTCCGTTTATAAAAAGTGAACCTTAATTTGTAAAAAACGAACTAACTTCTTCTTTTTGTATTTAATATGCTTTCAGTCTATACATCATACCCAGTTCTATGCGGTCGGTGTTGTAATCCTTCAGGCCGCATTTCTTGCTGTAGTCGTATTTGCGTCCTACGTAGGCAAGGAAGATGCGGAGATCCTGCTTCTGCTTGCGGGCAGGGTAGTACTCCAGGCTTCCCACGTAGCCGTATGCCGTGCGGTAGTTCTTGAAATCCTCGTTCTTGGTGGTACTTGCCGTTTCCCACATGCCTTTCAGCATCAGGTTCCAGTCTTTGGCAAACTGCCAGTTCATCTTGGTAACGATGCCTTGGTAGCGCACCTTGCTCAGGTAAACGTTGGTGATATCTATGTTATCGCCGGTTCCGGTATCAGGGCTGATGCCGTGCGCTATTTCTCCTACCACTTCTTTTGATGCAATCTTCATTCTGTCGAGATCGTCATAGGTATTGTTGTAATCCACATACCATTGCAGTTTGCTCAGGTTCAGTTTCTGTCCGAAACGGAAGAATCGGCTGTATTTGCCCTTTGCCTGGGTTCTGAAGGAGTAAGACCAGCGGGTCTGTAATTTGTTATCGAAGAACTTTCCGTTCCATCCGATGCTGTAAGTCAGTGGACTATTGGATTTCTCCAATACTTCCGTGTCTAGTTTTCTGCCTCCTGCTGATCCGCTGCCAACCACTCTTCCCGTTGTTGTCTTGGCGTTTTCTCCAAACTCATCATCCAGTTTTCCGTTATAGGTATTGCTCACCTCGGCAGAGAACTGCTGGGTCTTGCTGGCATTGTAGAGCAGGTTGAGAGCACCCTTGGAACTATCTACATTATCCTCCATATCAGAGAATTGGTAGATGAACATCGGGTTCTCATCAAACTCGAAGGAACCCAGAGCCTGGCATTTCTTTCCTCCCTGGATGCTCCAGGTATCGTTGAACTTCCAGCCCACCATCATATAATCTGTGGCTTTGGCAAAGTTGTCTTCACTCATTGGGGCATCGGTCTTGTTCAGACGATGGCGGAAGCGATAGTAAAGGTTGTCGGTCAACCAGCCCGTCATCTCGATTCTCAGATTCTTGTTGTAGAATCTCGAAGTCCATTCATCGGTTTTGGAACTGTGTTCAGCCTGGAAACTTTCGGCAAAATTCACGTAGAAGTTCAGTGCCTTCTGTTTCTTTTCCATATGGGTAACCTTGGTGTAGAGCGATTCTATATCGCCATCATTACCTCCCAACCCATCGTTGGTGCCTTGAGCTAAAGCGCTGTTAGGCAGCAGGGAAGCTATTGTGAAAGCTGAAAGCAAAATGCTTTTTGATTGAAGTTTCTTCATGTTTGTTGTTTTTAAAAGGTTCAACATGTGGGCCTCTATCGTACGTATTTTGTACGATAGAGTCCGTTTTTAGCATATTTACTTTTGGGCTTATAGGAACTGGATGATGATATATCCTACTCCGATAGAGACGATGGTTGTGATGAAGCCAGCCAACTGAAATGAATGGTTGATGACGAATCGTCCGATATGGGTACTACCTGTGCGGTCGAAGTTGATGGCAGCCACGGCTGTAGGGTAGTTTGGCAGGAAGAAATATCCGTTTACGGCAGGGAACATGGCCACGAGTGCCAGAGGCGAAATGCCCAGTCCGATGCCCAGAGGATAAAGGGTTCTTACGGTCGCCGCCTGCGAGAAGAGCATGATGCTCATGATGAAGAGGGCGATGGCGAAGAGGAACGGATACTGGTTCACCACTGTTGCAATCTGGTCCTTGAAGAATTCCAGGTTGCCGTTGAAGAAGGTGTCACCCATCCATGCAATACCGAAGATGGCTACCATGGCATTCATGCCGGCTGCGAAAACATTGCCCTTCACGGCGTCGCCAACCTTGGCTTTTCCCACCAGCAGAATCAGGGCTGCCACCGACATCATGATAATCTCGATAATCTCCGGCATGGTAACTCTATGTAGCTCACCGTCAAGCATGAAGCTTGGACGGATGCTTGGAATACTGCCGTAGATAACCACCATCAGAACGCCGAATAGGAATGCCAATACTGCATACTTGGAACGAGGATTAGGATTCTTGATCATCTCGTCGATAAGCTTGCTATCTTCTTCAGGATTGATAATCCCTTCCTTTACACGCTGCAGGTAGATTTCGTCCTCGTGCAGTTCCTTGCCTATTCTGTTTTGAACGAAGGCTGCAATGAGGATTCCTATCAGCGAAGCAGGGATGCCCACCAGTAGGATATGCTTCAGCTCGATGCCTGCACCACCCAGCAAATCGGTACTGATAACTGCCGCTGTTGCCGCAGAAACCGGACTACAGGTGATGCCGAGCGATGCAGAAACGGTTGATACACCCAATGGTCGCTCCGGACGGATTTTCGAGTTAGTGGCAATCTCTGAAATAATAGGGAGCAGAGAGTAGCATGTATGTGCGGTTCCAGCCACGATGCAGAAGAGCCAGGTGGTAAGCGGACCGAAATAGGTGATATGGTTAGGATGCTTGCGCAGGAACTTGGCGGCAAGACCTACCAGGTAATCCAGTCCTCCTGCTGCCTGCAATGCCGCCGCTGCTGTAATCACCGATACGATGATGAGCATCACGTCGATAGGCAGATTGCCGGGTTTCAATCCGAAGATGAATACCAGGATGAAGACGCCTACCATTCCGAAGATGCCTAGTCCGATGCCGCCGATGCGGGCACCGATAAAGATTAAGGCCAGTACGATGGCCAGTTGTAATAGTATGATTGCTGTTGCCATAATGTTTTATAGTTTTGTTGTTTATTGTTTTGTTGTTTATTATCTATTATTTTTTCTCGTTCTATTCCTTTCTGGGTGCAAAATTAATGCATTTTTGGCTTATCTCCTTTAAAAATCTATGCTTGATATTTGTAAAAAACGAACCAAATGCACTGAAAATCAAAAAAAAGTTGTAAATTTGCACCGAAAAGTCGTATTTTGAGGCTTTTTCTAGGTGAACAATCTTTTAATATAACAAACGTATAAGCGATATGAAACGTTATTTGCACCTTATTATATATATAGCATTTTGGGTGCTGCTGGCAGGTTGTGCCCAGCAGCCTAGGAAGTATGTCATTGGTGTTTCTCAGTGTTCTGAGGATATCTGGCGTGATAAACTCAATGACGAGTTGAAGATGGGTGAGTATCTCAATGATTCTCTTATCGTGAAGCTGGCCTCGTCGAATGATGATAATGTGTTGCAGAACAAGCAGGTTAACCAGTTTGTAGATGAGGGAGTTGATCTGCTCATCATCTCTCCTAATCAGTTGAGCGCCATCTCCAAGGCTGTGGAGCGTGCTTACGACAAGGGTATCCCGGTGATTCTCTACGACCGCAAGACCAATTCTGATAAATATACGGCATTCATAGGCTGCGATAACTATACCATCGGTAATTCAATGGGTAAGTTCATCGCCCAGCAGTTGAATGGCAAGGGACGCATCGTAGAAATCTGTGGATTGGATGGTTCTTCGCCAGCCATGGAGCGCCATCGTGGCTTTATGGATGCCATCAAACCATTTCCTGGCATCCAGGTGGTTGCCTCGGAGGGAGGAAACTGGAAGGAAGAAGGCGGAATCCGGGCCATGAAGCGCATCCTAAAGAAGACGCAGGATTTTGATTATGTATTTGCCCACAACGACCGATTGGCTTGGGGTGCCTATGTGGCAGCTCAGCAGATGGGCGTGAAGCGCAACTATAAATATACCGGTGTGGATGGAATGGCTACCGAGGGTGGTGGCTTGGAACTGGTGCGTGACGGCATCTTCGAGGCTTCCTATCTTTATCCTACCAAGGGAGATGAGGTGATAGCCTTGGCTATGAAGATTCTGAAGCACCAGCCTTATAATAGGGATAACTATCTGAGCACATCCATTATCACCCAGGCTAATGCCGAACTCACCCTGATGGAGGCTAGGGATGCTGAGCGACAGGCTCATAATCTGAAAACCCTGCATAGGCAGGTGGATCGGTATTTGTCTGATTATAACTCTCAGAAAATCATGCTGGTAGGTTTGTGCCTCTTCCTCTTTGTCTGCATTGTTGCAGCTGCCATGATATTCCGCAGCTATGTGGTAAAGGCAAAACTGAACGAAGAACTGGCTAAGACCAATGGCGAACTGAAGCGAGTGAATGGTGAACTGGAAGTTAAGAATGGTGAACTGAAGCGTCTGAACGAGGAGGTACTGGAACTGACCCATTCCCGCCTGGTGTTCTTTACGAACATCAGTCACGAGCTTCGTACGCCTTTAACCTTGATTGCCGACCCGGTGGAGATGCTCCTGGAAGATAGCGGTATCAAGGGCAAGAGCCGGGAACTGCTTAAGATGGTGCAGCGCAATGCCATCGCCCTGCAGCAGCTGGTGAGCAGTATCCTCGATTTCCGGAAGATTCAGAATGGAAAGATGGATTTGAAACTCTATCGCTTCGACATCGTGAAAGCCCTGACCATGTGGGTGGGTGATTTCCAGCTTACTGCCGAACGCAAGAAAATCAAGCTTCATCTGGATATGGAGGACTTTACGGGTAGCCATGAGGTGGTTGCCGATAAGGAGAAGATGGCTCGTGTGGTTTTCAATCTCCTGAGCAATGCCTTGAAATACACTCCGGCAGGGGGCGATATCTTCGTTTCTCTGAAGGTGGAAGGTGATAATCTCCGCATCGACATACGAGATACAGGTAAGGGTATTGAGAAGGAGGAGGCTGACATGATCTTCGAGCGCTTCTTCCAGGCAAAGGGTGCTGCCAGCGGTACAGGCATCGGCTTGGCTCTGGTCAAATCGTTTGTAGAACTGCACCATGGCGAAGTCTGGGTGGAGAGTGAATTGGGTAAAGGCTCTGACTTTATTGTGGAAATCCCACGTGAACAGGTGGATAGTTCGCAAGTTATCCACATGGATGATGATGGTGTGGATAACTCTGTAAGTGGTTCTTCTTCAGTAGATAAATGCGTAGCAGATGAGTCTGTGTTGCAATATATAGATGATGGAGATAGGAAATGTGGAAAAGTCCAGCAGTTGGTTAGCGAGAACACTAACAAGCCAACCGTTCTGGTTATCGATGACAACAATGATATTCGTCAGTATGAGCATACGCTTTTGCAGGATGCGTACATCGTTTTGGAGGCTGCCGATGGTAAGGAAGGATTGGAGATAGCCAAGAAGGAAGTGCCTGATTTGGTTATCTGCGATGTGATGATGCCGGTGATGGATGGTCTGGAGTTTACCGAACAGTTGAAAACGAACACGGCAACCTCTCATATCCCTGTCATCATGCTCACGGCAAAGAACCTGGAAGAGCATCGTGCCGAAGGTTATGAGCATGGAGCTGATTCGTATATCACCAAGCCATTCCACAGCAAGGTGCTTCTGGCCCGTATCGAGAATCTCCTGAAACAGCGCAAACTCTTGAAGCATCTTTACCAGGGTTCCAAGGAGGCAGAGCAGGAAATAGCGGAATCTCATCTGGAAGATCGTGACAAGCAATTCCTCAAACAGCTGCATGCTATCATTCAGAAGAATCTCTCCGACAGCGAGTTCGGAGTGGAGGATATTGGCAAGCAGATAGGTTTGAGCCGCGTTCAACTTTATCGCAAGGTGAAAGCGATGACGGGCTCTTCGGTGGTAGATTTGCTCCGTAAGGCTCGTTTGGCTAAGGCAAAGCGACTTCTCGAAAGCCGCAGCATGAGTGTTTCTGAGGTTGCCTACGATGTAGGTTTCTCTGCTCCGTCTTATTTCACCAAGTGTTTTAAGGACGAATACGGCATGTTACCGGGGGAAATTGGGTCATAAATCGTGAAAATTATGCAAAAAATCGTTCATATTGTGGGGGGAATTGTTTCAGTGTATCATTTTCGTCACTTTTTGAACGATAAATGTACCTCACTTTCGCAGAAACTTCATACCTTTGCACCAGAGTTTAAAAGTTTATAAATTGTTTCATGCGAAGTAGTTGCATTTTCATAGGTTTATGTTTTTAAGGTTATAGGATTGAGTATTCATGAGGTATGAAGTGATCTTTGAGGTAAGAAGTTTGTTTCAGGTAATGTAAGTTAGATTTGGGAAAAAGAAATTTAGGTTAGTTAGGTTTGGGAAAAAAATTAGGTTAGTTAGATTTGGGAAAAAGAAATTTGGGTTAGTTGTTTTTAGGGAAATAGAAAGTTAGTTTTTGGGAAAACAGTAAGAGCAGTTGTTGGTGGAATACCAGCAACTGCTTTTCATTTATGGGTATCTGCTTCTCGTTATCTGGGGGCATCTTTGTTTAGGTTTACAACTTTCTTTTCCCCTTTGATAGTGCTTGTTGCTCCTAATAAAATCCGTTCATGCTGTATCAATTATGTTTCATTGAACGATTTTTTGTATCATATGAAATGATTTTTTAAGCCGCTGTTCAGACCTTTATGTACTTTTGCACCAGAAATCAAAACAATAATGCTAACAAAATTAAACGAATAAAGTTATGAGCAACTTTTTGAACGGAAAGAGCGCAGCTATGATGCTTGCACTTTCATTAGTTAATGTTACAGCAGCTTTTGCACAGGATGATAATTCTAGTGCGAAGGAAGAGGGTAATCGTAATGTGATGCTCAATGCAGCCAGTGCGAATGGTCCTC